>OCVT010000644.1_pt1 | contig 14317 bp, 10 predicted proteins | sample 1539111 | NCBI WGS metagenome assembly OCVT01 (sample SAMEA3991482, study PRJEB22521) | metagenome | biome: anthropogenic terrestrial biome; feature: sewage plant; material: raw primary sludge | place: Sweden | collected 2012-09-26 | reverse complement strand
AAGGTCAGCCGCCGGAGATTAAGGTAACTCAGCCAGTCGTCGCGGAGAGAGTCCATGTATCTCTCTTCCGACTGCATGACATTGTCCATCGCCTCCCTGACCTCCCTCACATTGACGGTACCGGCCAGGAACTTTTCCACGGTTTCATGATAGATGATATCGTTGACGCGAATTCCGTTTTTTGAATTTTCCAGGAATTTCCGCTGCGTGTGATAATTGTTCACGGCGGCAAAGACCTCCTCTTCCAAGGCAAGGGTTTTCTGCCTTTCTTCTGCCCGGAGGGTCTCCAGGGTGCTCTTCGCCATATTATATTTGCCTTTCCTCTTCCCCCAGTCCAGGAGTGGAATCGTTATCCCGACAGAGACGACCTCCTGCTGCATCAGGTTTCTGTAGGCGGAACGAAATTGGTCAGAATACTGGTTATAGCCGATGCTGAAGTCCAGGTTCGCCTCCAGGTGTCTCTGCTTCCCTGCCTTGTCCAGGTCCCGGGAGGCCGACAGTATATCCTGCCGCATCTCCAGGTAGGCGGGGTTGCCTTCCCGGCATTCCCTGACGGCCTGCTCGAAGGATACCTCCGCCACCGGCGTCCCGTCGGGGATGGCGATGTCTATACTGTCCATCTGTGAGAATCCCGCGTACGACAGAAGGTTGAACAGGGCATTCCGGCAGTCATTCTCCTTTTGTATGCACTGGTTCTGGATTTGAAGGCTGTTCTGCTCCAGGACCAGCAGGTCGGACTTGACGAGCGCGTCCTGCTTATACAGGGTTTTCCCGGCCGTCAGCAGGGTGTCAGCCTTCGCGTACAGGTTCTGCGTCGTCCGGAGGGCCGTCTCCGCGGATGCCAGTTCAAAGAAGAGCGTGGCGGTCTCATAGGCGATGTTTTCCATGGCATAGGTATAGTTCCGTCTGGCCGCTTCGTATTTCACGGGTTCTATGGCATTGTCCCACCTGAAACTGTTGTAGCCGACCAGCGGCTGATGGTAGCCGATCTTGAACGGGGCTGACGTAAACTGGTTGAAGGTGGAAGTGCTGAATGTCCGCAGGAAGCCCAGTTCCGATGTGGCATATACCGTGCCCCCCGTCAGGTCCACGTTCTGGGAGAGCTGGAGATTGCCGTAGGAATAGAGGGAGCGCTGTGAGCGGTACTCGTCGCGGTCCGTAGAGGAGATATACCGCTTGATGACGTTCCTATCGTACTCGAAGGGTGTCAGCGTCATGGTCAGCGACGGCAGCCTGTCCGCCCTGTAGCCGCGGTACTGCCAATAGGCCGCCTCGAAGATGTTCCGTGCCTTAATCGCAGCGACGGAACTATCCTGGGCCATTCGGATAAAAGTCTGCAGGCCGTAGCTTGTCTTTGCCTTTATGAGACAGATGTTAAAAGACGAAATGACCAATATAACAAATAACCGTTTTCTCATAATCCTCCCCTGAATATTTTTTCCAATGGCTGAATGAAATTCTCGATGAGCCGTTTATCCCTGATAACTATCTGTGCATTGCCGAGAATAAGCTTCGTCTGTGGAAGTTTTTTTCCGTAATTGGTAATCAATCCTTTTGGATAACTTATCTCGACGATATAATTCCCGTCCTTGTTCGGAATGTCTGAAATGTTAGAGACGACACCGTCCACGAAGCCGAACTCCGCATCGGGATAGTTATTCAGGCGGTTGATGACCCGCTGCCCGACCTTTATCCTGCCGGCTCCCGTGGCGGGGAGGAGAGCCTTTCCCACCGATGACATGTGTCCGGTAGGCATGACGATCATGATCAGGTCGCCAGCCGTCACGTTCTGGTTCGGACTGCGGATGCCCATCAGGTTCACATAACCCGTGATGGGAGCTTTCACCACATAGGTTTTCTCCCAGTTCTTTATGGATGCCTCCAGCTGATCGGCAGCAGCACCCAGTGACATCACGCTCTTTTCATAAGTATCCTGATATTGCTGTCTTAAGTCAAGCATGGTCTCATCGTTCTGCAGATGCTGCATCTTCTGCTGTTTTTCCGTGCTTACGTCACCCAGGGTTGTCTGCCTGCTTTGAAGATAGGCCTGTCTGGCATTGTCATATTCCGCGCCTGATTTGGTCTTTTTTATATACAATATGGAATCACGACGAAAAATATTTTCTGAGACAGCAGCCTGGCATTCATGCAGTTGCATCTCTTTTTTTCTTGAACGGTCCATCTCATGCTGATGCTGTTCCTCTGTTTTCTTAAGTTCAATCTTCTTTTTATAATAACCTGTCGAATTAAAGATCAGAAAGTCGTGAAGAGCACTCGTAAAGGTGGAATAAGCAACCTGCAAATCGCCTAGGGACAAGTCTTTCTTATCAAGGTATGAATACAATTCCTTGTCGCTTATATCACCTGATTTCCATGAGTAGAAGGCTTTTATCAGCGTTCTCATATCCGACAGTTCGGCATTGCTCTCAATGACAGCCAGCCATTCCCCTGCAGTCACATTTCTTTTGTCACTTATATATAACTTGTCTATCCGGCCCGTGGCCCGTGCGTCCAGCTCCACCGGCGGGTTCGTCGTCGTTATCGTTACCGGGGCGGTAAGACTGTCGGGATATTTAAAAAAACAACTTCCGATCATCATTCCGAGAAGAACAAGGGCAATGATGGAAATGCCACATCTAAGTATCCATGAGGGTATCTGCCCCATGATTTCCTGCACTTCCTCGCTCCGCAGTTCTATCTTCTCGTCTGTTTTGTATTTTATCTCTTCCATTTCTGTCATTTTCCCAATTCAAGTTGATTCTTTACCAGGGTGTAATAGGCGCCGCGCTTTGCGGTCAGTTCCCGGTGTGTTCCCTGCTCCACGATCTTGCCTTTGTCCATGACAATGATATTGTCGGCGTCCTTTACGGTACTCAGGCGGTGGGCCACTATCAGCACCGTCTTCCCCTTGTAGAACTCGTGCAGGTTGTCCATGATGATTTTCTCGTTGTTGGCATCGAGGGAATTCGTCGCCTCGTCCAGAAAGATGTATTTCGGATCCTTGTACACGGCCCTCGCTATCAGGATACGCTGCCGCTGTCCCTGACTCACCCCGTTCCCCTCCATGCCGATTTTAGTGTCGTAGCCGACGGGCAGGCTGTTGATGAAGTCCTGTATGTTAGCCACCTTCACGGCATGGCGGAGACGGTCCGTGTCGGTCTCATCCGTACTGATGGCGATGTTGCGGGCTATCGTGTCGGAGAAGATGTAGCTTTCCTGCATCACGGAACCCGTCCTGCTGCGCCACAGGTGTGGATTGATCATATTCAGCGGCGTCTCACCCACCTTGATCGTGCCGCTGTTAGGCTGGTAGAAGCCCTGGAGCAGTTTCACCAGCGTCGTCTTGCCGCTGCCGCTGGCACCTACGATGGCCGTCACCCGGTGCTCCGGTATGGTCAGCGTGACACCGTCGACGGCATAGTCGCGGTCGGCGCCGCTGTAGCTGAACTTCACGTCCTCGAACCTGATGTCGCACTGTTCCGGCAGATGGTTCAGCTTCGACGTGATATGATATTCCTCGTCCCGGCGGCGGTGTACCTCGTTCAACCTTTCCAGGCTGATCTTCGCGTCCTGATAAGCCTGGGCAAAGCCGATGAAGTCGCCGATGGGCGCTGCCACCTGTCCGATGATATAGGTCAGCGACATCATCATGCCGAGCGTCATCTGGCCCTCCACGACGGCCTTGGCGGCGATGAAGGAGATGATAATACTGGTAGACTGCGTGAAGAACACCGACCCGGCCTGCTGTATCTGGCCGATGGCAAGTCCCTTTATGCTGATCTTGTATAGCTTCACCTGGATGCGCTCCCACTCCCACCGCTTCTGCTTCTCGCAGTTGTTGAGCTTGATCTCCTGCATGCCCTGTATCAGCTGGATGATCTTGCTCTGCTCGCCGGAACTTTGGTTAAAGCGCCTGATATCCAGAATACGTCTATACTTCATGAACGACAGTATCCAGATGACGTAGAGCGTGTTGCCGAAGAGAAAGATGGCCAGGATCATCCAGTTGTAATAGCCGAGGATGGCCGCGAAGAGCAGAAAGTTGAAGACCGAGAACACGATGTTAATCGAAGAGCCCATCAGGAAAGATTTGATGCGGCCGTGGTCGCCGATGCGCTGCATGATGTCTCCCGTCATCTTCGTATCGAAATAGCGGAGCGGGAGCTTCATCAGCTTCATCAGGAAGTCAGAAATCAGGGAGATGTCTATGCGCGAGTTGATATGCAGCATGATCCAGCTGCGGATGAAGTTCACCGCCAGCTGGGAGACGAACAGAAACAGCTGGGTGATGAGGATCACTGTGATGAAGCCCAGGTTGCTGTCGCGGATGCCCACATCGACGAGCGACTGGGTCAGGAACGGGAAGATCATCTGTAGGCCGCTGCCCACAAGCATGCCGATGATGAGCTGGGCGAACTGGCTCTTGTAGGGCAGGAGGTATCGGGCGAAGAAAGCCAGGTCGCGGCGTGACGAGTGCTTCTCGTCCTCTATGGTATGGAACTCCGGGCCGGGCTCAAGCAGGAGCGCTATGCCCTTGTCGGCGGTGTCTTCCCGCTTCGAAAACCAGCACTTTTCAAATTCCTCTTTATTGTATGTCAGTTTTCTGGAAGCCGGATCGGCGATGTAAAAATCTATATTGCCATTTCGGTGTTTCTTTATCTTGTAGCATACCACGAAATGGTTCTGGTTCCAATGCAGAATGCACGGTAGGGTCGCCTCGTCCGTCAGCTGCTTCAGGGTTATCTTTACACCGATGGTACGGAAGCCGATATACTCGGCGGCATCGCTGATGCCAAGCATCGAGACACCTTCACGAGTGATGAAGCATCGCTCGCGAAGAGTCTGTAGTGTGTAGGTCTTACCGTAATACTTCGCTATCATGCGGAGGCATGTCGGACCGCAATCCATGGCATCCAGCTGGACATAGTGGGGAAATGACAATCGATTATTCATTTGCTCTTTTTCGGGGTTTTACTGAATTTATAGGATATATGCAGCATGGCATAACGTGGTAATGTATTCGTAATGGTTTCTGTACGCCCCTGTGCATTAATGACAATGCTGGTGTTCGTAAGCTGGTGCAACAGGTCAAAGGCTTCCAAGCGTGCCGTCAACTTCCCTTTGAGAAATGATTTTGATAGAGAGGCATTCCATATCAGGTCATTGCGGTTGAAGTCGCTTACGGAATAGCCACGGCGGGAATACATCTTCATGTCAGTTGCAGCAAAAACATTTACACCAGAAATCTTGTAGGTACTGGTAAAGCCATACGAAAAGTCAGCCGCATTGACAGCGCTAAAGTTCTCATTGTCGGAAGTGCTGTGACGCCAGGTTACAGTTCCAATAAAATTCGTTGTAAAATCATTGTAGTTGAGATGCCATTGCGCTTCCTCGCCAATGAGTGTTGTGTGAACTTTATTCAAGACTGCGGCAATACTTCCTGTTGTAGACGACATGTCCACACTCTGTATGAAACCGCATGTTGTCTTGGCGGTTATGCTATTGTGTCTTCCCAAGGTATGATTGATTTCATCTGACACTTTTATATTCCAGTTTCCATTTACATTCACAGGTTTAAAACTATAGACTCCCGTAGTCTCGTTGTAGGTATAACTCTGTGAAACGGCATTTTGCATAGCTGACCAATCAATGTGGACTGTATTCAGACTATTTATCTTCATCAATAAACTCTGCATATTAAACGTGAAGCCCTCTTTTATTGTGTTTTTTAGATTTGGATTGCCCAAACGTAATGCAAGCGGATTTTCATCATTGATGACATCGACTTTATCGTATAAGGATGGGGGCGAAATTTGAATATTACCATAACTCATTATACTATGATTTTTGATACTCCCCATTAACATGTAGTTAGGATTAAATTCCCATTTATTTTGTTTGATGTTTGATGTAAGTTGTGGGTTTTGATAGTTGAGAGTTTCATAGGAATAAGTAATAATTTCATATAATATCAAGCTACCTTGGAATTTACATCCCAACTTTCTCAAATTCCAGTTTTGTGATAAAGAACACGTATATTCTTTTCCTATATTCGTGCCCTTATATGAATTTCTCGCGTCTAACGTCTGTAATAGTTCATTGCGGTTGCTTGGAAGGGAACCGAACGCATTATTGCCATCGACGCCCCAACCGGATAATTGGTCAAGACGGAAATAATCATGTACCTGTTTGTCGTAACTTTGATCATAAACCAGCTTAAATGAAAGCCCCAGTAGGTCTGAAACTGAGATATTATAGATCATGTCTACTGTATATTTGTATTTATAAGATGGTGATGAATCATAATTGTTATGTTCCTGATTGTTTCCAACTATGCGGAAATAGTCTATACCTTGTTGGGAAAACAGTTTGTTTTTTGTATTGTCGTAAGAACCGTTTACGTTGAATGCAATCATATCACCATTGGAAAACTTGAAGTTGAAACAGTTTTTCGAGCCAAAACGTAAAGTCCGGTTGTCTGTGAGTGAGTTCATCTGATTACGGTTGATAAGACGGCGTTGCAATTCAGGACTCAGTGAAGAAGCGAAGATCGAATCCAGGCTGCTCTGCACGTCTCCCCACTTGTTAAGTTCCATATCAGTTGTTGCAGACATGACGTTCCCTGATGCTTTATGTGAAGACAGAAAGAAATTGGTTTGGCTACTGATGAATACCGGGGTATACCAGGAAAAGGCGTTTTTAACATTTATCTCCCCGTCTCTGTTTTTCGTAAGATTCCTGTTTCTGCCGAATATGTTTCCGGAAGGAATGTATGTTTCAGAATTTGTCAGTGATTCATCTACCAGTTTGTTCCAGTTAAATGTTGCATTTACCGCCTCTTTCCATCGCTTGTCTTTCTCGTCAATCAAAATGTCAATGCCTGCCGTGTGAGTTTTTTTCTGTCCATGAGATCTGTTTGAGGGAGTCCAGTCTCCATTTTGCCCTGGTGTACAGTCCTCGTTGACATTATTGGTGTTGGCATACGCTGAAAGTCTGGAACAGTCGGTATAGCGAAGTCCGAACAGTCGGCCGAGGTAGCGGTTCTCCGTACCGCCAGCAAGTTCGATGTTTGCCAGATGGCCGGTATTATATTCCCGCATCAGGACAACGTCCATCACGTATGATTTCTTGTCCACCTCACGACCCAGCCATTGGCTCAGCTCAGAACTTTTGTGATACACTTTGATGTTCTTCACGGTAAAGTTTGGCAAGTTTTCTAGCATGACATTGTTATTCCCCTTGAAAAATTCCCTGCCGTTAAGAGTAAGCTCCTCTATTCTTTCACCGTTGACCGATATCGTGCCATCAGAACTGATCGTAGCCCCAGGCAACTGCTTAACAAGGGATTTCAGCACACTCCCTTCCTCCAAACTGAACGCGTCGGCATTGAAGATGATCGTGTCTCCTCGGTGAATCATCTTTATTCTGGTAGCCTTTACGATAACCTCATTGAGATTACCGCCACCTATCTCATTATTTTTCTTGCTTGGACGAAGTTTGATAGTTGACATATAGAACATCATATTCCTGCCTATCTTCTTTATTTCCATATTGGTATATCCCGTATGATATCCTTCTCGTTCCGCTTTCACAATATAACGTGCGGGATGTGCCGGTATGTCAAAATTATAATATGAAATGTCACGAAGACTTTGATAATCTCCTCTCGATCTGGTTATTTTTTGTCCGATAACGGTACTGTCGGCGGCCATCAGCGTTACCAAGACACTGTCTATTTTATTATAGGTAAAGGCATTCATGATGTTACCTTCGATAGTCACGGTTCGCACTTTCTCCTGATTTTGGGCGAAACTCATATAGCAGGACAGTAGGAATGCAAGAAGAGTAAAAATGCGTATTGAATGTTTCATTTATTTGAAAACAGTATTTTTAGAATAATATATCTCTTCTGTGCCTAACACAGAAGAGATAAAAAAGATTATAGTAAGCAATCTGCCTCTTATCCAAAAGAAATGACAGCGGATTGCTTTCGTAAGATCATCATATTTATTTTAAAAATCTATAACTTCCGAATAAACACAAGGATTGGGTCCAAATTGCGCTCCATTACAAGCATTATCACAAACAGTCTGGCATGATATATTGTCATCGACAGCATATCCATCACCAGTAGCCACGCTCTTATCTTCCAAATATAATGCACATTTACAATGCTTAAAAAGATCTTGGTAACCACCTCTTACTTGGATCATCTCCATTTCACTAAGAGGCATTGCCTCTCTTAATACCAATTTCTGTAACTTTCTCATAATTTTAAAATTTTAATTGTTTATGATAACCAATATCGGTTACTTTTCTTTGTTCATAAAAGGTATTCTATTTAGCTTATTGATCTTTAATCAAAAATACCATTCTGATTTTAGATAAATTCCAAGTCTTCAACAGTATATTCCTCCGGGAGCGGATAGTTATTCACCAAAACGGTTGGGGTAGCATTGAATCCACATCATTCCTTCCACGCTTTGTACCCGGATGCCCTTTCGCCACTTCCGCGTCGGAAACATTCATTTCATATTTTGAGAAGAACTTATTTGCGTTATACTTATAAGTTTTGCCGTAATACTTCGCTATTATGCGAAGGCACGTCGAACAACAATCCATGGCATCCAGTTGGACATAGTGGGGGAATGACAACTGGCTTTTCATTTCTTTTTCGGGGTTTTGCTGAATTTATAGGATACATGCAGCATCACATAGCGCGGAATGGCATTGGTAATAGTCTCTGTGCGTCCCTGTGAATCAATCACATAATGTTTGTTGCTCATCTGCCCCAGGATGTCATAACCATCAAGGATAAACGACATTTTACCTTTCATCACACTTTTAGACAGTTGCGCGTTCCATATCAGGTCGTCATTATTCATCACATGATTCAGATAACCACGATGACCGTACATCATAAGTGTCGTATTAAACTGTATATGCCAAGGGAACTCTGCTGTGAGGGAGCCCCCATAATTGAAATCAAAGGCATTGGTGGCGTCAGAATTGTTACCATTACTGCTAATATTGTGATAACGGCAAGCCCCCTTCATACCCACAGAGAAATTGCCATTAATTTTACAATCCATTTTCAAGTCATCTGTGAGTCCACGCGACAATACTACATTGCGAACACTGTTTTGTCCTTGTGTTCCTGTCATATCAACATTATGAAAGTATGTTCCCGACAGTCTGTTCGTAAAGGAGAGGTTGCTTTTAGAATCAATCGTACGCCCATATTCAGCACTGGCTTCCATCTTCCAGTTGCCATTCACATTTATCGGCATTGTCGTCATAGAGCCCGTCTTGTCATTAAACATATAACTGTATGCCAAGGCATTATCCATGAGTGTGTAGGAAGCGCCTATATTAAAATGTTGCTGATGTTTGTTACGGCTCTCACTTGAACTTACCCGCATTTCAGTAATCCGGATGGGTTTCAAATGAGTATTCCCCTTAGTAATGAGCAAAGGGTTACTGTCATCTGTGACATCTATAAGCTGAATCATCGACGGCAGTTCCGAATGGCATGATATACTGAAAAAAGAAGATATCATGACATCTCTTTTATACACATTATGTCCAAAGAAAAATGAAGGTTCAAAGAATACATTATTTTTAGCAGTACTGTATTCTTTTTTTCTGAAATAGTTTATATCACGCCGAACTATCTTAGCCGGCATGGCTAATGTGAAAGACAAAGAGTGCCCACGTTTATGAAGATATAGCAGATAACGCCCCATGAAGTTCAAGCTATGCTGATATTTGTTCTCAACGCTATTGTAAGTATTGTCAGGATCAATCGCTTTATTCATATAATCGACCGCTGACGGTAATACAGTATATACAGAATCGCCGAGCCAGTCAAGTCTGTAAAGCGGATTATTGACATTATCATGGCTGTAATCAAAAGTGTAATTAAGCTCCAGATAATTATTGACCATATCGCCACCGAGAAAATAATCATAAAAGCCCTTAAAGTTAAGATCCGTCTCTCGATGGTCTCTTGTAATGTAATTGTTACGATAATCACGACCAGAAGTCTTAAGGTAATCTAGCTGATAAACATCAATATTATGCTGATCCTCGTTTTTGTATTTCATGCTTCCTTCTAGATGCAGAATATCTCCTTTAATACTTATGTTCTCCTTGATACCTGCTTGCATGTTGAAGTCCTCGTTTGATAGATCTGAAACAAGACGAAGTCTGTTCAGACCAATATCCTTGACGTAAGAAGAGTTGACATCTGCAAACAGTGTGTCAATGATGTCGTAAGATAATGATGGGTTTGCAACGAACGTACCTGACCGGGAAAAACTTGACAGATCGTTTTTCTGATAATCAAAAAGAATATTACCACGTGAAGAAATGCCTCGCCTACGCCATGTCAATTCACTCTTGTAATTGATGGAGGTGCATTTATCGGTTGCACGGCTCATCATTTTACGATAAGTGTCTCCGGTAGAAAGGTATGTCTGCGAAGAAGTCTTCGTCTGACTGTCTGCATCGGTATGGGAAGCCGTAACATCACTGCTGAACACAAAATCATGTTTTTTGCTCTCATAATTAAATGTCATTCCCGCCATCCTCGTACTCATCAATCCATCTGGCATTTCGGCGGGATTCCAGTCACCACTACGCCCGGGACGGCGTCCGTCATTGACATTGTTTACATTGCAGAATGTAGCGAGATGCGTAAGGGTGGTAAATCGCAACGCAAATAAACGGGCAAGATATCTCTCACGAGTACCGGCAGCCATATCAGCATTGACAGTCCAGCCCGTAGCATATTCCTTTTTCAGTACGACATCCATGACATACGACATGTCATCTTTCAGTTTCCTTCCCGTCAGCCGACTTATCTCACCAGCCTGGTCATACACCTTTATTTTGTTAACGGTGTATGCCGGCAGATTTTCAAGCGCCACCTTGGGGTTCCCTTTAAAGAAGTCACGGCCATTGACAATAAGACTCTGCACATACTTACCATTGACATAGATACGCCCGTCATCAGTAAGTTTTGTACCAGGAAGTTGACTCACAAGTGCGTCAAGCATCGATCCCTCTGATAAATGAAAGGCATCAGCATTATAAATAATAGTATCTCCACGCATGACCATTTTTATTTTGGTCGCCTTCACGCTGACCTCATCAAGTACTTTTGCTTCTTCCTGTAGGCAAATGTTATCCACAGGATATTCCGTAATACGTTTGGATAAGTTGATGTTTATGTTTTTATACTGCGTATGGAAGCCTAATTTGGAAAACTTCAGAATATATTCACCATTATTGTCATGTGGCAAACGATATTTTGCTGTCGCGTTGTTGTTGGTAAAATGGGTAAAATCTGTCTTCAGCACGGTGCTGTCTTTACTCAACAGCTGTACGGTAACACCAGAAACGGGTTCTCCCGTAAGGCAATTAGAAACGGTACCGCTGATCACCCGCCTAGCATTAACTGAGAGACTGAATAAAATAAACAGAAGGGGAAATGAGATTCTATGCATATTTATTTATTTTATGGAAGCACGTTTGATAGAAGACTTAGGCAAATACCAACGTACTCACCTAAGTCATAAAATTAATATCAGCCACAGATACAAACAGGACGATATGCGTAGTCTCTATCAAAGCTATCGAATCCACAAATATCACCAACTGTACTTCGGTCACAATTCGCTACTGAAATAGAACTACCTGTAATAGATTGATCACACCGCACACCGCAACTATATTCAGCATTGCTTGTGTAACCACCTCTTACTTGGATCATCTCCATTTCACTAAGAGGCATTGCCTCCCTTAATACCAATTTCTGTAACTTTTTCATAATTTTAAAATTTTAATTGTTTATGATAACCAATATTGGTTACTTTTCTTTGTTCATAAAAGGTATTCTATTTAACTTATTGATCTTTAATCAAAAATACTATTCTGATTTTAGATAAATTCCAAGTCTTCAACAGTATATTCCTCTGGAAGCGGATAGCCATTCACCAAAACGGTTGGAGTGGCATTGAATCCACATCGTTCCTTCCATGCTTTGTGCCTGACATGCTCTTTCTCCACTTCCGCGTCGGAAACATTCATTTCATATTTTGAGAAGAACTTTTCCGTGTTATATTTTCCCGACTCATACCATTCATCATATATTTTCATCGCAACAGCATACTCACTCTGCTGATAAACCGCTATGAGATATTTGCTGCTTGCCTCCAGTTCTTCACTAAAAGAGGAGAATATATATTGTATTTTGATTTGAGGATTGATTTTAAGTAAGCGCTCCAGTCTTTTATGCATCAAGGCACACGGGTTACAATGGGGATTGGTAAGAACCGTTACTATTATCCTTCCTTCAGAATTTCCAAAGCAGATATGGGAATCCTCATTTGTACAGGAATAATATGTCCCAGCCTGCAAGAGGGCATTAAACACTTTCTCGTCGGATTTCATCTTCTTGAATTTCCAGGCCGTTTGTTCGGAGGCTTTCTTCTCTGTTTTTGAGATTGACAGGAAGTGTACGCAAAAGAGCACTGCCACAAATAATAGACTAAAGAGTGACAAGGGATAAATAGAGACGCTCTCCATGGAAGTCATCATGCTATAAAGGCCTTCTGTCCATATCACTAATTGCACGAAAAGGCACAGCAGGCACCATTGCTTGGCCACCCTCCGTTGATACCATACGCTCCATAAGCCATAACTCATGGCACAGGCATCTACGAGCCATAAAGAAACGGCATATTCCTTAAGGAGGATAAAAAGTAATATGCGAGCGCTGAAATAGGAAAGGCCGACCTCACTCCATGAATATGTTTCGAATAATTTTGATGCCTTGGAATGAAGGACATCGTTACAGTCCTTCTGATGAAACAACGAACAGACCTTGTCACCAACAATGCTGCTTCCAAACAGCTGCTTCTGCATCAGAATCACGCAGAGTGCATAACCGACAGCATCAAGAGCCAGACAAACAAATGTCGGCAAGTTAAGTTGTTCCCAGATATTTATCATTGTGATGGACAATAAAATAAAAGGAATTAATAACAACAGTATCTGGCTCGAATATCCCAGGATATCGGTTAACAGATGCTTTCTTAGCTCTGTCTCATTTGCGAGCTCCGCATTTTCAACCAGCAGCGCGTGTCCCGTCCATTGCTTGCAGAATTCTTTTACGGGTCGCCTTTCTTCTGTATTGTTTCTGATATACAGTATGTCATCAGCGATGACGTCTTTACATACGACAAAATCATTTGACAGATGCAAAACACAGGGAACCGTCAGTTCGGCCTCTTCCTTGTTCTCAAAACGCACGCCTATGGTTTTAACCCCATAATGGGATAAAACAAGTTGCATACCATACATATTGTACTTGTATGGATGGGTATTAAACAATTCTCTAAGATACGCCTTTGAATGTTTAATACACAATGTTTTGAGAAAAACATTAATGATATCCATATTATTTTATCTCTTTAATGGTAATATCAGTTTCATATAGAAACATTATAGGTTTTATTCTATCACGAGTCCATTTAAAAGCCAGCGAGATGAACTTTTTTATTTCCATAAACCATACCTTAATCTATGTCCTCCCGCAATAGACTTTTAAAGTGAACTCTATGATTCCGTCACCATCTTATAGCTCTAAATAAGAACTAAAGCAATAGTTACCTCGAATAATATTTAGGGCATACTCTCCCGACAGACCTGCCGGAAGCCTTAATTTTTCTGTTCCAACAGGAATATATACAGAATATGCCACTTCATCTGTTTCTTTGTTGATTAATTCCAGCAAATCTCCATCACAGGATGTGTAAAAGAACAATGATCCATCACCAAAGTATATATCAGGCAACAGGATGGGTGAGCGATGGGGGCCCGGAGTGCCTTTTGTAGGTTGGAGTATAGTAACCGTGAATCCTACTTTGGATAGATTACTTTCGGTAATAGGCTGTTCGGCGTAGTTACAAACGGAACATGCAAATAAAATTGTTGCGATTAATAAGATTTTCTTCATTCTTTTTTTTCATTAAGTTGTTAAAATGACGATGGCAAAATTAAGCGCATTATGGTTTCCCAACAAATGTTTTCGCATTTATTTTTTCACAACTTTTTCACAACATTCCACCAAAAACAAATTCTAACAGGTTGGCTATAAACTATTTGCAACGATATCTAAAGGATTCTGCAAAAATACCATCAGATGGTCAAAAAGAGCCTTGGAGGTCTTTTTTTGGAATAATTTAGTGTTTATCCTTGTTTTTATGTTAGACAAGTGAGAGTCCTGCTTTTCTAACAAAATGACCATATC
>OCVT010000635.1_pt1 | contig 14372 bp, 9 predicted proteins | sample 1539111 | NCBI WGS metagenome assembly OCVT01 (sample SAMEA3991482, study PRJEB22521) | metagenome | biome: anthropogenic terrestrial biome; feature: sewage plant; material: raw primary sludge | place: Sweden | collected 2012-09-26 | reverse complement strand
AGCTTTGTATAGTACATAAAGGTACCTTATCTAACATTGCTTGTGACGCAGAATACGCAAAATATATTGTTTAATTGCAATCAGGAGTTTGCTACGGTATTTGGTATAATCGGAACTCATATTGTCCTACGTTCACCGAAACCGATGAACGCACAATAAAATGGATACTTGGAATGCCCTACCCAAAATATGAGCTGCGTTTGTTTTGTGAAAAACGAAAAGTAATTAAGTTGTTTTGCAGAAGTGTGAATAATTGGGGGACGCCATTTAGTTTCTCTCTTATGATTGATTAAAGTTAATTTCGGCACAATAACCCAATAACTGGCTAGGAAACTTCTCGATGCATCCGTGATCTCCCAAGGACGAAATGGTTTTTATCACGTCCTAACGACATCATATGTCCTCGAGGAGAACTTCTAGTATAGTATTTATTAACAATGGAATCCCAACAATCATCAAATTATTCACCAAATATACACAGATTCTTATACTAACTAAAGTAAGAAGATTAGGATTTCCATACTCATTTTGTTAAATAGCACTTATTTATTCGGTTTTCTCAAGTTCTCAGCTTCTATGGCCAAGTTGGTAAGGCGCCACACTAGTAATGTGGAGATCATCGGTTCAAATCCGATTGGAAGCATATTATTTTTATTCTACGGTAAACATGCCTGATGGTGATTTGAGACAGACCCCATTGCCTCAGATTTGTGAAGAATAGAAAAATGTGTACATTCATTTTGATAAACTATACATATATTTAACTTTTTAACATGATAAATCAATATTGATATGGTCGGTACTGTTCACTTTATCTTTATTTTTTTCTTTCGTGCAATAATCGTCGGCTTTAATAATATTATACATACAAAGGGAAAATGAAGGAAAGAAATATGAAAGGATGAATAAGTCTTTGATATGAATATGTAGTGTTGGTATCTAAACCTAGTCAGCGCAAAGAACTATTATTGGAATCCTTTGCATCATCGTAATCATCATCACCATCTGAGACATTACTCCTAATATTTGAACTCACATTATCGGGGTTGACAATGTGTAGTTGTCTTTCTTCCATCATATCGGGCAGCGAAGTAGCACTGAACCTTTGGTTCCCGTTATAGATCGAAGGAGGCTCCTCGTACACCACCGAGGGAAAGTGACTTCTTTTGCTGATATTATGTGCATCACCAGTAATAATAGAATCTCTGCCGCCCGGCGCCCTTGTCGGCAGATCATAAGTGGCAAAAGTAGACGCTGTATTCTTGGACAATGCTGTATTATTCCTAGAGGGTATGTGCCAGTTAGTGCTCGAAGCAGACGGTGGAATAACAGGGTTAGCGTCAGCATCACCCAGTGAGTACGGCTGGTACTGCTTTGTCTCTTCCAAGTCCACATGCTGAGAAGATTGGCGACGTTTTTTCCATACGAAAAAGAATAACGCCAGAGCCAACAAGCCAACTGTACCACAAACCACACCTACTACGACACCTGCGATGGCGCCACCACTCAAGCCTTTGCTCTTGGACGAGCTCGATTTCCCGTTTAAGAGAGAACTAGTAGAGGAGGACGTAGACGATACTGTTGCATAAACAGAGGTCCTGGTGATAAAGATCGTGCTTGCTTGTTGGTTAGCTTGAGAAACCACGGACTGCGTCACCACACGGGTAGTGTAATGCGTGGAAGTACCTATTGAAGTCGATGAGGGGGTAGAAGTGACCGTTGCTGTCGAAGTTGAGGATGAGGTCGATGTGGTGGATGAAGAAGTTGCCGGCGTAGAGGACGTTTCTGAACTGGAAGAGGCAGAAGTGCTAGAGGAAGTGGTGGAAGGAGAAGAAGAAGTAGAAGTAGTACTAGAGGTAGTAGAAGTAGTAGAAGTAGTAGACGTAGAAGAGGAAGAGGATGAAGAAGAGGAGGAAGTAGTTGTCTCTGAAGAGGAAGTGGTAGTGGAGGTTGTAGACGAGGAAGAGGATGAGTGCGTAGCAGAAGAACTAGTTGAAGTTTTCGTGTCCAATTTCGTGGACGTTTTTGAACTAACACTTGTGCTTGATGAAGATGTTGTCGATGTTGAGGTAGCAGTAGATGAAGTTGAGTCCGCGGTAGAAGCAGCGTTATTGATATAAACGTTCATGGCAGAAGAACCACCACAATTTTGGTAGGGCCAGCCAGCACACGAAACATCACATTTGCTCGAATCTACCTGCGTCAAAGACTGTAACTGAGCTACGGAACCACCACAGTAGCAACCTGTACCGTTGAAAAGAGCAACGACAGCCTGACCAGGGCATTCATTTTGACAGTAGGAAACTGATTGATACTCGTAAACACCCTTGTAAGTCAACCCCAATTTTCGTATATCACTAGCTGAATAGCAAGCTTTATATGTGAATTGGTCAGCCAACGCGGCTCGTATATATATGAGCCACACTAAGATGAAGGACTTGTGTATGAGATCTAGGTGCATATTCCACTTCTATAATGCTGTTGGTCAAAAAGAAATTCAAAGAAGAAACAATTAGAAACCAGAAAGTCTGTAAAAATACAAAAAAGCGTGTCCTATAACCGAACAGCAATGTTTGTTTTCACTAGATTTGTTTTCTTTTGGCGAAAAACGAAGGTAGAAATGAAAGTAAAAAAAGAGCAATAATGGTAAATCAAAGGCTAGCCACGCTTTGAGCTATAGTTGGTCGTGCTGAGCAATAGTAAAGAATTGAAAAAGCGAGTGGATGATTTGAAAACTGCTTATATGTTTTACGTTGAGGGTTTCTCCTCTTTATTTCTTCGAAGGACGGAGGACAGGTATAAAGCAGTCGCTGGAACTCTTTTCCCTGACAATCTTAAAAAGAAAGACCGAAACAGAGTGTTATAAAACGAAACAAAAAACCTGCTGTAAATGCACTTCTGGGAGAAGTGCTAGATCACAACATACAAACATATGCAAATTCATAGTAAAAGGAGATAGGGCCCAGATGACCAAATCAAGAATGGCTCACTGTTGAAACATTCTGCTTAATGTCGAAACAGTCCGTAAACAAACACATTCCCACAAAACACCGCACCGCGAAAAAAAAAAAAAACAGGAAAAAACGCGAAATGTCCGTAACTTTACCCGGCAATAGTCACGTGATAAAGGTGCATTGTTCTAGCTGGCTGTTCTGGCCAACGCGACAGCAGGGTCCATACTTTCAGTAGAACAAAAATCGGGGGAAATGTGATGCACTCTTTAACTGCAATTATGCACATCCTATTGCCAGGGCGGATATTTGATGTTGTTCTCAGATATGTATTCCCTGATCTATACCGTTCTCATAGTTCAATTTTCTCTGATTTTCTCGTGCGGGCAATAAGTAAAAAATAGCATTTGCGTGCTTAAGTGAAATTTTTCAGATTATGAGTGATATAGAGATGAGGACTGTAACAAGAAGGAAGGTGAGGAAATCAAGACGGTAAGTAGCATGTCCGGGTCGTTAAAATCTCTAGACAAGAAAATAGCTAAAAGAAGGCAGGTGTATAAGCCCGTGCTAGACAATCCGTTCACAAACGAAGCACATATGTGGCCGCGCGTGCATGATCAGCCATTGATTTGGCAGCTGCTGCAATCCTCTATCATAAATAAGTTGATTCACATTCAATCGAAGGAGAACTACCCTTGGGAGCTGTATACAGATTTCAATGAAATTGTGCAGTATTTGAGCGGCGCTCACGGAAACAGCGACCCAGTATGTCTATTTGTGTGCAATAAGGACCCTGATGTACCGCTTGTGCTCTTGCAGCAAATCCCGCTATTATGCTATATGGCGCCCATGACGGTTAAACTGGTGCAGTTGCCCAAGAGTGCCATGGATACCTTCAAGTCGGTTTCTAAATATGGAATGCTGCTGCTGCGGTGCGACGATAGGGTCGACAAGAAATTCGTATCGCAGATCCAGAAGAACGTTGATCTGCTTCAGTTTCCCTGGTTAAATGCTATCAAGTATCGGCCCACATCTGTCAAGCTGTTGAAAACTACAGTGCCAATTGTCTCGAAGAAGAGGCAAAAGTAGACAAAATTACCCGCGCAGGCCTATTTTTCTAGAAGACGGAAGAAAAAAGTGGGCAGAGAAAGCGAGGAAAAAAAGAAATACATATGAAGAAGAAAAAAGCTGAAATTTAAGCAAATACTTTTTGGACAAATTCATCAAACTACTACTAAAGTTTGAAACGAACGGAAGGTTACAACACATTTACGATAAAATATGGTTGTCTTGAATCCAAATAACTGGCATTGGGTGGATAAAAACACCTTACCTTGGTCTAAGGACTACTTGAACGGTAAATTAACGAGTTTGTCCACTGTTTCCTCTGATGGGAAGAGCAGAATTGAGTTAACCCAGGTGAGTAGCATCACCGGTGACTCCAACGTATCTCAAAGGAAGGGCAAGCCGATTTGCTACTTTGACTTACAGTTGTCGATGAACGTCAAAGTGACAAATTTGGATACTAATAAGGACGACGAGGATGATGACGGCATACTTGCGGACGGGAAACTAGAAATTCCAGAGTTTATGCATGACGAGTCTGATATTCCGATTTTGTCGCAAGGGTTTGATGCTTTTGATGGATTGGTTAGGTCTGAATTTGTCCCTAAAGTAGTGGAAACGCTACTAAAATACCAAGATGACTTGATTAAAGAACACTCAAAGGATATACAAGTTTGATGTGTTCATGTAACGAAAAGGGGAGCGTTGCATAGATAGACCACCGCCCCTTTTAATTTTTCCAGCGTTTTCAATTGTTATTCTTCTTCTTCCTCATACTCACCTAATACATAACATGTATACACACATACATAGATAATGAAGAAAATAGCAGTGGTAGAAAAACTTAATAAACATATGGAATGATCTTGTAAGGAACTTTTCTTTCGTATTCTTCCCAATTTTCGCCATATTTCAGGCGGCACTTGTGCTCATCACGTTGTTGACGGTGTAATAACAACGTGGCGAAGTACAACGAGTAGTAATATGTCAAGGGAGTTTGGAACCAGGTGGCCAAACACCAACTTAATGAAATCAGCCAATCGCCAAAGTAATTGATATGCTGTGATTTAGCCCACCACCCGTCACATAATAACTTTGTACCACGCTTTGTCTGAATACTTTTTAGATTTTCTAATTTACCTTGTCTAAACTCAGATTTTTGCTTATTTGCCGAGTGGAAGATGTGGAAACCCAAAAACATTATGGCTAATATACCGACAACTTTCACCCATCCCAATTCCACAGGGGAAACACTCAAGTAACGCGCTTGTAATGAGTAGGTAAATGGAACTAAACTTAAGTCACCAAACGCTAGCATGAAACCAAACCCATCTGTAGTGATATCCATCATGGTTAATACACCTTCCTCGTTTAGTACTCCATCGAAAATGTAAAATCCTTGCAAGAAATTAACCAAGACCAATGCATCGTTGATTTTACCAGTCTTCAGGTAATGGTGATGCAGACAGGAAAGATTGATCAGTAACCATAACAACATGCCGGGTCTCAACTCTGAAAACATCTTGATATCTAATGGGCCGAGACGAGGGTTCAGTTCTCTACCAATAAACCAATCGTAAATGATGTTTCCTGAATTTCCACCTAGTGCTAAGATCTTTTCCCTTTTGCCGTTACCATTTTTCTTGAAGATCAATGGTATGAAGCTGGCAACATAGCAGTACGTCGCCAAAAAGAACGAAAACAAAATAGATATTATGCATAAACTAACGTGATTTTCATACAGATATTGCAATTCAGGCAATTGTCCATCAGTCAATTTCCATCTGATAGCCAAAACTAAGACCAAAGTTGTAGACATGGCAATTCCATTGATCTTATACGAAAGCTTCGAACCATCCCTTAACTGAACACCCTTCATGACTCTGCCCGGTAAAATGACGTCCAAAACTGCCAGTATTCCATACCACAGGCAATAGACAGTCCATAATTCACGATTGCCCAGATAGTAGCGCAATGGCTTGATACCGTTCCAAAGCTCAACTATATCGAAATTCTGGAAAAATCCCTTAATAAAATAATCGGGCCTTATCATTTGATTCAAGATGATAGTGAAAACAGGCAGCCCTATGCTGATGCCTAAGGCACCAATCAGCCCACCAAATTCAAACTCTGTAGTTCTGGGATTCAAAGCTGATACCATCCTTTTATTCTCTACACCGAATTTGTCTTTACTCCTATGTTGTTTACAAGGTCTATCTGATAAGCAATTGCGCAAGAAAATAGTAGAATGAAAACTGATTATTAAAAACAAACGTAAACTCAAGCCTCACTTGATGCTCAGACGGAGTACGTGAAAAACGTCCGTTATGCAAAACCCTTTATATGCACAACCTTCACACAATGCAAATTTCCGATGATGCCTACATACAAAAGAGCGAAAGGCGATATAAATTTTTTTCACGGGATTTTCGTTTAGGTGAAAATAAAATGAACGACAGAGCATGCAGAGTCCGGGTAATACATATGCTTCAATACTGTTTCAATACTGTTTCAAAAGTGCGTCACATATTAATTTTAACTTATAACTGGCCTGTTGCTGGCAAGAGGTATATATATATATGACGAATGTGACCAACATAAGTCCTTAAGATAATCCCGAAATATTTGGTTAGGATGATTCCCTTTCGAATTTGTGAACGTTGATGATATGAGCGGTTTTAAATGCTATTTGCAATTGGGTGACAGGCTCTCTCAAATATGGCTAAATAAGTATACTTTGGTTTTGCTGCTAGCAATGCTGAAGCTTCTGTTTTTCTCCAAATCCATACAACATGCGATAGAAGTCTCGGAAACGTATATTTTGTCCAATTGTTACAGTATTGATTCACTATACTCCAAGATGACAGACAACACGCCGCACTATTTAGGTATCATGGGGAATTATCTTATCGAGAAGGGTATGGAGGAGACTGTTAAAGCTACGCTAGAGACGTTATCACTTATAGTATATGCGAGCGAGGGGCTGGTAAACTTTGCCATTGACCTGTATTTGGGCACTTATGCCTGTTTGATTGTTAGTGCCGTTGATGGTACCGTGGACGTTGCTACTAACACTACAGAAAAACTGATTAGCTTAGTCAATGATACAGTTTCAAGTGTGGCTAATGAATTGGATACGGGCTTGAATGACATCTCCAAAATAATCAATAAAGTGATCAAGGCCGCATCCAAAGTAGAGAATTTTTTCACAGGTGATGACGATGACAGTAACATGACGTCGTCAATCAAAAGCGTCAACTTAACCATATCTGCGCTTCACAATTTATACATTCCTTCCTCAATCAACGATAAGCTTGAAGAGTTATCGGCAAAGACGCCGGACTTTGCCCAGGTTAAGAATACAACCAAGAACCTGATCTCGGTTCCCTTCAATGAAGTTCGGAAGAATATCAAGGCCGTGAATGCCAGCAATATAATCGGAGATACCTCCGTTTTGTACGTACCTCCCGTGTCCCTTGACAACAGTACTGGGATTTGCTCATCCAATCAATCAGAAATTTTGGCCTTTTATTCCATCTTGGGACATGTCCTGAAAATAGCCACCGTAGTGTGCATTACCGTATTGATATGCTTCGCTGTTGGTGCGATGGCGCCCGTTGCATGGAATGAAATCAAGCTCTGGAGGCGCCTTTGCGGAATGAGAGACCATTACATGCTGAGCAGGCAAGATTCGTATACGTCCTTTTCCAGTGAAAACACGCACGAATTGAAAGATCCATTTAGAGATCCTCCTATACAAAATGGCCAATATGATGTCATTGCAAGCTATCAGCAGTGCTTTCAAACATGGAACACAAGAATAGCAGGCTGGATGACAAATCTTGTTACCTTTGGAAAATCACCAGAGAACATTGACCCAAAGACTAAACAAAAAATAGAATGGGTAGTGGCTTATATGACCTCCGAAAGAGCACTGTGTGTTCTTGGAATTGGACTTTTGGGAATTTTAGTGTGCATATGCCAATTTGTCATGATAGCACTGTTAAAACACAAGATAAGCCATTCATTGACTTCTAATGATGGTGACGGCGTTCAAAATTTGCTGAAGTCTAGCACTGCCGTCGATATAGAGAACCAAATGAGCCTTTGGAGCGTTCAGACTAATAAATATATAAATACTACGGAGACCAATATCAATCAGGAAGTATTCGGGTGGATAAACACGACAACACTTTCTGTGAACAATACAGTGGCCACCATGATCTCTGATATAGACACAACTTTAGCAGATGTATTCAATGGAACACTGCTATATAACCCAATGAAAACCGTGGTCGGATGTGCCATTGAAAATAAGCTCTACACAATAGAGAAGGCAATGACGTGGATTCACGACAAGGCTCAGCTGCATATCCCGAGAATTAATGGGACACAAATCAAGCAAGCTCTGGCAAAGCAAACCGACAACAGCACTATACCCACTGCAAGCTCCACTTCTGCCGCCACAGAAAACTTACTGGAGAACCTTGTGAATGATATGAGAGAAGGACTTTTAAAAATTCTCCGAGCTTACCACCGTATAACTCTGGGAGAACTCACGGTAGCCTTGGTCATTCTTGCGGTGTGGCTCGTACAATTGCCCATAGCTCTGGTAATTCTCCGATTACGTCTTCGCAAAGCCACCTTTGACTGATTAATTAGTTGATAGACTTTTTCCGTCATAACTCTATTTAATAATGATGACCAAAAAGAGGCTCGTTCGAATCATTTCGCGTTGAATTTGAAATTCGCGGAGGAAAAACACGCAAAGAGAATCGGAAACCTTATCGTCAAATCATTGCACCTTGCAATGGTGGGTAATGATACATCATCGCAGTAACAGTATTCATATATTCGTATAGTTAATAAGATCACTTTTCAGTTAGCTTATACAATAAAAGATATTACCTTTTGTATTGTTAGTTGCAACATCCTTTTTTTATAAACTTTGACAGGCGATATTACGTTTGTCACTTCGGTTTCCCCACACAAAGAACACGTTACTTGGCAAATTCAGCTCTTATGCGAATTTTTTCAGGTGACAACAAGGTAGTTGATTCCCTCGCCTCTAACCCTGGATTAATGAGTCCATCGAATTTTGGCGGTGACTTCGGTTCACGACTAAAAGTAAATGTAACATCAAAAAAGAAACTTAACGACTCATCACCAACTTCTCCCATGGAAAGTTCACCAGTTTCACCTGAGTTGGTGCCTATTCTAACACTGCTAAATGCACATACACATAGAAGATATCATGAAGGCGTGTTTTTGATTTTACAAGACCTTAACAACAATGGCACTCATGCAGCAAGGAAATGGAAGGACGTATATGGGGTACTGTTGGGTACTCAACTAGCCCTTTGGGACGCCAAGGAACTAGCAGAATTCACTGATCCGTCTTGTCCGGTCTCTGAAAAGAAACTGAAGGAAGTTGCTTCCAAACCCACTTATATCAATTTGACAGATGCTACACTAAGAACTTTGGATAACTCCGATAATATCGTAATGGAGTGTGGAAAAAACCTCACTAATGCATTGGTGGTTTCTACTACGCTGAAAAACCGATATTTCTTACAATTCGGTAACAAAGAGTCTTTCAACGCATGGAATTCTGCTATACGATTATGTTTATACGAATGTTCTTCGTTACAAGAGGCTTACACAGGCGCATTTATTTCAAGTAGAGGCGCAAAATTAGGTGATATCAGAATTCTCCTTACGAATAGAAAATATGATTACAAGGATTGGGTCAGCGTCAGATTCGGAGCAGGTATGCCGTGGAAGCGCTGCTATGCGGTAATCTCTCAATCTAGCAGTAAGAAAAAGGGTCATTTTGGTGAAATAAATCTTTATGAAAATGACAAGAAAGTGAAGAAAAACCATGCAATGGCTACTATTGTAGAGGCAAAGGCGCTTTATGCTGTTTACCCGTCCTCCCCTAAACTAATAGATTCCTCTACAATCATTAAAGTCGTAGGTTCTGTGAAATTTGAAAAAAAGGAGTCTGCTCAGGAAAAGGATGTCTTTATTATGCCCGAGAAGCATCAAGCTGTACCAAGTTATGACACTATAATAAGGTTTTTAATACCGGCTATGGATACTTTTAAACTATATGGAAGACCAGAGAAATTATTGTCAAGCAAGAACGACCCACATTCACTTTTGTTTGGTTTGCCAGTTTTGCCACATATATACTACTTGGAAGTGGAGGATTTACTTCCATTGACTAATTCTGTATCAAGCTTACACTGGTCGAATAACGAATGGAAGGAACATATCAGTGATATTTTACAAAGGAAAATAGCACAAGGCTACTGTGGGTGTAATTCTACTTCCAATATTACTTCTCCTCTACCTTCTCCTTTCCTTGGTTCAGCAGACTTATTTGAAAGGGCCGATGGTGTTTTATCACCGAAACTTTCTTACGGGTCTAAATCTTCTTCGAATAACAGCTCGAAGAACAGTTTGCCAAAGAGAGAGCGTGTAAAATTGTCATCTTCTTCTGAACAGGACCTTAATAACTCTGATAGTCCATCTATTAAACGTAAAAGTCCTCCACTAGTGATATCTGAAAGTCCACACAAAGTCCACACACCTACTGATGCATCCTTCAGAACAAGAGTGACAGAAGGTTCACCTTATGCGAAGCAAAGACATCCCAAGCCGTTTGCGTCATCTGTAAACGATTCACCATCAGACAGAGCCAAGTCGAGGACAGTTCCTTACAATAATAACGACAGGAAAGCGACCACTCCTGAGAAATTTGAAAGAGGAGAAACCTCTTGTGGTAAGAACGTGGACGAAAGTTTGGAAAAGGTCCGGAATATGAAGTTAGAAATTCCCGAGTCCAATTTTGACAAGTTCATGACAGACAAAAATCTGTTGTCTGTGGATTCTAAATGCTCTAATGAGAAGAAGCTCTCTGTGGAATCAGATTTGTCTGCAATCTACGAAAAATACTCCAATGGTCCCTTTGGTCACACTGAGGGTCTTAACGGATCTTCTGATGAAACTTACCTTCGTTTTCAACGGGCGTCAGTTCATTCAGAGAGCAACTACAATTCAAGAAAATCCTTTACACCAAGTGACTTTTCTAATGGTAATGAGGAAGAACATGCCGTTTTACAAGAATTAAATAGTTTAACCCAAAGAATTAATGAACTAGGCATGGAAAGTATAAATTCAAACTCCGATTCGGACAGAATAAACGGGTCATATTCACAAGTGGATTTTGATAACAATAACGACGAGGACGATATGAACCTGTTCGACCCAGATTTTATGGCACAAGACCAATTGCGTGCTGAAGAAAGAGACTACAACAAGGATGATAGAACACCCTTAGCTAAGGTCCCTGCGGCCTTTCAATCAACTGGATTGGGCATAACCCCCGATGACGATATCGAGAGACAATACATAACGGAACACAGATCACGACATGAAGTGCCAAAGCGGTCTCCCGAGAAACCCTCCAACCCGCTGGAAATAGGTAACCCATACGCGAAACCTGGCACAAGGTTGAATACCACTCACACCCACAGCAAAACTGATCGTAGCATTGCTCCTCAGAGGGGCCAGCCAGTCCCATCAGGCCAGCAGATTTCCTCCTATGTGCAGCCAGCAAACATTAATAGTCCTAACAAAATGTATGGTGCAAACAACTCGGCAATGGCTTCGCCCAGGAATCCAAAGACGAAAGCGCCACCAGGTCCATACAATCAGGGATGGAATAACCGCCCCTCGCCTTCAAATATTTACCAACGTCCTCATCCCTCAGATACACAACCACAAGCATATCATCTTCCCGGAAACCCATACTCAACGGGGAACAGGCCAAACATGCAAGCGCAATATCACCCGCAGCAGGTACCCATGCCTATCCAGCAGCAGCCCAATCGCCCGTACCAACCTTATGCGATGAATACGCACATGGGCTCTCCTGGCGGATATGCTGGGGCAGCACCACCATTTCAGCCAGCCAACGTGAACTACAATACTAGGCCTCAGCAGCCATGGCCTACACCTAACTCACCATCCGCACACTACCGTCCGCCCCCTAACCTGAACCAGCCTCAAAACGGTAGTGCTGGTTACTATCGTCCGCCGGCACCGCAATTGCAAAACTCCCAAGCCCGTCCACAAAAGAAGGACGGATTCTCACAGTTCATGCCATCTGCAACTACGAAGAACCCATATGCCCAGTAACTCGACCGACTGGTTGTAATTTTACAAAAAGAGAGACAATTAAGAAAAGAAACAAGCGCCAGGCTTCCGTATCCCAGTTTTTCATCTCACTTTCTGGGCACGATTGTAATAATACTTCATGATAATAACTAAACTATATAAGTAGTGTCTCATCCGTATATATACATTTAGACAGATTCTTGTATTTTCTCCGGGCAATTTTTAACTTTTTTTCTGTTAGGGCACATGACATTTGCCTATTATGGACAGCCAGTAAAGATGTGCCATATATTGCCCCCTTTACGCTCTCTGCCAGTATTAGTGGAAAAAAAAAAACTGAAAAAAAAAAAAATCGCAGACTACTCATAATCACGTGATATTTCTTTTCACTCTCTTCATAAAGTTGCTAAAAACACACAATCGAATGAGCCTCTGAGCAGTATAAATTGCACTTCAAAGCACTAGTCATGAAAAACGCTTACATTAGTTCAGTTTGTCAAGGTTATGCTATTACTTGTACTTATTTCTTGCTATTGTTAGTGGTCCCCCACATTGACGTATTTTCACGTGATGCGCCGCACTGCGGAAGGCGCCACACATTGCCTGCAAAAAATTGTGGATGCACTCATTTGATAGTAAACTAAGTCATGTTAATCGTTTGGATTTGGCACACACCCACAAATATACACATTACATATATATATATATTCAAAATACAGCTGCGTCCAATAGATGAGCTTCCGCTTCGTTGTACAACCTACCTGCTATCTTGTTCACGGATATTTCTTGCTTTTAATAAACAAAAGTAACTCTAGAACAGTCAAGTCTTCGATAATTTTTTTAGTCACAGGGTCCGTCTAAAGTTTCTCTTTATTTGGAATAATAGAAAAGAAAGAAAAAAACGTGGTATAAAAGGAATGTCGCATACTTTAAAATCGAAAACGCTCCAAGAGCTGGACATTGAGGAGATTAAGGAAACTAACCCATTGCTCAAACTAGTTCAAGGGCAGAGGATTGTTCAAGTTCCGGAACTAGTGCTTGAGTCTGGCGTGGTCATAAATAATTTCCCTATTGCTTATAAGACGTGGGGTACACTGAATGAAGCTGGTGATAATGTTCTGGTAATTTGTCATGCCTTGACTGGGTCCGCAGATGTTGCTGACTGGTGGGGCCCTCTTCTGGGTAACGACTTAGCATTCGACCCATCAAGGTTTTTTATCATATGTTTAAACTCTATGGGCTCTCCATATGGGTCTTTTTCGCCATTAACGATAAATGAGGAGACGGGCGTTAGATATGGACCCGAATTCCCATTATGTACTGTGCGCGATGACGTTAGAGCTCACAGAATTGTTCTGGATTCTCTGGGAGTAAAGTCAATAGCCTGTGTTATTGGTGGCTCTATGGGAGGGATGCTGAGTTTGGAATGGGCTGCCATGTATGGTAAGGAATATGTGAAGAATATGGTTGCTCTGGCGACATCAGCAAGACATTCTGCCTGGTGCATATCGTGGTCTGAGGCCCAAAGACAATCGATTTACTCAGATCCCAACTACTTGGACGGGTACTATCCGGTAGAGGAGCAACCTGTGGCCGGACTATCGGCTGCACGTATGTCTGCATTGTTGACGTACAGGACAAGAAACAGTTTCGAGAACAAATTCTCCAGAAGATCTCCTTCAATAGCACAACAACAAAAAGCTCAAAGGGAGGAGACACGCAAACCATCTACTGTCAGCGAACACTCCCTACAAATCCACAATGATGGGTATAAAACAAAAGCCAGCACTGCCATTGCTGGTATTTCTGGGCAAAAACGTCAAAGCGTGGTGTCCACCGCATCTTCTTCGGATTCATTGAATTCTTCAACATCGATGACTTCGGTAAGTTCTGTAACGGGTGAAGTGAAGGACATAAAGCCTGCGCAGACGTATTTTTCTGCACAAAGTTACTTGAGGTACCAGGGCACAAAGTTCATCAATAGGTTCGACGCCAATTGTTACATTGCCATCACACGTAAACTGGATACGCACGATTTGGCAAGAGACAGAGTAGATGACATCACTGAGGTCCTTTCTACCATCCAACAACCATCCCTGATCATCGGTATCCAATCTGATGGACTGTTCACATATAGATCGGAAGGCGTCGTGTAGGGAAAGAGTGTACGTC
>OCVT010000634.1_pt1 | contig 14372 bp, 11 predicted proteins | sample 1539111 | NCBI WGS metagenome assembly OCVT01 (sample SAMEA3991482, study PRJEB22521) | metagenome | biome: anthropogenic terrestrial biome; feature: sewage plant; material: raw primary sludge | place: Sweden | collected 2012-09-26 | reverse complement strand
ATAATGAGCGGTGACTGGAGTTCAGACGTGTGCTCTTCCGATCTGAAAATTCTGTGGAAATCATGAATGATTGTTTTTATAGACCTGTTGATACGGGTTGTAATACTAATCTTCAATATGGTCATTGGGCTTTTTCTAAAATTTATGATGGTGTTGACACTCTGTATAAACTTATGGTTGAAAACGAACCTCAGCAGAACGTTAGAACCTTGATTAAAAAAAATGTAGCGGAATTTGTTATTAAAAATTTCTATACTTCTTTTAATAGGGAATATCATAAATTTGGGCTTGTGAGAACTTTAAATCTTTTTTCATCCTTACGAAAAGATCCTATGATTATAGACATTATGTCCTCATATCCCTATAAATTTAGGAATCCTAATTTGCGTATTACTAAAAATATCTTTGCAAAAATTTTTCTTAAGTGATTTAATGTGAATTGGCATTTTGTTAAATGGGCTTATATCCCCAATATTTATTAACTTTGCCGTCAAATAACATTTTTTCTGATGGAGTACAAGTTCAAGGAAATCGAGCAAAAGTGGCAGCAGTCCTGGAAGGACAAAGACGTCTATAAGGTCAAAGTGGACCCTTCAAAAAAGAAATTTTATGTTTTGGATATGTTCCCTTATCCTTCGGGTGCGGGGCTTCATGTGGGACATCCTCTTGGTTATATAGCTTCGGATATCTATAGCAGGTACAAACGGTTGTGTGGCTTTAACGTTCTCCACCCGATGGGCTATGATTCCTATGGGCTCCCAGCTGAGCAGTATGCCATTCAGACAGGCCAGCATCCAGCGGTTACTACGGTCAATAATATAAACAGATATAGAGAGCAGCTTGATAAAATCGGTTTCTCTTATGATTGGTCGCGCGAAGTTCGCACTTGTGACCCTAAATATTATCATTGGACTCAGTGGGCTTTCCAACTTATGTTTGGCAGCTATTATGATAACGATAAGCAGAAGGCGTTGCCAATTGAAAATTTGGTTCATCATTTTGAAAAGGATGGAACTTCTATGCTTAATGTCTCGTCTGGTGAAGAACTCTCATTTACCGCCAGCGAGTGGAATGCTATGAGCGACAAGGAACAACAGCAGACTTTGATGAATTATCGTATCGCCTATTTGGGAGAGACAATGGTCAATTGGTGTCCTAAATTGGGTACGGTCTTGGCCAATGATGAGGTCATTGAAGGTTTGTCGGCCAGAGGTGGATATCCTGTTGTTCAGAAAAAAATGCGTCAATGGTGTTTGCGTGTGTCGGCTTACGCTCAGCGCCTGCTTGATGGGCTTGATTCGATAGATTGGACCGATTCACTGAAGGAAACACAGCGCAATTGGATTGGCCGTTCTGAGGGAACGGAGGTGCATTTTAAGTTGAAAGATTCAAACGAAGAATTTACCATATTTACAACCAGAGCCGACACCATGTTCGGTGTCACGTTCATGGTATTGGCTCCCGAAAGTGAATTGGTCCCTCGTCTTACAACCCCGGCGCAAAAATCAGCGGTCGATGAATATTTGGCGGTGACCAAAAAACGTACTGAGCGGGAGCGTATAGCCGACCGAAAGGTGACGGGCGTGTTCTCTGGCTCTTATGCCATCAATCCTTTTACGGGTGAAGCTAATCCTATTTGGATTAGTGATTATGTGTTGGCTGGCTATGGTACGGGGGCCATTATGGGTGTGCCTGCCCACGACAGCAGAGATTATGCTTTTGCAAAGCATTTTGATTTGCCTATAATCCCACTTATCGAAGGATGTGATGTGTCAGAAGAAAGCTACGATGCCAAAGATGGTATTGTTTGTAATTCTCCCCGTCCAGGTGTCAAGCCGTATATAGATTTTGACTTGAATGGGAAAACCGTCAAGGAGGCGATTGCCGCGACTAAAGTATATGTAAAAGCCCATCAACTGGGACGTGTCAAGGTTAACTATCGTCTTCGTGATGCCATTTTCAGCCGTCAGCGTTATTGGGGCGAGCCATTCCCGGTGTATTATAAAAATGGAATGCCATATATGATTCCTCAGTCATGTCTGCCTTTGGAATTGCCCGAGGTCTCCAACTTTTTGCCAACAGAATCTGGAGAGCCACCGCTTGGCAATGCTCAAAAATGGGCTTGGAATGAGAAAACCAAGGCCGTTGTGGACAAGTCGGAGATTGATGATAAGACTGTATTCCCGCTTGAATTGAATACCATGCCTGGATTTGCAGGCTCATCAGCGTATTATTTGCGCTATATGGACCCGGAAAATTCTAAAAGTCTGGTTGGCAAGGAGGCTGATGAATATTGGCAGAATGTCGATTTGTATATCGGTGGTACTGAACATGCAACGGGTCACCTTATATATTCCCGTTTTTGGAATAAATTTTTACACGACTATGGATTTAGTGTCAAGGAGGAACCATTCCAGAAGCTGGTCAATCAGGGTATGATTCAGGGCCGCTCCAATTTTGTGTATCGTATTAAGGGGACCAACAAGTTCGTATCGTATAATTTGCGCAAGGAATATGATGTGACTCCTATCCATGTGAATGTCAACATCGTAAAGAATGACGTGCTGGATATGGAGGCATTCAAAAATTGGATGCCAGAATATAAGACGGCAGAATTTGTTCTTGAAGATGGAAAGTACATTTGTGGATGGGCTATTGAAAAGATGTCAAAATCCATGTTCAATGTTGTCAATCCTGATGATGTTGTTGACAGATATGGAGCTGATACGTTGCGTCTGTATGAGATGTTTCTCGGCCCAATCGAGGCTTCCAAACCATGGGATACCAATGGTATAGACGGGGTTTACCGTTTCTTGCGCAAGTTCTGGGGGCTGTTTTATAATAACGACGAGCTCACCGTGTCAGATGCTGTCCCTGATGAAAAGGAACTCCGATCTGTCAATAAATTGATAAAGAAAGTGACGGAAGATATTGAGAACCTTTCTTATAACACTTCCGTTTCTGCCTTTATGATATGTGCCAACGAACTGTATACACTGAAATGCAACAAACGTCAGATTCTTGAGCCGTTTATCATTGTCCTGGCTCCATTTGCGCCACACATTGCAGAGGAACTTTATCACCAGTTGGGGCACGATACAACGGTGTGTGATGCGGCATGGCCGAAATTTGAAGAAAAGTATCTGAAAGAGGATTCTGTCAAATATCCAGTGTCGTTTAACGGAAAGGTGAAATTTACGATGGAGATGCCTGCTGGCGCCTCAAACGAAGAAGTCTCAAAAGCTGCTCAACAGAACGAACAATCGCAGAAATTCCTTGATGGCAAGACGATAAAGAAAGTGATAGTAGTGCCAGGCAAAATCGTAAATATTGTTCTCTGATTTTATTGTCAAGCAAAAATAAATAGTTAACTTTGCGAAGTTTTTGCGCAATCTCTTTTCGAACATTGGTTTGATTATATTGCGTGCATAATTAATAAATAAAAACTGAAAATGGATTTAATCAAAGTTGTAGAAGACTCTTTCAAGGTTGAAAAGAGTTTCCCAGAGTTTAAGAGTGGCGACACTATTACTGTGGCTTACAAGATTAAGGAGGGAAACAAGGAACGTATCCAGTTGTTTAAAGGTGATGTCATCAGCATTACTGGCCACGCTGGCAAAAAACACTTCACCGTTCGCCGTATAGCCAGCGGAGTTGGTGTTGAGCGTATATTCCCAATGAACTCGCCTTTTATCGAAAGCATCACACTTAACAAGCAGGGTGCTGTCCGTCGTGCCAAACTTTATTATCTGCGCAAACTTACTGGTAAGAAAGCGAAGATTAAGGAAAAGACTCTGTAAGTACATTCTTATCCAAGATTTAAAAGAGGGGGGACTAAGTCTCCCCTCTTTTTTCTTTCTAAAACTTGAAGTCAGCCTCTCCGAATGAGAAAATAAATTTGTATATTTGCACGCAATAAATATAAAAATTAATCAAAATGTCATTTATTGCGGATAAAGTCGTTTTGGAAGGATTGACCTTCGACGATGTTTTACTAATACCTTCATATTCTGAGGTTTTGCCTCGTAACGTAGAACTCGGTACGCGTTTCTCTCGTAACATCAGATTGAACATTCCAATTGTTTCTGCTGCCATGGATACAGTGACAGAGAGCAAGATGGCTATTGCTATTGCTCGAGAGGGTGGTATAGGTGTCATTCACAAAAACATGACAATAGCAGAGCAAGCCAAGCAAGTGGAGGCTGTGAAGCGGGCCGAGAATGGTATGATATATGACCCGGTTACTATCCATGAGGGCTCGACAGTAAAGTCTGCTTTGGCCATGATGGCTGAATATCACATAGGAGGTATTCCTGTGGTGGATGATGACAAAAAACTCAGAGGTATTGTCACCAACCGTGACTTGCGTTTCGAGCGCAATGTCACCCGCCCTATTGACGAGGTGATGACCAAGGACAACCTGATAACCGCAGAACCAAATACAACTTTGCAAAAAGCGGCAGACATCCTGCAAAAACATAAAATCGAGAAGTTGCCAATCGTTGATGGTGAAAATAAACTGATAGGTCTGATTACCTATAAGGACATCACAAAGGCAAAAGACAAGCCGATAGCTTGCAAAGATGAGCGTGGCCGTCTGCGTGTGGCTGCCGGTGTCGGAGTCACTGCTGATACATTTAAACGTATACAGGCCTTGGTGAATGCCCAGGTTGATGCCATTGTTATAGATACGGCCCACGGACATTCCAAGGGCGTTATCGATTTGCTGAAAGAGGTAAAGAAACAGTATCCGGAATTACAGGTGATTGTTGGTAACATTGCGACGGGAGCTGCAGCCAAGGCGCTTGTTGATGCGGGAGCTGATGGCGTGAAAGTTGGTATTGGTCCAGGCTCCATTTGTACCACAAGAATCATAGCCGGAGTGGGAGTTCCGCAGCTTACTGCAATATATGAGGTATATAATGCGTTAAAAGGAACAGATGTGCCTTTGATTGGTGATGGCGGAATCCGCTATTCTGGTGATATTGTCAAAGCATTGGCTGCTGGTGCTGATTGCATCATGGCTGGTTCTTTGTTCGCAGGCGTGGAGGAAGCTCCAGGAGAGGCTATCATCTATAATGGACGTAAGTTCAAGTCATATAGAGGCATGGGGTCATTGGAAGCCATGCAACATGGCTCAAAAGACCGTTACTTCCAGGCAGAAGTTAATGACGTAAAGAAATTGGTGCCAGAAGGTATTGCCGCTCGTGTTCCATACAAGGGCAATCTTAGCGAGGTTGTTTATCAGCTGCTGGGAGGTATCCGTTCGGGTATGGGCTATTGCGGTTCAAAAAGTATCACAAATCTGCATGACGCTAAATTCGTCCGTATCACTTCAGCGGGAGTCATTGAGAACCATCCGCACGATGTGACTATTACGCGTGAGGCTCCTAACTACAGTAGGGGAGAATAAGAGTCTCCGTCTCGATATTAAGAGGTAAATTACATTTGTTAAAATTTACAGATGAATAAGAAAGTGTTTTCGCTCCTTCCCGCAGCACTTATGTGCATGGCGGGTATGGCTCAATCGACTGCCAATGATCCTGTAATTATGACCATTGACGGTGACCCGATTTACAAATCGGAGTTTGAGTATGTTTACAACAAAAACAATGCGGATAATGCCGTTGATAAGAAGAGTCTGGCAGAATATGCAGATATGTTTGCTGATTATAAACTGAAGGTTCTTGATGCTAAAAATCAGGGACTTGATAAGGAATCTTCTTATCTGAGTGAATTTGGCAAATATCGGGAACAATTGGCGATTCCGTTCTTGATTGACCAATCGGAGCGGAAAGCATTAGTGAAGGAGGCGTATGAACGCTCTAAGGAGAGTGTGGCTGTCAGCCATATTCTCATCAAGTATAGTCGTAACGATTCTGTTCCTCCTTATGTGAGAATCAGTCGTATCTACAATGAATTGAAGAAAGGGGCTGATTTCGCTACTTTGGCGAAAAAGTATTCTGATTGTCCGTCAGCAAAGAATGGCGGCTATCTGGGTTATGACAATGTTTTTGATATGGTTTATCCTTTCGAAAATGTTGTGTATAACACGAAGGTAGGGACATTCAGCAAACCATTCCGGACGCAGTTCGGTTATCATATTGCCTATGTTAGCGACCGCAGGCCTAATATAAGGAAAGCAAAGACCTCTTTGCTGTTTATCTCTGCATCACATGCCAATTCTGAAAACCTGGCCGATTCTCTGTATAAGGCAGTACAGATAAAAGGGGCTGATTTCAACAAGATTTCGGCGAAATATAGTGATGGATTTTTCAATGGAACAAAGGACGGACGTATGCCGTGGATAGAGGCGGGCAGTCAATATTATCCGCCTGATGTGGTGTCGGCTGTGTTCTCGATGAAAAAAGATGGTGAAATAACCAAGGTGGCAGGTCCTCTTGGCGTTTATATTTTTAAATTGGACAAGTCCAATCTTGATTTGCCATTTGACAGCATGAAAGCGGATTTGGACCAGAAGGTTCTTCAATCGGATCGTTCATCTGTGATTACTGCCCATTTCCTTGCGGGACTCGGAAGCAAAATGTCTTATGCCCTGGCTGATTCCAGTGCTTTGTATGCGTTTGTCCCATTGGTAAAAAATGAGGATATGATAGGCCGTGAACAAAAGGCCAGCCACATGGATGCTCCGTTATACAGCATTCAGGATGTCACTTATCCTCAAAGTTCATTTTATACTGCCTTTTCGGCAGGACTGGATAAGATGAACGCAGTGTTGCATGGAAGTGGTTCAAAGGAGGATGCCGCATTATATTCTGGTGTCAAATCTGATTCGGATTTCGTTTTGATTACCTACAATGATTATGTGAGAAAGCAGTTGATAGAACTCGCCTATAATGATTTGAAAAACTATAATGCGGACTATCGTAATCTGTTGCAGGAATATAGTGACGGCCTACTGTTATTTGACGTTAGCAACAAAAAAGTATGGTCGAGAGCTACCAACGATGATTCGGGTCTGAGCAAGTTTTTCAATGATCATAAGTCCAACTATAAATGGCCAGATGCCCATTTCGAGGGCAAGGTCATTTATTGCAAAAATGAACGTACCAAAAAGAAGGTAGACAATCTTTTTGAGAAATTGGGAAATGTTTCGTCTGATTCTATTACCATTGCTTTGTACGAAAAGTTTATGAAAGACCCCAAGAATGACGACATAAGAGTAAAGACGGGCGTGTTTGCACAAGGCGCAAATCCTGCGGTAGACTTTTATGTATTCAAAAAGGGAGAGTCATATACCCCTGAAATGGATGCGTTTCCTATTGTAGCTGTATATGGTCAACAGACATTTACCCCATCAGACTTCAAAGAGATGCGTGGTGCTGTTGTTGCCGACTATCAGAACAGTCTTGACAAAGAGTGGAAAGAGGAACTCCGTGCCAATCACAAAGTCGTGATTAACAAGGATGTACTTAACACGGTGAAGGCCAAGTAATGGCAGGTCGGTATGTTGAACAAATAAAGATGAACCCGTGTGCGTTATCCATACGGGTTTATCTTGTTTAAAAAAGAGTCGGTTCGTTTATGCTTTTTTGCGGTAAATATCGGGTGAGAACGTTCTACATGGTGGCTTCGGTTATCTTGCTTTGTTCGTGCCACTCGCAGGCAGACAAGGATGTGTTGGCAGAGGTGGGAGATGCCGTGCTCTATGCCAATGAGGTCTCATTCTCGGTCCCCAAAGGCTTGACTCCCAAAGACAGTCTGCTGGCAGCAAAAAAGTATGTGCATGACTGGGTGGTAGACCAGATGATGCTTCAAGAGGCGGAATCGAAGGTCGATAGTAGTGACCAGATAGACGAGATGGTTGATGAATATCGCCGTTCTCTTTACATTTACGCTTACCAAAAGCAGATGCTTAAAGCTAATGTGCAGCAGACCGTCTCGGATGAAGAGGTGGCTGATTTCTATAGTAAGAATAAGGAATCTCTGCTACTGAGTGAAACCATATTAAAGGGCTTCTATGTGGTGATGCCAGCGCAAAGTCACGAATTGGGAGATATGCGTAAGGCAATGTCGGCAAAGGAAATGGATAAGGTGGAATCGATAGCTGTGAAAAACGGTGCGGTCACCTCCTATTTTACTGATGGGTGGAAGCCTGTTTCCGAGTTGCGGAAAAACGGCTTTTTATCGTTGAACACCAACGGCAATTATCCTTCCGACCATCTTTTCACGTTTTCTGAAGATGGAAAGGTATATATGCTCTTTGTCGTAGAAAGTGCCCGTGCCGGAGCTGTACAACCGTTGGACTATGCATCGATGCAAATCAGGATGATGCTTATGGAACAACGTAAACAAGCCTATCTTTCCCGTTTGAGAAGCTCTTTGTATCAAAAGGCCATAAAGCAGGGCCAAGTGTCGAAATGACATTGTCTCTGTCATATTTAGTGAATATATTATCGATTTTATGAATAAAAAGATTGTTGGTTTTCTTTCTCTGTTGCTGGCTTTTGGCCCAACTGTGATTGCACAGCGCAATGTGGTAGATGAAGTGGTGTGGGTAGTTGGTGACGAGGCAATCCTGCTGTCGGATGTGGAGGAACAGCGCCTTCGTGCTGAGTATGAGGGTACTCCCATACCGGGCAATCCGTATTGCTACATTCCAGAGCAGTTGGCGCTTCAGAAACTGTATCTTGACCAGGCGCGTATCGACAGTATCAACATTGATGATAAACAAGTACAACAGCAGGTAGAGCAACGAATAAATTATCTGATGGGGCAGCTGGGATCGCCGGAGAAAGTGGAAGCCTATTTTGGCAAGCCGATGGATGCAATCCGCGATAATATGTCGGATATGGTCAGAAATCAGTTGACCATACAGCAGGAACAGCATAAGATTGTCGGTGACATTAAGCCTACACCTGCCGAGGTGCGCCGATTCTTTAATCAGTTGCCAGCCGACAGCATTCCTATGATTCCAGAGGAAGTGGAAGTCCAAGTCATTTCTGTCAGTCCAAAAGTCCGTCAGTCTGCCATTGACGCGGTTAAAAATAGATTGTATGATTTCCAAAAGCGGGTGGAGTCCGGCGAATCCAGTTTCTCAACTTTGGCGGTCCTTTATTCTGAAGATATGGAATCAGCCAAGAGAGGTGGAGAATTGGGTTATATGGGCAAAGGTCAACTGGTGCCAGAGTATGCTGAGGTAGCCTTTGCATTAAAAGATCCAACCAAAGTGTCGCGCATTGTCAAATCGGACTATGGCTATCATATCATACAGCTGATTGACCGAAAAGATGACCGTGTCAACACCCGTCACATTTTGTTAAAGCCAGAGATATACCTGGCAGACCGTGATTCAGCCAAACGTGCCATGGATAGTCTGGCCAATACTATCCGTTTAGGCAAAATGCCTTTCGAGGCAGCGGTGTCGCTCTATTCAACCGATAAAAATACGAAAAATAGCGAGGGCCTTCTTACCAATCCTGCCACGGGTGACACCAAATTCAATCTGAAAGAATTGTCACCTTATATAGCTTCTGTCATTTCTCCTATGAATATTGGAGAAATTTCTCGTACCTTTGCAATGAAAAACAGTAATGGCGATGACGTTTACACCATTGTCAAACTGAAGAACAGAGTGGTGCAGCACAAGGCAAATATGTCGGATGACTACATCACACTGAAAAATATGTATGTAAGCTATAAAAGCGAGGAAAAATTGCACGACTGGATTGCGGAAAAGCAAAAAAACATATATGTCAAAATCGGAGACAAGTGGAAGGATTGCGATTTCCAGTATCCAGGTTGGATAAAAGACGACAATAAAAAATGAAACTTAGAAAAATAGCAGTGATGATGCTGGTGGCGCTGGTGACAATCGAAAGTCAGGCTGCCAACATCATGCTGGAAAATTGTGAGACACTTTCTTTCAACAAGGCCCGTGGCGGAGCTTGCCAGGTGCTGCGGGGACACGTCCGTTTTCGTCAGGACCGTACGGTGATGTATTGCGACAGCGCCTATTTCTACAGTAGTCAAAATTCGTTTGATGCGTTTGGTCATGTGCGGGTTGTGCAGGATTCGACTGAACTTACGGCCAACAAAATGTTTTACGATGGCAACCTGAAATTGATGCGAGTGCGTGAGAACATCACCATGCGCAGTGGGCATTTTGTACTGACCACCCAGAAACTGGACTATTATCGTCAGCGGGGTTTTGCCTATTACGATGAAGGTGCCAAAATCACTGACCCTCAGTTCCATCTTACTTCGCGAATCGGTTATTATTATCCCCAGACGCGTCAAGCCATATTCAAGCACGATGTTGACCTTGAGAGCAAGGATTTCAAGATACATACTGACACGCTTTCTTACAATCCGCGTACGGGCATTGCCACTGTGCTGGGACCCTCCAAAATTTTCAGAGAGGGATATGTGGTGACTACCAAATACGCATGGATGAACAATAAAAAGGGAGATTTCCGTCTATATCGCCGATCTCTCATAGAGAGTACCGATGGAATGCAGCACCTCATTGCGGATACCATCTATTATAACAGAACCAAGGGAATTGCCCGTGCTTACAACAACATTGACGCCTACGACTTGCGACAGCATATTGGAGGCCGTGGCAATTATGGCTATTTCAGACAGCTGCCAGTCCATTCTGGATTTCTGACACGCAATGGATATATTATGGAGTATTCATCAAAAGATACCATGTATATTCATGCCGATACGCTTTCCTTCAATTCTGATAAAAGTGACCAGCATCGCGAACTGAAAGGCCGTCACAATGTACGTTTTTTCCGCAATGATTTTCAAGGCAAATGCGAAAATATGGTATATGAGACCAAAGATTCGGTAGTGAATATGATGGGAGATCCTGTTCTCTGGTCGCAGCAGAATCAGTTGACTGGAGATACTGTGCGCTTGTATATGCGCAACAAAAAACCGGATTGGCTGCATATAACGGGAAGCGCGCTGATAGTGCAGCGAGATGATTCTCTGGACTACAACCAGCTGGCAGGTAGAGAACTGAAAGGATATTTCATTAATAACCAGATGCGTAAGGTCGATATTATAGGTAATGCGGTGTCGGTATTCTTCCCAAAAGACAAGGCTGGAGACTTGATTGGCGTCAACCGTACAGAAGGCAGCCAAATGACCATCTATATCAATGACAAGCGCAAACTGGAAAAAATATTGATGCAGCCTGGTACAGACGGTGTGATGTATCCTCCATTTGAAGCTCCTAAGGAAGTTCTCTTTCTGAAGAAATTCTCTTGGCAATACAATATCCGTCCTAAATATCCTATGGACATTTTTACCAGATACAACTGATTCTCGTTGAGAAAGAACTGAATATGAAACGCTTATTTTTAGTTGGATTTATGGGAAGTGGCAAGACGACTTCGGGCAAACGGATTGCCGAGAAGTATCATCTTGACTTTATAGATTTGGATGTCTACATAGAACAGCGTTTCCATAAATCCGTCTCCCAGATTTTTGCCGAGAAGGGAGAAGACGGTTTCCGCCAAGTAGAGCGGAATATGCTGCTTGAAGTGGCTGATTTTGAAAATGTGGTAATAGCCGCAGGTGGGGGTACTCCTTGCTTCTTCGATAATATGGAGGTGATGAACAATGCCGGAGAGACTGTGTATCTGAAAGCATCGCCGTCAGACCTTTGTACCTATCTTAAGATGAATGGCACCTCCAAACGTCCGTTGGTACGTGACAAGAGTGATGCCGAATTGCTGGACTACATTACTAAGACCTTGGCTGTGCGCGAGCCTTTCTATGCAAAGGCCAAGCACACCGTGGCGTCGGACGATTTTTCGGATGTCCTTTTTGACCAGCTGCTTGCCTGACGTCCGTCTTTCCGTTCGTTATAAATAATATTGATTATCATAAAAATATCATAGCTCATGCAGGAAAAGATTTTAATCCTCGATTTCGGCTCTCAAACTACACAGTTGATAGGCCGGCGTATCCGTGAACTGGATACCTTCTGCGAGATTGTTCCTTACAACAAATTTCCCAAAGATGATCCGTCCATCATAGGTGTCATTCTTAGTGGTTCTCCTTATAGTGTCTACGATAAGGAGGCTTTCAAGGTTGATTTGGATATGATTCGTGGCAAATATCCTATTCTGGGTATCTGTTATGGAGCTCAGTTTATCTCTTATACCATGGGGGGAAAAGTTGAGTCAGCTGGTTCACGTGAGTATGGTCGTGCCAATCTTCAATTTTTTGAGAAGTCAAATCCTCTTTTCAAAGGGTTTACTGACAACTCTCAGGTGTGGATGAGCCACGGAGATACCATTACCGCTATACCAGAAGGATTTAAAGCTATTGCCTCTACCGAGAAAGTCAAATTTGCGGCATTCCAGTCGGAAAAAGACCGGATATGGGGCGTACAGTTCCACCCAGAGGTGTTCCATTCAACGCAGGGCACCCAGTTGCTCAAAAATTTCGTGGTGGACATCTGTGGAGGCAAGCAGGATTGGAGTCCGTCCTCGTTTATTGATACTACCGTTCAGCAGCTGAAAGAGCAGCTGGGCAACGACCGTGTGGTGCTTGGACTGAGTGGCGGAGTGGATTCCAGTGTCTGTGCGGTATTGCTCAACAGAGCTATCGGAAAAAATCTGACTTGTATATTTGTGGACCACGGCATGTTGCGCAAAAATGAATTTGCCGACGTGATGCACGATTATGAGTGTCTTGGATTGAACGTGATAGGTGTGGATGCCAGCGAAAAGTTCTTTTCTGAACTTGAGGGTGTGAGTGAGCCAGAAAAGAAGCGCAAGATTATTGGCAAGGGCTTTGTGGATGTATTCAATGCAGAAGCAAAGAAAATAACCGATGCCAAATGGTTGGCTCAGGGCACCATCTATCCTGACCGCATAGAGAGCCTGAACATTACGGGTCGTACTATCAAGAGCCACCACAATGTGGGAGGCTTGCCTAAGGATATGAAACTGGAACTATGTGAGCCGCTGAAGTGGCTCTTCAAGGATGAGGTGCGCCGGGTAGGCCGCAAGTTGGGTATGCCTGAGCATCTCATTACCCGCCATCCGTTCCCTGGACCAGGTTTGGCTGTCCGTATTCTGGGCGACATCACTCGCGAAAAGGTGCGTGTGCTTCAGGATGCTGATGACATCTTTATCCGAGGCTTGCGAGACTGGAAGGTAAAAGAGGCCGATGGCACCGAAGTTGCGCTTTATGACAAGGTGTGGCAGGCTGGAGTAGTGCTGCTGCCCGTCAAGAGTGTCGGTGTTATGGGAGATGAACGTACTTACGAGCAGGCTGTAGCCTTGCGTGCCGTTACCAGCGTTGATGCCATGACGGCCGATTGGGCCCGTCTGCCTTACGAGTTTATGGCCAAGGTCAGCAATGACATTATCAACAAGGTGAAGGGTGTCAACCGTGTCTGCTACGACATCTCGTCAAAACCGCCAGCTACCATAGAGTGGGAATAAAAGAACAAGGGTGCCGACGTTTGGCCGGCCGCCTTTGCTGACAATAAAAAAGGGAATCGCATCGTGTGATGCGGTTCCCTTTTGCTATCTTTGCGAATATGATAAAGAATCTGATATTTGATTGGGGAGGAGTTCTTTCGGTGTCGGACCATGAGGCGGCAGTCGGTCGGTTCAAGGCCTTAGGATTGCGCAATGCGGAATCCTACTTCAAGGCAGGCTGCAATTGGCAATCCATATTTGGCGAGGTGGAGAGTGGAAAATTGTCGGCCGATGAATTTTTGTCGGCCTTCTCCCGTCTGTGTGGCCATCCTGTCTCCTTTGCTGAGGTGGCTTACGCCTGGTGGGGATTCTTCAGCCATTTGCAGCCAGGCATATTGCAAGCTCTCGACACATGGCACCACCATTATGACATATACCTCCTTACCAATAATAACCCTTTCATGATGAGCTATATAAGAAGCGATGATTTTGCGCCTGAAGGCCGCCCTTTCTGTACCTATTTCCGCAAAATGTATGTCAGTTGCGAGTGTCATCTAGCCAAACCAGACCCAGCTATCTATCGATATGTATTGAATGATGCGCACCTTCAGTCTTCAGAATCCATTTTTGTGGATGATCGCTTCTCCAATCTGGAAGGGGCTGCCCAAGTGGGACTTGCCACTTTTCTGGTAAAAAATGGCGAGAATTGGATACCCGAATTTGAACAGCGTCTGAATTCAGAACACTGACAAAGCAGCCCCCCACATTCTTAACAGAACATAGAGGGCTGCAAACAACAAAAAGAAGAGTCTTTACATTATTCCTTTCCTCCCCCTAATGCCTGATACAGACTAATGACCGCTTGCATTTGCTGGTAATGGTCGCTCACATCTGCCAGTTGTGCATTCAGCAGCCCCTCTTGCGCCGTCAGAACTTCCAGATAGGAAGTGGTGCCGA
>OCVT010000633.1_pt1 | contig 14389 bp, 14 predicted proteins | sample 1539111 | NCBI WGS metagenome assembly OCVT01 (sample SAMEA3991482, study PRJEB22521) | metagenome | biome: anthropogenic terrestrial biome; feature: sewage plant; material: raw primary sludge | place: Sweden | collected 2012-09-26 | reverse complement strand
CACCTGTTTTTGGCGTTTTTTTCGCAATTATGCTATTTGCACCATACATGTATTTTACGCTGATTGAGTTTTATAAAACATAGTCTTTTGCCGTATCAAATTTATAGAGGATATCACTCCCTAAATTGACGAAGAACCCATAATCAACCAACACTAGTCATTAGCAAATGGACAGTCAATTAAATCAGGAGAATACAAAGAGTGGAGGACAGTGGTGGACATCGGTTTTACCACCACCGCTTAACTGCCTGTGAGATAGGTGATTAAGTGAAAAGGTGGTGGACTTTCAGTTTTTTACAAACTTTTTTATTTTTTCTTTATTTTGTCTACAAGTATCCAATAGCTATTGATAGGTACCCATTTCAGACAGATTGATATCTGTTTCCTATCAATATTTCATTCATGTTTTTTAGTGATATAGCCTTTGTTAATCGTCTTTCGTGTTGTAATTTAGTGTCTAAATCTTTAAAAGAAATATAGGAAAAAGACGAAAAGAAAAAAATATTGACTAATTTTGTAGCATTCAACAAGTTAGCTGATATTTACACAAATATTATGTAATGTAGCTCAATTTCGTCTAAACATCATGTAACATTTGCTGTTATTAAGAATTCTCTTAATTGAATAAAAAGGTTATGCACTAAATTTAGATAAGACTTTTAAAAGGAACGCAAATATGAAAATAGAAGTTAGAAAAGACAATATGCTTACATATAAAGATGAAATTTCCCCCTTCTTAATACGTAAAGCCGAAATTATAGATATTGATATTGCTAAGCGCCCCCACCGCCACAGTTATTATACAATATTATGGTCCTTTAACTATGCTGGATATCATATTGTGGACACACAAAAATATCCGATTTGTCCTCAAACAATTTGGTTTGTTGCCCCTGGTGATATTCATTGTATAGCACCACCCATTCCAAAAGGAATTATGATTCAATTTGTACCAGAATTATTTGCATTTAAATCCATTAATGAAGGATTCCTTTCAAGACTTGATCTGTTTAAATCTCATGGACAGCCACTTTCTTTATCAAAGAAACAAGTTGATATATTAATGATACATATCACGGAAATTATTCTAAGTTTTATTCTACAGATGATTTCAGAATGGATTTTATTGAGGCTCATTTGAAAATTTTTCTTCTTGAATGCAATAGATTCTTCATGGTACACAACAAGAAAAAAGACGATACTAAAAATGATCAACACCCTATTGTTACCACTTTCAAAGATTTGGTATCAAAACATTTGCATGAATGGCACAAAGTAGAAAAATATGCTGATTCAATGTGTCTGTCACCTCATTACCTATCAAATTCATTCAGGCAAATGGCAGGACTCTCTCCCAAAGAGTACATTTTATCGCAACTCACGATAGAAGCTAAGCGTATGGCTATGTTTTCAAACTTATCGGTAAAGGAAATAGGATACAGTCTAGGCTTTGAAGACGCATCTCATTTTAGCCGTTTTTTTAAACAACAGACTGGGCTTTCCTTTAATGATTTAAGACGGTCTCTCTAAATAACCACAATTTTGGTCTCTTTTGATGCAATTTTTCCTATTTAAATCAATACAAAGATCACTACCTTTGCAGCGATTTAAAATAACACATAAAATGGAAGAAATAGCCAAAATTAAAAACACCAAACCTCAGATATTCAAAATTGGGGTGTACTCTTTAGGGCATCTGGTCAATGACTTATACATGAATCAGATACAAGTACTGATACCTTTCTGGATTATTGGAGGATTAAGCGCAGCCCAAGGAGGATTTCTTGTTGCAATTTTCACAATATCATCATCCTTAGTTCAACCCCTGTTCGGGCATCTTGCTGATCGCAAAAGTTATCAATGGCTAATATACTGTGGTACGGCATGGATGGCAGTTTTGTTAAGTTTTATGGGACTTACCAGAAATTACATTATATTATTTATCATTGCCATGTTAGCCGGTCTCGGTACGGCAGCATTTCATCCTCAGGCATCCACAATGGTTGCCAAACACAGTGGCAACAGAAAATCATTTTCACAAGCCATATTTATTGCCATGGGAAATGTGGGATGGGCATTAACACCTCTCTTTTTTGTACCTCTTGTAAGCAAGTTCGGTATGAAAATATCACCCTTCTTTGCCATACCAGGATTATTTATAAGTTTTCTATTTTGGATCATTTCAAGAAATCAAACCTTTGCAGAGAATAAAAAGCGAATAAGTCAGCCCGCATGGCCCGCCATCAAAGAAAACAGCAGAGAATTAACGAATATATTATTAATCATTGCTCTTCGCTCATTAGCTTATGCTGGACTTATAGCCTATCTTCCCCTTTATCTGAAGGGACATGGTATATCCTTAGTTGAAAGCAGCCGTATGATATCATTAATGTTATTTACAGGCTCTATCGGAGGACTGATAGGAGGTTTCATGGCTGACAAATATGGGCGCAAACCAATACTCGTCATATCGCTGGCATTGACAACACCGCTTTATGCCTTGTTTCTGATAACACATGGGTGGATCAGCATTGCGTTTTTGGCGATAGCAGGTGCCTTTTTACTTGCAACATTCTCCATTACAGTAACAGCTGCGCAGAAGATAATTAGCCACAACACTGGGCTGGCATCAGGATTAACATTAGGGCTTGGTCAAGGTATTGGTGGATTAGGTGTCGGGCTCATAGGACTACTTGCTGATCATGTCGGATTTAGCATCGCAATATATTGTCTATGTGTCTTGCCATTGATAGCAAGCTTGTTTGGACTGAACTTAAAAAAGATAGATTAGGTTTACATTTGTTATTAAATATGTTGTCTGATCTTACCGGATTGGTTGTCATTCATTCCAATATAGTTGTCTGTCTTAGAAATGATATGTAAGTCCTAGTTTTATTTCATAAGTTTTGGTATATACGTTGTCGTGATACTTATAATAAGTGTCACGTACATAGTATGTGCCTGAAAGTACTGCGCTTAACGATCCCCTTAAATCCAGTTCCCATATAGGGTTGATGACCAGTAGGGACGCATTACCTTTGTCGCCCTGCGCATTAAGATATAGTGGATCAACTTTCGTCAAGTCCTTGTCTTCATAACCTTTCCAGGTAAATATGCGATAATATTCTGTGTGAAGTATAAAACGCCCGAAGTCACGAAATTCCATGTGAGTCTTTGTCTTTATTGAAAATCCACTTCCCATGTTATAGTCTCTGTCTATAACATTGTAATAATCGCTCTTAGTTCCTCCAAGCAATATTGCTGATAAAAATACACGTTGTTCCAGACGAGTTAGCGCACCAACCTGTGGAAACGAGAATATCATTCCCGGACCAAATGATGCAGCCTCTGATATTCGGTAAGGCGTTAATGAAGTCCCATCTTTTACAGGTTTAGAATCATAATAGTTGAAATGCTGAAATATACCAAATTCAGCCTGAATGTTGTTATTCTCATAAACAGGGGCACCCCATATACGACCCAATATATGCAATCCGTTTATAAGTGGTTGATTGGCACTGAATCCAAATGTCGCCTCAGCATAGAAAAAGTCATAAGGCTTGTTTTCTGAATCATTGAACGGATTGCCGTATTCCATAAAGAGATTTACATAAGGATTGTGCTCGCCTCTGAATAAAGCTCCGTTGTCGGCAAGATAGCGGTCACCAACAGATATAGATAAGTCTACAGGAAAACGGTTATAATCGTGATACTTGTAGTATTTATTTCTTACAGCCCATGCATCGCCACTGATAATGCGGTTGAAACCTTTCATTGGACAGACTACTGTTGCTGCAAACTCACGCAGAAAGCGGCGGAATCCACGCTGACTATCATTTAGAATGATGTCGCTGATGCGATGTGTCACCTCTCCAATACATATACCACCAAATGTTGTCGCCATAAGGTCGTTGATTGCAGGAGGCTCAATTTCTCCACAAGTTTCCCACATCAAACTTCCGCCTAGAGCAAACGGTGCAGATTCCCAGAATGACATTCCGTTTGATCTTGCAGAATTATAATATAGGTTACCATGATATGGGTGAGCAAAAAGATTAGTTGAAAACTGGTCATTATCCCATACAAAACCATGAGTGATATTATGATGAATCGTGTGAAGGTTTACTTGCGCAAAATCCTCGTTCATCACAAACCTGTCGAAGCAATGCACCGCCACGTTAATTCCTGTTGTCTCGGCTATGCCTTTCCATAAATGTTTCCCTTGTCTGTAAGGAGCATTATATGCGTATATGCTATCTGTATCAGTATTTTCAGTAGTAGATGTCTTTATTTTCTTGTCTTCATAGCCCGCCATCAGTGGATATTTTTTCTTGTTGTATCTCACGGCGATACCTGCTTCCACGATAGCTCCGTTACGATATTCGTTTAGATGATGGTAATAGCGAGTATCACCATATCCAATAGAAGCAAAAGCACTTAGATAATTGTTTATCTGATAGTCTGTGTTCACACGCAATTGCAACGAACCTAGTCGTTTAGGTTTATCCTCTTTATTTTGAAACGTTTCTATGTGGAAGAATCCAATGTCTGAACTTACACTCCAGCGGGGGGCTATATCAAAATATTGTCCGATACGATAGAATAAAGCTCCCGAAAAGCGTTTGTCTAGCCCCATATAATGTGTTCCTACACCGACAATGCTATAAGTGCTGCGGTTGCGGAAACGCATAGCGAAGTTCAGTTTTGATGAAGTTCCGGCATAATACATCACGTCAATCTTCGTTTTTGGATTGACATTCACTAGTCCTATTTTATGTGCAATAGTGTCACGGCTATAGTTTATTATTCCAATCTGTACACCTCTAGGATGCGAGTTACATACATTTATCAATCCAATCTGCGAACCGTTAAGTGTATCTACATAATTGTAAGCTCCGATCTGTAGTCCGCGCATATAAGACGAACAGATATTCGCAATGAAACTTATTTGCATTCCCTCTTTCACGCCCATTGCTGTATTGGTAATGCCACTCAGTTGGATGCCACGAAATGGAGCCGTAGATATATTAGAGAAACCAGCAAGTTGAAATCCATTCAATGAATGAGTCGTATTATTTATAAAGGCAAACTGAAAACCAGATAAGTTGCCGCTTACTGAATTTATAGCACCACATAATTGTGCGCCATGAACATCACCATCTGTAAACGAGAACAAACCTCCTATGTTTAGTCCGTTGCTTTCACGCCTAACTATGCTTGACAATCCGCCTATCTGCACTCCTTGAAGAGAGTCTGTATTGGCAATAAGTCCGATGTTAGCTTTACTTACAAGTGTAGAATCGCTTCCTTTTCTATTTATTCCTAATGCTATGTTTGTGTTGTGCTTCCCATGGTGCAACTGTGCCATTGAGTTCACAATGCCAAGTAGCAAGAGAAAACCTAATATCAGATGCCTTAATTTCATAATGAGCTAATTCGTTGTTTGTGCAAATATATATAAAATAGATGAAAAAAGAAAACGATTTTTAAATAAAAAGTATTGTTACTTAAAATTTCTAAATATACCGTGTCGTGATAAAAATCTCTTTAAAGACTTGCTTTTTCAAAAAAGATTAGATAAATTTACTGCTTTGAAACCAAATACAATAATATCATGATTTAATAGCAGACGGTTTATGCACAAATAGCATTGTTTTGATATATAAATAGTATACATATACGTTAATTGGTGCGCAATATGCAAATATTCGTTCAAATATAGTATATTTATTAAAATTATTGTATCTTTGCAGCAAGAAAAAAACAAAAGATAAATGGCATATAATAGAATTACTGCCGCAGAAGGTGCGGCAATGATAAAAAATAATGAGAATATTGGATTATCAGGGTTCACACCAAACGGCGTTGCAAAAGCTGTATTTCGTGAACTTTCAAAGCATGCCATTTCTGAACATGAAGCTGGCAGACCTTTTAAAGTTGGTATTCTGACAGGTGCATCGACCAGTCAGAGTATTGAGGGTGACATGGCTGATGCTAATGCCATAAAGTTCAGGGCACCGTTTTCCACTAACAAGGATTTCAGAAACCATACCAATGCTGGCGAAATAGATTATGAAGATATGCACCTGGGACACATGGCAGAACGTCTGCGTCGTGGCTTTTACGGAGAAATAGACTGGGCAATAATTGAAGTCAGTGATATTGACGAGGGTGAAAGCATGTGTAAGGCTTTCCTAACCAGTGCAGGAGGAATAGTTCCGACTATTGCGCGTCTGGCAAAAAAGATTATAATTGAGAAGAACACCTTTCATAGTAAGGCTTCACGCTATCTTCATGATGTATATGAAATAGGTGAGTGCCCTTTTCGTCAACCTATTCCAATTCTTGGGGTAAGTGATCGTATAGGAAAAGAGTATGTTGAGATAGATGCCAAGAAAATTGTGGGTGTTATTGAATGCAATATTCCTGAAGAGGCAAGAGCATTTAAACCACTTGACCAAATTACACAGCAGATGGGACACAATGTTGCTGATTTTCTTGTAGCTGACCTTAAACGTGGACTTATTCCGCCACAGTTCCTTCCGTTGCAAAGTGGAGTTGGTACGACGAGTAATGCTGTTCTTGAGGCATTAGGACAAAATACTGCGGTCCCTGTATTTTCAGTTTATACTGAGGTTGTGCAGGATTCTGTTGTGAAGTATATGAAGGAAGGACGTATAAAGGATGCAAGCTGTTCGTCGCTAACAGTGACAAATGATACTCTTCAAGAGATATATAGTGATATTGACTATTTCAAGAAGCATATAACAATTCGCCCAAGTGAGATCAGTAACTCACCAGAAGTGATACGTAGATTGGGCGTTATCGCAATGAATACCGCAATAGAATGTGATATTTATGGCAATGAGAATTCCAGTCATATATGTGGTAGCAAACTAATGAACGGTATCGGTGGTTCATGTGATTATGAACGTAATGGATATATCAGTATATTCACCACACAGAGTACAACTAAAAATGGTTGTATAAGTGCTATTGTTCCTATGTGCAGTCATGTAGACTCAACAGAACATGATGTTGACATAATTGTAACAGAGCAGGGTATAGCCGACCTTAGAGGAAAAGGACCGTTGCGCCGTGCAAAAGAAATAATTGAAAACTGTGCTCATCCTAGTTATCGGCCTTTACTGAGAGACTATCTTAAAATAGCTGAACACGGACATGAACCTCATAGCATGCGTGCCGCTCTTGCATTCCACGATACATTCTTGAAGAAGGGTGACATGCGACTGACTGATTTCGGTGAGTATCTGTAAGAGGATAAACATAATGAAAAAGAAGAAAATAATACTTTGGACAGTGCTGTCTATTGTTGTATTGTTCTGCATATACACAGTTGGTGGTTCGTTTTATCTGATAAACTTCGCCTTGATGCCGTCGGGGAAAAATAATATAGAAAAGGTTACTCATAAAAACGATTCTATATATTCGTTTATGAAACCTTGGACTGATAGTCTTAACAAGGTTAAAGCAATTCATGATACAACGATCATTAACAGTGACGGTCTGAAACTGAATGGTTATTATATAAAGTCGGCAAAACCAACACGCAAGATCGCTATTCTTGTTCATGGATATAAGGACTGTGCTTATTCCATGATGCCTATTGCGTATATATACAGTCATGAACTGGGATACAACGTGTTGTTGCCAGATCTGCAATATCATGGCAAGAGTGATGGTAAGGCTGTAAACATGGGGTGGAAAGACCGCAAGGATGTTTTGCTGTGGGCGAGGGTAGCAAACTCTCTGTTCGGGAACAATACAGAAATGGTAGTGCATGGCATTTCAATGGGAGGTGCTACAACAATGATGGTGTCTGGCGAAAAACTTCCACCTTATATAAAATGCTTTGTCGACGATTGTGGATATACAAGTGTCTGGGATGAATTTAATTATGAGATAAAAGAAATGTTCGGACTTCCTGCATTCCCGTTGATGTATTCGTCAAGTGCAATATGTAAACTGTGGTTTGGCTGGAGCTTCGGTGAGGCGTCGGCTTTAAATCAGGTAGCTAAATGCAAACTTCCAATGCTATTTATCCACGGTTCGGCAGATGATTATGTACCTACACGAATGGTTTATCCCCTATATAAAGCCAAACCTCAACCTAAAGAATTATGGATAGTAAAGGGGGCGCCACATGCAAAGTCGTTCCAGTTAAATCAAAAGGCATATATTAATAAGGTTGCGCAATTCACAGGTAAATATATCAATTGATATATTTGCTTTATTTTTACTGTTTGTTGTTTGAATTATAAAAAGTAATGCTTTTGATATTGTTTTCCGTCGGAAAATGTTAACGACGTGATATATTTGGTTAATGTCTGTTATAACCTATAATGTTTTCCGTTGGAAACTTGTTAGAAAGAATAAATTATATACCTTTGTAAATGATTTCCAATAGAAACTATTAATAAATGAAAATAATAATGAATAACAAATTATTAATAACAATCATCATGGTCGCTGCAATCTTTTCAACAAGTTGCACAAGTGCCAAACAGAAACAACAAACAACAAATAAACAGGAGGTTAAGAAAATGAATACAACAGAATTGACACTAACAGAGTTCAAAAATAAAGTGATGGACTTTGATAAGAATCCAGATAGTTGGAACTTTAAGGGAGATAAACCTGCAATAATAGACTTCTATGCCACATGGTGTGGACCTTGCAAGGCAACAGCACCAATACTTGACAGTCTTGCAGAAGAGTATCAAGGAAAGATTGATGTTTACAAAGTAGACGTTGATAAGGAGCAGGAAATTGCATCAATGTTTGGCATCCGCTCAATACCTTCATTGCTCTTTATTCCGATGGAAGGCGAACCAAAGATGCAGGTTGGTGCAATGGGAAGAATGGATCTTGAAAACGCAATAAAAAATACTTTATTGAAATAAGATATAATGAATAAGAACTGTATTTGTAGAGTAAGAAATGTTTATCGTGCCATAGCTGCTTTTGAGACCGAGTTCCAAAAGCAGCTTGGTCTTAATATAAATGAGGCAATGTTACTTTGCATCGTCTCTGAGAGAGAGAATATATCTTCTGGTGAGATAGCCGAGGAAATGGAACTCTCAAATTCAAATGCTTCAAAGGTAATTGCTTCTTTGGAAAAGTGTGGATATATTAATCGTAAACTTTGTAAGGAAGATAAACGCTGTATGCGTTTCTCTATTACAAAGAAAGGCCAGGAACTTCTTGCTAAAGTGAATTGTGAGAAATTCCAATTGCCAGAAAATCTTATTAATTTATCGGTAGGTTGATTAATCTGTCAATAAAGATAATAAGTTATAATATAAGAATGAGAAAGTATAGAGCAGAAAATGATCGTGGGCGATGCGTTGCCTGTGGTGTATGTGCAAAGACTTGTCCCAAAAATGCGATAAGTATATTTCATGGATGCTATGCTGTTGTGAATGACGAGGTATGTATTGGATGCGGATTGTGTGAAAAGTCTTGTCCAGCTGGTGTAATGTATAAAGTTAAGGTTGCATGAAGAAGATAACGCATTGGTATGACTATATGTGGATAGTGTCAACGGTTTATTTCTTTATGGGATTCTTCAATATTGTCTTTGCATGGTTTGGTATGATATGTTTCATTATACCTTTACTTGTTGCCATTATTGGCGGCAGTAAAATATGGTGTAACAGATATTGTGGACGTGGGCAAATATTCCTTATTATAGGTAACAAATTAGGATTGTCTAAAGGAAAAGCTGCACCAAGATGGTTGTCTTCAAAATGGTTCAGAAACGGTTTTCTTGTGTTTTTCATGGCTTTCTTTCTCAATATGGTTTATGTAACTGTACTTGTAGCAAAGGATATAAGGTCATTATCAGAAACTGTTAATCTGCTTTGGACAATAAATGTTCCTTGGCATTGGGCGTATCCTATAGAGATAGAACCGTGGAAGGCACAGTTTGCATTTGGACTGTATGGCATTATGCTGACTTCTCTTATTGTGGGAATCGTGCTGACAATAATATATAGACCAAGAACATGGTGCGTGTTTTGCCCAATGGGAAATATGACACAAATGATTTGCAAATTAAAAAACAAAGAATAAATATGATTCAGGAAAAAACTCTTGCGGATATTGCCGCTGATAATTATAAAAACGGATATAACTGTGGTCAAGCATTGGTTGTGGCTTTTGCTGAACGTTACGGATTTTCAAAGGAGCAGGCATCCCAAATCACTGCCGCTTTTGGTGGAGGACTGGGACGTCAGCGACTCACTTGCGGTGCTGTTATGGGAATGGGTGTGTTGGCAGGACTTGAAGACGGCAATTCCGTACCAGAAGAAAAGGACAAAGTCAAAACTACATTCAATGCAATACAGATGATGACTGAAAAGTTTAAAGAACAGTATGGATCTGTTACATGTGGTGAGATATTAGGCTTGAAAGGTTATGCTAAAGCAGACGGTCCTGCACAACATCAGGAAATACCTGAAGAGTATAAAGGCAGACCATGTGCATTGAAGGTTAAGTTGGCCGCTCAGATATTCGAAGATTATCTTAAAAGTAAAGAGACGTCAGAGGATAAGCTTAAATAGTTTAAACTATAACAATGCGTTGGCGGAATTAGAACAATAGCAAACTTATGCTTAAGAAGTTACACTTCGTTTTTATATTCTTGTGGAGTCATCGCAGTCAAGCGCTTAAAGAATTTACAGAAGAAACTTGGATTGGGAAAGTTTAGTGCTTCACTGATCTGGGCAACCTGCATGTCAGAATGTTTAAGCATAACCTTGGCTTCGGCGATTACCGATTTATCTATCCACGCTTTTGCTGTGGTATCGCTGGCATTGCTAATTAACGTGCCGAGATAGCGTTGCGACATGCACATCTTATCAGCATAAAAACTTAGCGAACGCTCACTTTTGCTGAATTTATGTACAAGGTTTATAAATTTAAGAAATACCTCACGTTCGTGAGAATGTAATTCTCCATTAACTCCTGTTTTGCTATTTAAATTGTCATACATGCAAAGCATTGCCCTCATTACACAAAGGAACGTATCTGTGTCTAGACGGTCTGAATGGATTATTAGCCATGCATCTTCCATAAGTCTGTGAAATATGTTCTCTTCCTCTTCAGTCATCGGCATTGTAGTATTACTTTCGCCGCTGATTAAGCATGACGGAACTCTTCCGCTAAAGAGCATTTGCAGTAATTCATCGTTTACTGATATTGCCTCCAGATCGAAATCTGGTGTGAAATCTATTGGCTGGACAATGCTTCCGCCACCGATAAACAACATCATACCTTTGTTTACGATATAATCAATAAGATTTATTGTTATTTTTCCTGTTCCGTTTGTCACACGGCATACACGTAGTTCGTCAAATCTGTATGGTTGGTTGAATGTGATAAATGTTTTTCTTAGTTTTTTGAAACTCTGCAATATCGCGAAGTCCTTAGCAACATATGCTGCACCGGTATTATCCAATATACCTTGTCTTATATAATCGCGTATACGTTCAAAGTCCAGTTCAATAGGTCTATTACTTTTCATATAATACTATTTATCAGTTAATATGCCTCAAAGATAATAAAATATCCCAATTGTTGTGCCTATTTTTTGAATTATAGTACAAAAAGAACATTTTTCAATTATTAAAGATAATCACTTTATTAATGAAACAACATATCTTTGCACAAAAATAATGATATGAGAATAAGAATGATTCTTTTGGGACTGATTATGGCAACCACAGGATGCTACGCCCAACTAACACTGCAAGAATGCAGACAGAAAGCGCATGACAATTACCCGCTTATAAAACAATATGATTTGGTTGAGCGGTTGCGTGACTATAATATTGCCAATGCTTCTACTGCAAATCTACCACAAGTTTCAGTAACTGGTCTGGCAACATATCATACAGATATGATAAAGGGGAACATAGCTTCGGCTGTTGATACCAAAAATCACCTATATGGTGGAATGTTGCAGGTATCGCAGAGTGTATATGACGGAGGTGCTGTGTCTTCTCGTAAAAAGATAACCAATGCCGACGCCAATGTGAGTAGTGAACAGTTGAATGTTTCTATGTATGATGTCAATTCAAGAGTAGATCAGATGTTTTTTGGAACATTACTCCTTGATGAGCAAATTAAGCAGAATAAACTATTGCAGGAGGACTTGGCACTTAGTAGGAAAAACATTGATGCTATGATGAAGAACGGCATTGCCAATCAAAGCGATATTGATGCTATTAAAGTTGAACAGCTGAACGCTGAACAGCAGATGAAAAGTATGATAGAGCAGAGACATTCATTCATTATGATGTTGGGCATTTTTATCGGCGAAAAAATTGACGACAGCATCACATTCTCTCGCCCGTCTGGTGATATGCCAGAATCAATGGACGTAAAACGACCAGAACTGAGACTCTTTGACGCTCAGACTATATTACAAAATGAGCGTGAGAAAGCTCTTGATGTAAATTTAAAGCCAAAATTTGGATTGTTCGTTTCAGGACTAATGGGTAATACAGGTTTGGATATGATAAATAAGAGTATGTTGATGGCTGGAGCCAAACTTACTTGGAATATAGGCGGACTTTATACAAGAAAGAATGACAAAAGACAGATTGAGGCAAACAGACAACAGATAGAAAGTAATCGTCAGACATTTCTTTTCAATACAAGATTGCAGACAGTCGGAGAGACATCTGTTATAGATGACCTCAAGGAGAAAATAAATACCGATGATGCTATCGTTATTCTTCGTACAAACATAAGAAGCAAAGCTGAACGAAAAGTGGAAAACGGCACGTTGACCATCAACGAGATGCTGCGTCAGATTAATGCCGAGAGCGAGGCTAAGCAGGCTAAGGCGTTGCACGAGATTCAACTGCTGAAAGAGATTTACCAACTTAAAAATATTGGCAACTATTAATATTTAAACAGATATGAAAACAAGAAGATTTATTATATTGGTTTCAATGGCGACGATGTTCGCAGCATGTTCATCAGATAAAAAAGACTATGATGCAACTGGTACATTCGAAACGACAGAAGTTACTGTGGCTGCAGAACAGACAGGACGTATCATGGATTTTGGTATCACAGAAGGACAAAATATAGACTACGGTCAGCGAGTAGGAGTTATTGATACTGTGCAGTTGCAGTTAAAGGCTATGCAGATGGGAGTTACAAGAGAGACTTTTGAAAATCAGAAGCCTGACGTGCAGAAACAGATTGCAGCTTTGCGCCAGCAATTGGCTACCGCAGAGAAGGAACAGCATAGATCAGCTGGTTTGGTTAGAGATGGAGCGGCTAACCAAAAGCAGTTGGACGACGCTAATTCGGCTGTACTTGTATTGCGTCGCCAGTTGGAAGCTCAGATTTCTAGTTTGGGTAACAGTACTCGAAGTTTGTCTAGTCAGAGCAGTGTTACAGGGATAGAGCGTGCTCAGGTAGTAGACCAATTGCGCAAGTGCCATATCGTTGCACCTATAAGCGGTGTCATACTTGAAAAGTATGTTGAGAAGGGCGATTTTGCTACAATCGGCAAACCATTATTTAAGATTGCAGATATGAATAATGTATATCTTCGTGCTTATATCACATCCAGTCAGTTGGAAAAAGTGAAAATAGGTCAGAAGGTAAAGGTGTTCAGTGACTATGGAGATAATAAGCGCAAGGAATATAATGGCGCAGTTACATGGATATCAGAACATTCAGAATTTACCCCAAAGACAATACAGACAGATGATGAACGTGCCGACCTTGTTTATGCTGTTAAAATACTTGTCAGAAATGATGGATTTATCAAACTAGGCATGTATGGCGAAGTGAAGTTCTAGAGATAATTAATCAAAGCTTATCATGACAGCGATAGAAATAAATAATGTCACCAAACACTTCGGTAAGGTATGTGCGCTAGACGATGTCTCGCTCAGCATAGACCAAGGAGAACTCTTTGGTATAATCGGTCCTGACGGAGCTGGCAAGACAACTCTTTTCCGCATACTTGCCACTTTACTTGTTCCTGAAAAAGGTAATGCTTCTGTTGATGGCTTTGATACCGTTACAATGATGCGCGACATCAGAAAGCGTGTGGGGTATATGCCTGGTAAATTCTCTTTGTATCAAGATCTTACAGTAGAGGAAAATCTTAAATTCTTCGCTACGCTTTTTGGTACTACGATAGATGCAAACTATGATTCAATACGTGATATATATTCACAGATAGAAACATTCAAAAACAGACGTGCTGGTGCTCTTTCTGGGGGAATGAAACAGAAACTTGCTCTTTCTTGTGCCCTTGTGCATAAGCCAAGTGTACTTTTCCTGGATGAACCAACTACTGGTGTAGACCCAGTATCACGCAAGGAATTCTGGCTTA
>OCVT010000625.1_pt1 | contig 14503 bp, 16 predicted proteins | sample 1539111 | NCBI WGS metagenome assembly OCVT01 (sample SAMEA3991482, study PRJEB22521) | metagenome | biome: anthropogenic terrestrial biome; feature: sewage plant; material: raw primary sludge | place: Sweden | collected 2012-09-26 | reverse complement strand
GTGCTGACCGATGATCTCGCACTCAAAACCGCACGCGTACATCTTTTAACTGCCGCTCGTCGGGTTTTGGTCAATGGATTAAGTTTATTGGGGGTGAGTGCACCCAATCGCATGTGATGCGTTATGTTTAAACCACAATTTTCACACAATGCCATTGCACAATATAAGGCATTGTTTTTATTCTACTTTTGGACACAGTCATGAATGATCAAGCACGCTCTTCCATTTCGCAAAAGAGTAAGGACAGCAACTCAGTCTTGAATATTGGTATTGGTATGTTGATTGGACTAATTGTTGCCTTGGTGGTTGCGTATTTTGCAATGAGCAGCGGACCTTTTAGAGACAAAGCCAATAAAAATGTTCTGAGTGATCAGCAAGGCAATACCGATCCCAATGCGCCGCTGTATACCAATTCAACCACACCACCGACCATCCCAAGCAATGTCGCGCCTGGCAATGAACAAGGCGCAGGTGTGGGCGTGTTGACCAATGTCAACTCAACCGATACCACAGCAGTGACATCAACACCCATAAGCGGCAATAACGATGTCGATGAAAACAACTTGTCGGCAGACGCCAAAACCCAAGCCATCAACACGCCGAAAAAAGCATCGGGCAATGATGCAATTGCCGAACTAATTACCAGTAAAACAAAAAGCAAGGCGGTAGCCAGTACGCCAAGCAGTTCAAATGAAAGTAAAGCAACCACAAGCACACCAAACACCTCAAGTAAAATAAGGGTGCCAGCGAGCAATTCAAGCGACAGTGGCTCAGCCCCTAAAACAGTGACCCCTGTAACTGCGAATAACCAAGGCGTAAAATAAACCCATTGAATTAACCATTCATGGTCAATTGTGGGAACTGCGTCAATTTGAGTCTAAAGAGAATGTTATGAAGCCCATATATGGTTTTAAAATCCAATTCAGTATCGCGTCGTTTGTCGGCGCGATTTTTATCTGCTTGATGTGTTTGAGTGGCGTGCAAATGGCACATGCCAATACGCAGCCGATGTCTGTATTGCCTGACACCCAAGCACAAAATAATGCTCAGAACACACCTGAATGGCAGATGCCAGTGGATGTTGTTCTTGTGCCCAATGAAGGGCGCGTACAAACAGAGGGGAAAGTCGAAGTGCTTGCTTTTTTTTGGTATGGTTGTCCTCACTGTGCTGATTTTGAACCTTCGTTTGCACAATGGCGTGACACACAGCCTCAAACCGTTAAAACCATCGCCTTTCCAATTAGTTGGAACAAGGCCATGGTGACCCATCAGCGCATGTATTTCACCTTAGAGGCACTGAATCGTTTGGATTTACATGATCGGGTTTTTAGAGATGTGGCGGCAGCAAAAAATTCTATAACCACACCTGAATCAGCTTTGGCATGGGCGCGAAAACAAGGCATCTCGCCATCAACGTGGCGCGCAACGTTCAGTAGTGCCGCTGTCACGCGCAAAATGCAGTTTGCACAAACCCAATTTGAGCGTTTTGGCTTGACGGGTGTGCCTGCGGTCATCGTGGATGGGCGTTATCAAGTATTATTGAGTGCCAACACCATCGAGACCTTGGACGCATTGGTCAAGCAACGCTTGTCAAATGCAAAGTAGTTCAGCCATAATGCGGTCATCGCATTGCATCAATCATTCCCCGTTGTGAAGGATTCTCTATGTCATTTTTTTCATCTAATCTATGCCCAAAACGATTTTTACTCAGTTCGATGCTCATCGGTATTTTGTCGCTTGGCGCATGTCAAAAAGCCGACATCATCACACAACCCGCCGCACCTAACACCACGAGCGCCGTCGCGCAGCCGACCTTTAATGCCGAGAGTTTTTCGACCAATGGTCTAACGATTGTTGAAGGTACAGATTACATCAAGCTCGCCAAGCCGCAGCCTGTTGCAGTGGCTGGCAAATCCGAAGTTATCGAATTTTTTTGGTACGGCTGTGGTCATTGTTATACCATTGAGCCTGCGGTTAAAGCTTGGAAAAAAACCTTACCTGCCAACGTGAACTTTGTGCGTTATCACGCGCAATGGAATGCTGCCATGCAAACGCAGCAACGCATGGCAATGACGGTTCAAGCACTGGGCAAGTCTGATGAATTGGATTTGAAAATTTTTAGCGCGATTCAAGAGCAAGGCAAAGGACTGAGCAACGACGATGCGGTCTCTGCATTCATGGCACAAAACGGCGTGGACAAAGCCGCTTGGGACACGGCGTACAGAAGTTTTGATGTCAACGCCTCGATTGTCACAGCGGACGCGCTGTTTAAGGCCTATCAATTGGACGGTGTACCCAAATTCATCGTCAATGGTAAATATGTGGTCTCAGGCGATTCAGCGCAAACCTTGAAAGTGGTCAATAAATTGCTCGAACAAAAATAATTGAACACCATGACTCAAACCGTCTTTATTACAGGGGCATCCAGCGGCATCGGCTTGGCTTTGGCGCGCGAATATGCACAGCAGGGCGCGGTAGTTGGTTTGCTCGGTCGGCGTGCCGATGTGCTTGAGCAGGTGCGCGCCAATTTGCCCAATGCCCAGAACCATGAAACGTATGCGGTCGATGTGTGTGTTGAATCGGATTTGCATGCCGCTGCACGCGACTTTATCAGCAAACACGGCGCACCTGATATTGTCATCGCCGCGGCGGGAATTTCAGCGGGCACATGGACGGAGTATTACGAGGATCTCGCGCAAATTCGCCGTATTTTTGAAACCAATGTGTTGGCAATGGCGAGCACCTTTCATCCGTTTATCGCACCGATGAAGGTCCGTGGACAAGGAACTTTGGTCGGCATTGCCAGTGTCGCGGGCATCCGCGGATTGGTCGGCTCGGAAGCGTATTGCGCATCAAAAGCGGCGGTAATTAGTTATTGTGAAAGTTTGCGGGGCGAGTTGCGCAAAACAGGCGTGTCGGTGCTGACGATTTCCCCAGGCTACGTGGCAACGCCGTTGACCGCGAAAAATCCCTACCAAATGCCGTTTTTATTGCAGCCTGAGCAGTTTGCAAGCCGCGCTGTGCAGGCGATTGCGCGTAAAACCACTTATACCGTGATTCCTTGGCAAATGGGGGTTGTCGCCAAACTGATGCGCATGTTGCCCAATGCGTGGTTTGATGCACTGTTTGCCAACAAAAAGCACAAACCTCGAGTCACCGACCCAAACGACAACCCATAGCTCAATACACAATCGCACCATTTTTTTATAAGGTAAGTTTTTAATGAGCCCCTTGTCCACCGAAGAATTAATCGAAGCGCGTGCTTTATCCGAACAGGTGTTGGACGGTTTCAATCGCCATTACGCCCGTTTTCGTGAATGCGCACGCGCAGCCAAGGTATCGTTTGAAAAAGGTGACTGGGCGAATATTCAAAAACTCGTCGCCGATCGCGTGGCGTACTACGATGAGCGCGTTGCTGAAACGATTCACACTTTGGCATCCAATAAACAAGTCAGCCCTGACAACAAAGCCTTTTGGCACGAAGTGAAAAGCCATTATGTCGAATGCCTGATGGCGCACAAACAACCCGAGTGTGCCGAGACTTTTTTCAACTCCGTCACCACCAAGGTGCTCAAAGCTGAGTATTTTCACAACGAATTTATTTTCAGTCGCCCGATGATTTCGACCGAGTACATTGACTCGGAATCAGCGACCTACCGCAGTTACTACCCAATTCGTGATGGTTGGACGGACTCACTCACGCAGATGTTTGCGGGGTTTCAATTGGCGCGCCCGTTCACCAATCTGGCACGCGATGTTGCCACCATCATTGACCGTTTGCGCCACCTTGACCTCGTGATGTTTGAACATCCACGCCCAAATCTACAAATTCAAGCTGTCAGCACCTTGTTTTATCGCAACAAAGGCGCGTATGTGCTCGGTAAAATCATCAATAGTTTCAGCGAGTATCCCTTTGTCATCCCAATTTTGCACGATGGCGAAGCTGATGATTGTGGACTGGCAGTTGATACCATCATCACCGACACGCGCCACATCAACTCTTTGTTTTCGTTTAACCGTGCATATTTCATGATTGATTGTGATGTGCCTTCAGCCGTGGTGCAATTTTTGCACTCGATTTTGCCATCCAAACCCAAATCCGAGTTGTACAATATGATTGGTCTGCAAAAACAGGGAAAATCCCTGTTTGCCCGCGATTACAAACAACACATTCGCCACTCAACCGATGACTTTGTGCTCGCTCCAGGGATTCGAGGTTTGGTGATGCTGGTGTTTACTTTGCCGTCATTTCCGTATGTGTTTAAAATCATCAAAGACGTGATTTCACCGCCCAAAGAAGTGGACAAAGAAATGGTGCAACAGAAATACAATTTGGTGAAAAAACACGATCGTGTCGGGCGCATGGCGGACTCATTGGAATTCTCCAGTGTGAATTTCCCACGTACGCGCATGAACCAAGAATTGATTGATGAAATCGTCAAACTCGCGCCGACTGAAATTGAGTTCACCGATGATGAAGTCATCATCAAACATCTGTACATCGAACGGCGCATGATACCGCTGAATATTTACCTGCAAGATGCCACCGATGCGGGCGACACGCTTGCCAAAGACAACGCGATTATCGAGTATGGCAACGCACTCAAAGATTTGATTGCCGCGAATATTTTCCCTGGGGATTTGTTGTTTAAAAATTTCGGTGTGACGCGTGGTGGACGGGTGGTGTTCTACGACTACGATGAAATTGAATACCTGACCGATTGTAAATTTCGCCCCATTCCCAAAGCGCGTTTTGATGACGATGATACCGCACATGAAGTCTGGTTTTCTGTCGATCGCTTGGATGTGTTTCCAGAGGAATTTGAGAAATTTTTATTGACCGACCCCGAGGTCAAAGACGTATTTATGCGTTATCATGCCGATTTGCTTGATTGGCGTTATTGGAAAAACCACCAACAGCGCATCCGTGCGGGGCACATCGAAGATTTTTATCCATACCCGCACCATTTGCGCTTTGCCGAATCGGGTTACACAGAACCACATTAAAACACAAAAGGAACGCATCATGCGCACAAAACTCGCAACCACGCACATAATCATTGCCACTGCACTGCTTGCTGCGTGCACAACCACCAATACGGTGAAGTCACCAAGCCCCTCTGCAAGTAGCACTCCCCCCCCAAGCCCGCCTGCGCAGGTGACGACAGACAACAGCAATTATGCTCAACGCGCTCAAGTCAAAGCGTTTGTCAATGAGCTCAACGGCAAATACGGTTATTCAAAAACCGAATTGCTCGGTGCGTTTGCCAATGCAGAGCGGATGGACACAGTTTTGCGTCAACTCGAAAAAGACAAACCAAACCCCAACTTTAAAAAAAATTGGAAGGTCTATCGCTCACGCTACGTTGAACCTTTGCGCATCAAAGCGGGCGTGGCATTTTGGCAAAAAAATGCCAAAACCCTCACACGCGCGAGCAAAGAATACGGAGTGCCTGAATACATCATCGCAGGGATTATTGGTGTTGAAACTATCTACGGTAAATACATGGGCGACTCCAATGTGTTCGACGTGTTGACCACCGTTGCCTTCGATTATCCGCGCCGCTCGGCTGAATATAAGAACTACCTCGAAGAATACATCATCCTCACCCGCGAGAATAAAATGCCTTTGCGCTCGGTCAAGGGCTCGTATGCGGGCGCGATTGGCATCCCACAATTCATGCCTGATTCATGGCGCGACTATGGTGTGGATTTTGATGGTGATGGCAAAATTGATTTACGCAACAGCAACGCCGATGCGATTGGCAGCGTGGCACGATTCCTCAAAGAAAAAGGCGGCTGGCAGCGTGGTTTGGACGTGATATATAACGTCAAATTTACCGATAATCCAGACATTGCTGCTGCATTAAAATTACCCATTGAGCCTTCGCAAACCTTAACGCAACTCAAAAAATACGGCATCACCTCACCCGACACGATTCCTGTCGATGTTAAATTATCGTTGATTGATTTACCCAATGGCGACAACCCAGCGCAGTACGTGCTCGGCTCGAAAAACTTTTATGCCATCACGCGCTACAACAAGAGTTATATGTATGCCATGAGCGTGTATGAACTCGGTGCAGCAGTCAAAAAAGCCTATGACGCGGCACATTAAATGTTTTTTGAAAGCCCAATGATGAACAAACCCATTCAAACCATTGAAACCACCCAAGCCAATATCCTCAAGCACCACGGCGGCGATGGCAGTGTCGCGCGACAACGGATTACCGAGCATTACGAGCGTCGGCATGATGCAGATTTTTGGGCGTTTTGGGATGCTAAGGTCGCGCCGAACCATCAATTGGGTGATACGATTATCGACTTGGGGGCGGGCATTGGGCAGTTTGTCAAAGACTGCGCGGTGCGATACACCGATGCGCAAGTGATGGGCATCGAGGTTGCGCCGTACATGTTGCAGCAACCATTGGCATTGCCAAACAATGCGCAGATTGTGGTGGATGATTTGAATGACCCGCAAGCCGATATACCACCCAACTCAGTCAGTATGGTCATGGCAAACATGTTGGTACATGAATTGACGCAACCGATGAAAATGTTTCAAGCGGTGAGACGTTGGCTCAAAGTCGGTGGGCGGTTGTGCGTGATTGATGTGGTGCGCCAACCCTTGCAAGATTATTTACAACGGCGTTATCCGAACACCGAAATGTGGCAAGACACCACCAGTCGCAGTGACCTTGAAGATGCCTTTGAGCATTTTTTGGAGCACAACCGATACCATCCAGAAGACATCGTGTTTATGCTCGAATCAGGCGGTTTTAAATTGATTTCTCGCGAGCCGCTGCGCAATGGCGGGCAAACGCGCATTGTGGTGGAGAAAGTCTAACGCCATTTTTGCAAACCTTTGGGGGAACTCATGAGTTTAGCAGTCATCAATTCACGCGCTTTGCTTGGCATGTCCGCACCGCGCGTGACGGTTGAAGTGCATTTGGCGAATGGTTTGCCTTCGTTTAACATCGTCGGTTTGCCCGAAACCGAAGTCAAAGAGTCCAAAGACCGTGTGCGCGCAGCGATTTTAAATTCCCTGCTCGAATTTCCTGCCAAACGCATCACCGTCAACTTAGCCCCCGCCGATTTGCCCAAAGCAGGCGGTCGGTTTGATTTGCCGATTGCCTTGGGCATCTTAATTGCCAGCGACCAACTCAAAGTCAAACAACTCACCCAGTATGAGTTTGCAGGCGAATTGTCCTTGTCGGGCGAATTGCGCCCGATTATGGGTGCGCTGGCAATGACTTACGGCATCACGCAAGAAGCCGTGCAAAACCAGCAAACCGCGCCCATCATCGTCTTGCCCCAAGCCAATTGTGCCGAAGCAAGTTTGGTATCGAATGCGCAGATATGGGCGGCGAAATCTTTGTTAGAAGTCTGTGCCAAGTTGCGCGCGCCTGATGCGCAAGAGTCATTTCAATCTCCAAAAATAGCCAATGAGCATGTGCACTATGCCTTGGATTGGCTCGACGTGCGCGGACAATCCTCGGTCAAACGTGCGTTGGAAGTTGCAGCAGCAGGTGGACACAGTGTGCTTATGGTTGGCCCACCCGGTACTGGTAAATCCATGCTGGCGGCACGATTACCGAGTATTTTGCCGCCGATGAGCGAGGCGGAGGCGATGGAATCGGCCACCGTACTGAGCAGCGCAGGGCAATTTTCACCCGAACAATGGCGCGTACGCCCCTACAGAAGCCCACACCACACCGCCTCCGCAGTCGCCTTGGTGGGTGGTGGCTCGATGCCGCGCCCTGGGGAAATCTCTTTGGCGCATCGAGGGGTATTGTTCATGGATGAGCTGCCCGAGTTTGATCGCAAAGTTTTGGAAGTGTTGCGCGAACCTTTAGAGTCGGGTGAAATACACATCTCACGCGCCGCACGGCAAACCACTTATCCAGCGGCATTTCAACTCATCGCCGCGATGAACCCGTGCCCTTGTGGTTATTTGGGACATACCAAAAAAACCTGTCGTTGCACGCCCGATCAAATCATGCGTTATCAATCGCGTTTATCAGGCCCCTTCTTAAATCGCATTGACATGCAAATCGAAGTACCCGCCGTGCAAGCAAGCGATTTGAATAAACTACCCGCAGGCGAATCCAGTGCGGTGGTCGCTGAGCGGGTTGAGCATGCATTCAAGCGACAAATCGAGCGACAGGGTTGTGTCAATGCGCGCTTATCGGTCAAACAACTTGACGCACATGCCACGCCCGATGAGCGTGGGCACAGCGTTTTGACAAAAGCCATGAATCAACTGAATTGGTCGGCACGGGTCTATCATCGTGTGCTGCGCGTGGCGCGTACTGTGGCTGATTTAGAAGGCGCGAAACAAGTAACCGCCTCACACATTGCACAAGCCATACAGTATCGTCGAGGATTGCTCAGTGAAACCTGATTGCATTGCCTAACTTGATGAAGATGAACCGAAAATAAAAGTCTCGCTGCTTATGGCAATTTGAGAAAAACTGATGCAAGTTTAGAGCGATAAACCCAGTTTTTGCGTTGACACAACTTGGGCTCATCTGTACAATTGAGGGGATTTTGTGACTCATCTTTTGCACACAATCGTAAAAACGATGTGCAAAAAACAGAAATGCAAGTCTGCGGTAAGGTTAAGTGCTCAAAATAGAAGAATTGTCGGTTTGGCTCTATTTTCTGGGTTCTCGGGCGCATGGGTGTTCAAAAAGCTCAAGGAGCGTGGGTGAAATGGGTTTTACAATTGCGCTTCAATTTGTTTTCGCCTTAGTTGTGACCGCTGTTTGCGCTTTGTTTGGTGTCAAAGCCATGTGGTCTGCGATGGTGGGATCACTTATAGCAATATTACCAAACGCGATATTTGCAATATATTTATTTGCATCGTCAAAGCCTGCGGTGTATCGTTTTTTTGTTGGCGAAGGTATTAAAGTTGTAATCGCTTTAGTTGCTGCTGTCATTTTTTGGCGGCAATACGGCGCGCAAGTCCAACCTTTTGCTTACTGGGTGGCATTGATAGTGGTATTAAAGGCGCATAATTTTGGTTTATTGCGTACAGTTAAAGAATAAGAGGGGCTTATGTCTTCAGAGGTAGTAAACGGAACGGTTGGTGCGGGGCATACTGCGCCAGCGAATGCGCAAGAATATGTGGTTCACCACTTGACCAACTTAACGCAAACAGGCGAAAAACAAAAAAACATTGTTGATTTTTCAATCATTAACTTGGACACCGTCTTTTTCTCTGTGTTAACAGGCGTGCTTGGGTTATTGTTTTTGCTTTGGGTGGCGCGTAAAGTCACCTCCGATGTTCCAAGTCGGGTGCAAACTGCGGTTGAGTCTTTGGTTGAAATGGTTGAGGAACAATCAAAGTCAATTGTCCACGGTGATCGCACGTTTATTGCTCCGTTAGCGTTGACGATTTTCTTTTGGGTAGTTTTAATGAACACCATGGATTTGATTCCCGTTGATTTGGTGGGATGGTTAATTGGGGTCTTCCATATTCCACTCAACTACACCCGCATCGTACCGACGGCTGATATTAATGGCCCGCTTGGAATGTCTTTTGCTATCTTGATTTTGATGGTGTTTTATAGTTTCAAAATTAAGGGTGCGGGCGGTTTTGTACGCGAGTTGTTTAGCGCACCGTTCGGAATTAAAATGGCACCATTTAATTTAATTTTGAATTTAATTGAGTTTTTAGCCAAGAGCGTATCTTTGGGTATGCGGTTGTTTGGTAACATGTTTGCGGGTGAGTTGTTGTTTGTCCTGATTGCTCTGATGGGTGCGGCTTGGTCGTGGGACAACTTGGGAATGAGTATTGGCTTGGGTTTAGGGCATTGGATTGCGGGTACTATTTGGGCCATTTTCCACGTGCTGGTGATTTTGTTGCAGGCATTTATTTTCATGATGTTGACCTTGGTCTATTTGGGTCAAGCGCATGAAGCGCATTAATTAAGTGGGCAAGGGGTCTGAGTCTGCTTTGTTAAGTGGTTTGATTGGGTCTTATTTGTACTAAAAAAGACTTGATTCTTACAGTGGTTTTTATCTTTAAATTAAAGGAGTTGGTAATGAGTGCAGTTGGTTTCGTAGCGTTAGCGTGCGGTTTAATTGTCGGTTTGGGTGCTGTGGGTGCGTGCTTGGGTATTGCCATGATGGGTGGTAAATACATTGAGGCATCTGCTCGACAACCAGAGTTGATGGACAAATTACAAACCAAAATGTTCTTGTTGGCTGGTTTGATTGATGCTGCATTCTTGATTGGTGTCGGTATCGCAATGATGTTTGCATTTGCAAACCCATTCCAAGGCTAATCAACCTTAATAAAGTTGAGCGTCGCTTGATGGGTGTTGTTTTTTAAGAATAACGAGCCCGCAAGCGGCATTGTCTAACGCATCTGTTGTCTCAATAGTGCGTATTAAAAGGAATGATGTCGTGAATATCAATGCAACATTAATAATCCAGTTATTGGTCTTTTTGACCTTGGCATGGGTTACCATGAAATTCATTTGGCCGCCAATGATTAAGGCGATTGATGAGCGTCGTGAAAAAATCGCGGCTGGTTTAGCGGCTGCAGAGCAAGGCAATAAAGCCTTAGAGTCTGCTAAAGCTCAGTCAATTAGTTTTGAGCGTGAGGCTCGTGAACATGCGCAAAGCATTATCATGGAGGCTGAAAAGCGCGCTCAAGCCATTGAAACGCAAGCAAAAATTGATGCTGGTGAATCTGCGCAACGTATTTTGGCGCGTGCTCAAGAAGATGCCGCTCAAGAAATCGTTCGTGCCAAAGAGGTTCTGCGTGATCAAATGGCAAGTTTGGTTGTATCAGGCGCGGAAAAGATTCTGGGTCGAGAAATCAACGCAGACAATCATGCGGATCTGTTGGCGCAATATAAAGCTCAACTGTAAAGGCGGGTAAGATTATGGCTGAAATAGGAACCATTGCCCGTCCTTACGCGCAAGCGGCTTTTGATGTCGCAAAAAGTGAAGGTAATTTGGCAGGTTGGGCGGTTGTTTTAGAGGCTGCTGCAAATTTTGCGGCCAATGAAGAAGTGCGCGGATTGGCACAAAATCCGAAGATTGCGAAAAATCAGTTGGTGGCCTTGTTTGAGGATGCCGTAAAGCCAACCTCTGAATCGCACAAAAACTTTTTACGCGCCTTGGTTGAGCACTCGCGTGTGGATGCTTTGCCAGCGGTATATGAGGCTTTTATGGCACATAAAAACGCCTTCGAAGGCTCTGCCGATGCGCACATCGTATCCGCATTTGCGATGAGTGATACCCAGTTGCAAGGATTGGTGACGGCCTTAGAGAGCAAGTTAGGCAAAAAACTCAAGCCCGAAGTTTCAATCGACGAAAGTTTGATTGGCGGTTTTTGTGTCACAGTCGGTGATGAAGTATTGGATATGTCTGTGCGTGCGAAATTAGCACGCATGCAATCTGCTTTGACAACTTAATGTCATCATTACAAATTGTATAAAGCAGGATTAATCTGCTGGCCGTGTTGGTCAGTAGCAGTGAATAAATTTGGAGCAATAGCATGCAACTGAACCCTTCTGAAATCAGTGAATTGATTAAGAATCGAATTCAAGGTGTGGACGACTCTGCGAACTTGCGCACGCAAGGCACGGTTGTCTCTGTAACGGACGGTATTTGCCGCATTCACGGTCTGGCTGACGTGATGCAAGGTGAGATGTTGGAATTTCCGGGCAACATCTTTGGCTTGGCATTGAACTTGGAACGTGATTCGGTGGGCTCGGTTGTGTTGGGTGAATACGAATCCATTTCTGAAGGCGACATCGTTAAATGTACGGGTCGTATTTTGGAAGTGCCCGTCGGTCCAGAATTGTTGGGGCGAGTGGTCGACGCATTGGGCGCGCCGATTGATGGCAAAGGTCCAATCAATGCAAAGCTCACCGACGTGATTGAAAAAGTCGCACCTGGTGTGATTTGGCGTAAATCGGTGGATCAACCTGTACAAACAGGTTTGAAAGCGATTGATGCGATGGTTCCAGTCGGTCGTGGTCAGCGTGAGTTGATTATTGGTGACCGTCAAACAGGTAAAACAGCGGTTGCGGTAGACACCATCATCAACCAAAAAGGCAAAAACCTCAAATGTATCTACGTGGCGATTGGTCAAAAAGCATCATCAATCATGAATGTATTGCGCAAACTCGAAGAGCACGGCGCAATGGAATACACCACCATCGTGGCGGCATCGGCTTCTGATTCTGCAGCGATGCAGTACCTCGCACCCTACGCGGGTTGCACGATGGGCGAATACTTCCGCGACCGTGGCGAAGATGCATTGATTATCTATGATGACTTGACCAAGCAAGCTTGGGCGTATCGTCAAATTTCATTGTTATTGCGCCGTCCTCCAGGACGTGAAGCTTACCCTGGTGACGTATTCTATCTCCACAGCCGCTTGCTCGAGCGTGCAGCGCGTGTGAACGAGGATTACGTTGAAAAATTCACCAATGGTGAAGTCAAAGGCAAAACAGGTTCATTAACTGCCTTGCCAGTGATTGAAACCCAAGCGGGTGACGTAACTGCGTTCGTGCCAACCAACGTGATTTCGATTACCGATGGTCAAATCTTCTTGGAAACAGACTTGTTTAATGCAGGTATCCGTCCAGCGATTAACGCGGGTATTTCAGTATCTCGCGTGGGTGGTGCAGCACAAACCAAAGCGGTGAAAAAACTCTCTGGTGGTATTCGTACAGACTTGGCACAATACCGTGAATTGGCAGCATTTGCACAATTTGCATCTGATTTGGATGAAGCGACCCGTAAGCAATTGGAACGTGGTCGCCGTGTGACCGAATTGTTGAAACAGCAGCAATACAAACCATTGCAAGTTTGGGAAATGTCGGCATCATTGTTCGCTGCCAATAATGGCTATTTGGATGATGTTGAAGTGAAAGACGTATTGTCGTTTGAAAAAGGTATGATTGACTTCTTAAAAACAAGTCATGGTGCATTGGTTGATCGCATTGAATCCACCAAAGAAGTTTCAAAAGACGATGAAGTGGCTTTGAATGACGCGATTAAAGCGTACAAGCAAACTGCTGCATTCTAAACACCTAAGGACGAGCCATGCCCAGCATGAAAGAGATTCGCGGTAAGATTAAGAGTGTACAAAATACGCGCAAAATCACAAAAGCCATGGAAATGGTGGCCGCTTCAAAAATGCGTAAAGCGCAAGAGCGTATGCGGGCTGCTCGCCCGTATGCGGACAAAGTACGTAACATCGCAGCTCATATGAGTGGCGCGAATTCTGAATACCAGCATCCATTTTTAATTGAACGCCCCTTGCAAAACGTCGGTTTGATTATGGTCACAACAGACAAAGGTCTGTGTGGCGGTATGAATACCAACGTATTGCGTGCGGCAACCGCACAGATGAAGGAATGGACCGATTCAGGCAAAAAAGTACAAACCACCGCCATTGGTAATAAAGGTTTGGGGTTTTTAAATCGCATCGGTGCAAATGTCGTGTCCGAGTCCACCCATATTGGTGATGTGCCCCACATGGATGAGCTCATTGGAGCGGTTAAAGTGCAAATCGATGCTTATTTGGCGGGCGAAATTGATGCGGTTTATTTGGCATACACCCAATTTGTCAACACCATGAAGCAAGAGCCTGTGGTGATGCAATTGATTCCATTGCCTAAATCCTCTTTGACGCAGTCAGAAGAAGAAAAACGCGCGTACTCGTGGGATTATTTGTACGAACCATCACCTGAGGCTGTGGTCGAAGAGTTGTTGGTTCGCTACATTGAAGCCTTAGTATATCAGTCTGTAGCTGAAAACATTGCCTCTGAGCAGTCTGCACGTATGGTAGCAATGAAAGCCGCTTCGGACAATGCTAAAAACGTCATTGGCGAATTGCAATTGGTGTACAACAAATCACGTCAAGCCGCGATTACTAAAGAGTTGTCAGAAATTGTTGGTGGCGCGGCGGCAGTTTAATCGCCGAAAGTATGAATACTCTATGTCGAAATTTGTAGCAGTGCTTACATTGAGTATGTGTGTTTGTGTGAGTCTACTCGGCTGTAATGACAGCAAGCAGAGCGCGACAAACACACAAGAATTGAAACAAAGCGCGCAGTATCAGTTGAACACCGATTGTGCACCATTGATCAAAACACTTGATTCGTGCCCTGCCAATCGGTTGCCAAAGCAAAGTCAAGAACACATGATGGCGATTTTGGAAGAACAAATGCGTGCATTGCCAGTATCAGAGGCAAGTAAAAAATGCCAAGAGTTGCAAGACTTTTGGAAAGTAGCATGTGGTGTGACGGTCGCACAGTAATTTAAAGTGCATGGTCACGAAGTAGTTGGTTAATTCATGATTGAGAGTGAAATAATGGTAGAAGGTAAAATTGTTCAGTGTATTGGTGCGGTCATTGACGTAGAATTTCCGCGTGATAACATGCCGAAAATTTATGACGCGTTGGTCATGGAAGGTACTGACTTGACTTTGGAAGTTCAGCAACAATTGGGTGATGGTATTGTTCGTACC
>OCVT010000624.1_pt1 | contig 14504 bp, 12 predicted proteins | sample 1539111 | NCBI WGS metagenome assembly OCVT01 (sample SAMEA3991482, study PRJEB22521) | metagenome | biome: anthropogenic terrestrial biome; feature: sewage plant; material: raw primary sludge | place: Sweden | collected 2012-09-26 | reverse complement strand
CACACCGTACTTGCATCCGATGTCAGTGAAATAGCGGCTTCGGCTGGCAATGCCATACTCATACCCAACCCCATCACTACACAGCAACGCATCATCCGTGATTTGAACTTTGACTTCAGACCACAAAAAACAGACTCAACCATCGACTGAGCCTTAAAACTTACATTTGTCATCATACGGTTAAACGAACCTATTATATTCATACCTCTGTTCATTTCAATATAGCTGCAAACTTCTTTCCTACTCATTACCAATAACATCAAAAGACATGTACGCAAACATATCCAGTAAAACGAAAGCACTACATGACAAGAAAAGGTTAGCAACTATTTTCACTATGCAAACTATTATTAGTTAACAATTTGCAAAAATAAGAAAAATCCCGCACTTTTTTCCAACCTTTCCGTAGAAAATTGCAAAACAAAAATAGATAAAAATGATGTGAACGTCCGTTTTTCCTTTACAAACAGCCATTATAGGAAAAAACAAAAAGGGCTGCAACCCTACTTTTAAGGATGCAGTCCTTGATTTTTTATTGAAAACGATGTCTGATTACTTTCCTTGAGGCTGAGAACCAGGCTGACAATGAGGATTTTCCTGCGGATGGGCTCCACAACCCGACGGACCCTGTGGTTTGCCCTGCCCTGGTTGGCAACAACTTCCACCATTAGGACCACATGGACCTCCCATAGGGCCCATCTGGTGCTCCTTCATCATGATAAGCTGCTGCTGCTCGCCAACTGACAGCTTATCAAAATTGGCCCATTTGGTCTTTAGGTCATTTTCCTGTTTATCTACTGCGGCCTTTTCCTTTTTCAGAAATTCCTTTTTCTGCTGGTCGTTCATTTTGTCAAACTGGGCCCACTTCTGCATATCCGGGCAAGGATCCATAGGTCCTTGCGGCCCCTGTGGACCTCCTGGCTGATTTCCGCACTGGGGACCAGGCTGACCTGGCTGCTGACCTTTGTTGCAGCAACATCCTGGGCAACCACACTGGCACTGGCCGTCACCCGGTACTCCCTGCTTGGGTGCACGGCGGGCACACGAGCCCAACATCAATAGACAGCACATGGCTGCCAACATCATCTTTCTCATTCTCTTCTCATTTTTTGGTTTCTGGATAAATTTAAGAAGATAAAAAACTCTTTGCAAAAACATAATATGCAGGCCCCACATTTATTGACACAATTCTCTTTTTTGCCGACATCAAACTTTTTTTGCTGATTTGCGCCGCTTGAATTAATTTTGCACGCTACAATTTTTCAACGTTTCTGATTATGAACCGAATTATTTTTCTATTGCTCTTAGGTCTGTCATCTTCAATGGGAAAGGAATTACGATATGGGTGACCACCATAGGAATATTATCGCTTTATCTTGCAGGGCAGACTATACGAAATCCGCAATCGGAATAGGCCTTTTCGGGGTAGCCTTTCTGACGACAAGCTATACTGCAATAATGCAGCGAGGAGCCATAGCCACCCCCTCGCGCCACCCGTTCATAGCCCGAAGCGGGTCCTTCGGGGTCTATGCAGGCCTCTGCACTATAACTGGCATTGAAATCCTGACTCCACTCAAGTACATTGCCACACATATCATATAGTCCCAATTCGTTAGGGGACAACTGTGCCACCACATGGACACATTTACCTGAATTGACAGCATACCACATCACCTTATTGACCGAATCACTGCCAGCATAGATGAATTCCTTGCTCTTGTACTGCCCCCGCGCAGCGAATTCCCACTGGGCTTCGGTAGGTAATCGGAATCCATCAGCCAACTCGTTGGTCGTCACTTTGGCACTCACCATGTAGCAAAAACTGTCCTCGGAGGTGGCATATTTTTCGCTGGTCAGATTGTAATAGGGGGTCAACCCCTCCATTTGGCTCAATTTGTTGCAAAAATCCAGACAATCGTACCACGACACGTTGAACATCGGGAAGGCCGGATTGTTGCATTTCCGGGTGTCGTCATTGCCCATCACGGCTCTCCACAAGGCCTGAGTCACTTCGGTCTGACCTATCCAGTAACTTTCGGTCAGGGTAACCCGGTGCACGGGAGCCTCATCGCTAAATGCGTAATAATCGTAATTCACTTCTGTCTTATCATTGAACTGTGAGCCCATCCAGAATTTTCCAGCACCCACTTTTGCCATTCTGAATCCGACACCACCCGCAGTCTGTGTCTTGTAATCCACCCCTGGCACCGAAATCAGTCCCAGCGCATCCGCCTTCACACTGTCGTGATGAATGAACACGATGCTGTCCACTTTGGCCACCGGCAAATCGAGCGTGCTAAGGTCCTTCATGAAGATTCTGATGGAGTCTGCCGCCTCAGCGACATCTGCTGCCAACAGCAACGCCACAAGCACTATCATTCTATGTAAAATCTTATCCATAATCTTTCAGTTAACAATTTTCCAACCAAATATACCCACTTTTTGCTAATTAATGTATGTTTTTTTATTTTCTTTGCATTTGAAACAAACGCACACATACCAATGCCCAACATTTCGCAATATTTGCCAATAGCTGACCCTACATGGATTTTTTTCATTGTGCTGTGCATCATTCTGTTGGCCCCTATCATCATGGGGCGGCTGCGCATTCCGCACCTGGTGGGAATGATTCTGGCGGGTGTGCTGATTGGCCCCAACGGCTTCAACATTCTGGCTCACGATAGTTCCTTTGAGCTGTTTGGCAACGTGGGACTCTATTACATCATGTTTTTGGCGGGACTGGAGATGAACATGAGCAACTTGCGCACCAACAAGACGAAGGCGGTGACGCATGGTCTGCTGGCTTTTGTCATTCCCATCTCGCTGGGATTTCTGGTCAATATATACATTCTCCACTACAGTGCCATCACCTCGTTGCTGCTGGCCAGCATGTATGCATCCTACACCTTGCTGTCCTACCCCATTGTGATACGCTACGGTCTGGCCCATCAGCGAAGCGTCACTATTGCAGTGGGCGCCACCGCCGTCACCGACACACTCACGCTGCTGGTGCTGGCACTGGTGAGCGGCATGTTCAAGGGGGAAGTCAATCTTCTCTTCTGGATACAGTTGCTGCTGAAGATGAGTGCTGTCTTTCTTATCATCATCCTCATTTTCCCCCGCATCACCCGCCGATTTTTCAAACGGAACAAGGATAACACCATCCAGCTGATTTTTGTATTGGCATTGGCGTTCTTGGGGGCAGGAATGATGGAGGCTATCGGGCTACAGGGCATATTGGGAGCCTTCTTCACTGGGCTGGTGCTCAACCGCTACATACCTCGCGTTTCCCCGCTAATGAATCATTTGGAATTTATGGGCAACTCACTGTTTATCCCTTACTTTCTGATTGGGGTGGGTATGCTGGTCAATCCTGCGGTAATATTCAGCGGATGGGGCACCATCAAGGTAGCTTTGGTGATGATAATGATGGCGCTGACCTGCAAATGGATAGCCTCCTGCTCCACTCAAAAGATATTTGGCCTGAAAGGGGTGGAACGGCAACTGATATACGGACTGAGTAGCGCACAGGCCGGCGCCACACTGGCTGCGGTGCTGGTGGGCCACAGCATAGTGCTGGCCAACGGTCAGCGGCTGCTGAACGATGATGTGCTGAACGGCACCATCATCCTTATTCTGGTAACCTGCATTTTCAGTTCTATGGTTACCGAGCATGCGGCCAAACAGATGGTGCTGAAGGAACAGGATATGCCGGAGGACAAACGCGGTGACGAGGAACGCATACTGATAGCTCTGGGCAATCCTGACACGATGGAGACGCTGGTCAATCTGGGACTCCTCGTTCATAATCCGAAAATAAAACAGGGGATGTATGGACTGAATATTGTGGGCGATGACAAGAACAGCGGGCACAATCTCAATGCGGGACGCAAACTACTCGAACGGGCCACGCGTATCGCCACCGCTGCAAATGTGAGACTGGTCACCCAAAGCCGTGTGTCATCCAACATTGCCGATGGCATTATCCATACATTCAAGGAGGCCGCCGCTTCCGAAGTCGTTATGGGACTGCATAGGCCCGACGGCAAAACCAACGAATATCTGGGAAAACTGGCTGAGACGCTGCCTGCCCAGATGCTGCACCAAATAATGATGATGCGGTGTGCCCAGCCTATCAACACGTTGCGACGCATCATTGTGGCGGCCCCCTCCAAAGCCCAATATGTATCGGGATTCTACCGATGGGTGGAACGCACTTCCCGCTTGGCCGACAATGTGGGCTGCCGGGTGGAGTTCCACTCACACCCGGACACACTCAACCGCATCAGCGAATATGTGCAAAGCCGGCACCACGGATTGCGCGCCACCTACATCAATATGACGAGCGGTGACCAGTTCTCGCTGCTGGCTGCCAGCATCAATGCCGACGACTTGTTTGTGGTGGTAACGGCAAGACCCGACACCATATCCTACAACCCGTTTATAGACTCGCTGCCCGAACAGCTGGAGAACTATTTTAACGGCAAAAACCTCATGATTATCTATCCCGACCAATACAAGGACAATCCGAATGTGCTGTCTTTTACTCTGCCTCCTCAGCTGAAGGAGAAAAATGCTTATAAGGGACTGAAACGATGGATGAAGAAAAAAATGGAATCATAAAAAAACAGACGGTGAACTATTGTGTATTCATTCCCTTATATTATCTTTGCGACAATAGGAAATAACGGGAGCCAACACTTACTCTCATCTTATGCCATTGCTGGCACCATCTTTCAGAGGCACAATCAGTACATGTGGCATCATTCCATAGAAAAATAGACCAATCATTAAAAATCGCGTTTCCTGTGAATAATACTGAATCAAAAATTCCATTCAACATTTTTGGCGTTGTCCTGGCCATCGGCATTGTGTTCGGTGACATCGGAACATCACCTCTATACGTGATGCAGGTAGTGATGAACAATCTGCCTATCGGACAGCTTACCCGCCCCGATTACATATTGGGCGCGGTGTCGTGCGTCATTTGGACGCTGACACTGCAAACCACACTGAAATATGTCATCATCACGCTGAAAGCGGACAACAACGGTGAAGGCGGCATTCTGTCGCTCTATGCGCTGGTACGCGAGAAATACCGTTGGGCTTACATCTTGGCTGCCGTCGGTGCGGCCACACTGCTGGCCGATGGCATCATCACGCCGGCCATGACGGTGCTGTCGGCGGTTGAGGGCTTGCAACACGAGCTTCCTATGCTGTCGGCGGTACCTATTGCCCTCATCATTGTATTTTTGGTATTCATGGTCCAGCCTTTCGGCACGGGCTCATTGGGCAAGTATTTCGGATTTTACATGGTGCTGTGGTTTGCCATGATGGGCATCGTGGGGGGCTGCCAGCTGGCAGGCAATGTGGGGGTACTGAGGGCTTTCAACCCCTACTATGCCATCCATTTTCTGGTGCACGTGCCCAATATGCTTATCATGGTGGGGGCTATCTTCCTGTGTACCACTGGTGCGGAAGCGCTCTATTCTGACCTTGGGCACTGCGGACTGAAAAATATACGCACTTCGTGGGCTTTTGTCAAGACCACTTTGATACTCAACTATCTGGGACAGGCTGCCTGGATTATCAACCATCCGGAACTAAACCACCCCGTCAATCCATTCTTTGCCATGATGCCCCACTGGTTCACCTTTGTGGGCATCGGCATGGCTACACTGGCAGCCATCATTGCCAGCCAAGCCCTCATCAGCGGCTCATTCACAGTCATCAGCGAGGCCACTTATCTCAACTTATGGCCCAACGTCATGATAAAATACCCAACCCGCGTGAAGGGACAGCTCTACATTCCGTCGGTCAACCACTTGATGATGGTGCTCTGCCTCCTGATTATCCTGATGTTTGGGTCGTCGCTGAAGCTGGAAGCTGCTTATGGATTGGCCATCACGCTCAGCATGCTGATGACTTCCATCTTGCTGTTTCTTTATTTTATGGAGCGCAAGCGCCCGCTGTGGTTCAGCCTGCCGCTCACCTCCTTTTTTGTATTCATTGAGTTTTCGTTCTTTGTGGCCAATATGCAGAAGTTCATGTGCGGAGGCTACATTCCTGTAATGATGGCCACTCTCATCACGCTGGTGATGTATTCCTGGTACAATGGACGACTGATTAAACAGTCTCACACGTTGTATGACAAGGTGGACAGCTGCTATCTTGACCGAATCGTCCGCATCAGCAACGATGTCACCATTCCCAAAATCGCTACCAACCTGGTCTATATTGTCAAGTCAAACCGGACGGACTCCATGGAGAGCAAAATCGGCTATTCGCTGTTCAAGCGTACTCCGAAACGGGCCGACAATTACTGGTTTGTCCATATCAAACATACCGACGACCCTTACGAATTCCACTATAAAGCCACCATTCTGGTTCCGCAAAAGGTATTCCGCATTGACATTTTTGCAGGATTCAAGCTGGGCATCCATGCCGACAAATACATCACACTGATTACCAATAAAATGGAAAGCGATGGATTGGTCAATTTGAGTTCTCGATACCCGTCAATGCAAGGTTGTGCCGATAATCGGGGCGACTTTCTCTACATGGTGGTTGACCGCATATTCCGTAATGTGCACATGAGTCCTTCACGGCAAATCATATTCAGCTGCTACAATTTGGTGAAACGCGTAGCCACCTCCGACACTCAGATGTATGACATCGACCCTACGGAGATGAAAATTGAAAAGGTTCCACTGAAACGCAGTGACCACACCGAGGACGACCTCAACGCACTGCTGGAGAACGAGGCGGCCGAAACGGACAGTTAATCTTGTTGTTTGTGAAAGGACACTGTAACAAATCGGGACGTATGGCTGTGGCATGGATTGCCATGGCTTTTATGGTGCTGATGGCGACAGCTGCGGGATGGCGTGAAGCCATTTTTCCTGAGGCGGCAGCTTTGATTACTGGACTGTGCATTGTCGACAAACGGGTTTGGATAGCTCCTCCTTATCTGTCCATATTTCTTTTCACACTGGTGGCGGCATCGGGAGTGGCAATGGTGCGCTATCTCCATTGTCCGCTGTGGGGGCAACTCATTGTGGTATTCTTTATGGTGGCAGCATTGCTCACGCTCACCCGTACCACCATTCGCCCATTATTCTCGGCGGGACTGCTGCCCGTGATGTTACAGACGCACAGTTGGAGTTATCCGCTTGCAGTGCTGGTCATCACAGCCAGCCTCTTTACCTTACGGGGATTGATGGAACGTTGGCAATTGCTGGAACCGCTTGCACCCGCCTGCTATGCCATGGGGCGACGGCAACGGGGGAAAAGGTGGGTACTGGTGGGCGGTGTGGCCAGTTTCATCATGGTACTGTTTATCAAGGCTGGTTGGTGCTATTGTCTGTTGCCTCCACTGATAGTTGCTTATGTGGAATTTTGCAATTCCGACTCGGGTTTCCGTCAACGGCCTTTCTCCATCTGGGCCACTTTGGTGGCAGCTACGGCTGCCAGCAGCTGGTTGCAATACAGCCTTGTCTCAATGGACCTACCTGCCTGCTGGGGGGCGTTGGCGGCATTGCTGTTATTGTTCGCCTATTTTCACCGCAGTGGCAAATTCTTTGCACCTGCCGCTGCGCTCACCATTCTGCCGTTACTGCTGCCATTCCCCATTTTGCCCCAGCTGCCACTAATGGTGGCGGTGGGTTCCGCGGTGCTGATAGCCGCGGCCCTGTGGGTCGGTCATTTGGCCAACCATGAACTATAAAATCAGATTCAAATAATTATCGGGAGTGACTACAACAGACTGCCTGATTGGATAGGCATTGAGAAAAGAGGCTGGTAACGAGGTCTTTCCTTTGTTCGGGTTCCATTTTATCTCAAAAGCGGATAGTTGTCCATCCTCATCCTCTATATAATCTATTTCCTGCTGCTGGGTGGTTCTCCAGAAATAACTTTGCACATATTTACCTTGATATTGATTGCTTTTTATCCGTTCACTCACAAAGAAGTTTTCCCACAGTGCCCCCGCATCCTGTCGCAAGGCAAGCGGCGCAAAATTGCGGATGACGGCATTCCTTATTCCATTATCATAGAAGTACACTTTTTTCCCTTTTTTCAGTTCGTTACGCAGATTGCGGCTAAAGGCAGTCAATCGGAACACCACATAGCATTTTTCCAGCAAATCAATATACCGCTCCACCGTTTTGTTGTCTGTCCCTACAGTCTGTGCCAATTCGTTATACGAGACTTCCGAACCGACCTGCAAAGCCAATGCTTGCAGCAGTTTTTCCAGCAACACGGGCCTCCTTATGTTATCCATCGCCAATATATCCTTATAAAGATAACTGCCAGCTATATTCATCAGTATCTCTTTGGCATCACTTCCATTTTTAATGACATCGGGATAGGAGCCATATATAAGTCGTGCGTCCAGCAACTGTTTAACATAGAGAAGTCCGCCCTCACCATACAGCTCAGCGGTGGATAAAGGATACAAATGATACTCGAATTTTCGGCCAGTAAGCGGCTCGTTCAGCTTGTCTTGCAATTCAAAGGCAGAAGATCCTGTAACCAATAGCTGAACTTTGGGATAATTGTCTATAATCAGTTTCATGGTCAGACCAATACCGGGAACCCGCTGGGCCTCGTCTATCACCACCATCTGATAGTCGCCTATCAGCATTTTCAGTTCGGCTCCATTTATGGAGGAAAGCATATCCCTGACCTCAGCCAAATCACAATTCAAAGACAATACCTTTTCTTGTCTTTTTTCCACTATCTGCCTATATAGGGTGCTTTTTCCTACCTGCCGGGCACCAATCAGCACTATCGCCTTGCCTTTGTATAGTTTGCTTTCTATTATGTCTTGTAACTTTCTGTGTACTATCATATCCGTATTCTTTTTCAACTGCTAAGATACTTCATTTTTCAGATGTTCAGCATCACAAGACTTGATTTTTAGGTTTACAAACCTAAAAAATAGCTATATTTTGGGATTATAAACCCAAAATATCATAATATTTTAGGTTTATAATCCCAAAAGTTCATCAAAATAAGATTACTGCGGACGCTGCCGATAGGTGTCAAGCAGGTCTTTGGCGGCACGTTGCGAAACGGGTTCAGTCCCCAGCTGTTCTATTATCTGGCGATAGTCGGCCAACATCTGCGACCTGCGGTCACCGTCCTGCAACAGTGGGGCTAGATACTTGCGGATATTGTCAGCCGTAAATTCATAGGAAAGGAGTTCATGCACCACTTCCCGACCTGCTATCAGATTGACCAGCGATACATATTTGACATGGATAAGACTTCGCAGAATATAATAGGCAGGCTTGCCACCCGACACATAGTAGACCACCACTTGCGGCACCTGCATGAGTGCGGTCTCCAGTGTGGCGGTTCCCGATGTCACCACTGCCGCATAGGCCTGCTGCAACAGTTCATAAGTTTCGCCATACACCACTTTCACATTGTAGCCCGCAGTAAACTCATCATAGAGGGAGGCATCGATGGAGGGAGCACCTGCTATCACCAGTTGGAACTGGGGATAGGTGCTGGCCGCCTGCAACATGGCTGGCAGATTCTGTCGGATTTCCTGCACACGGCTTCCCGCCAGCAATGCTATGATAGGCAGTGAGGAGGTCAACCCGTTGCGCTGGGAAAAAGACTCAAAGGTCTCTCCCTTGTGGTTGCGTCCCTCTACGGCATCCACACACGGATTGCCTATGTAGTCCACCTGACACCCACGACTGCCAAACCACTCCACCTCAAATGGCAGAATGGAGAACACACGGTCCACATTCTTCTTGATGGCCTTGAGCCGCCAGGCCTTCCATGCCCACAGCTTGGGGGCTATGTAGTAATAAACGGGGATGTCAGGATGATGCTGATGCACATATTTGGCTATCTTCAAATTGAAACTCGGATAGTCTACCAATATCACCATATCAGGATGGAACGTATCGATAGAACGGCACGCCTCCCGCATAATGCCGAGTATGGTACGCAAGTGCAAAATAACCTGTATAAATCCCATATAGGCCATGTCGCGATAATGACGCACCATGTTGACCCCCTGCTGCTGCATCAGGTCGCCCCCCATTCCCTTGAACTGGGCCTCGGAATCAAGAGCCCGCAACGAGGCTACCAGATTGGAGGCATGCAAATCGCCCGAAGCCTCCCCAGCTATGATATAATATTTCATAATGCAGTCTTTTACTTTTGACTTATCGGATAATGAAAGCGGCAAAATAGAGCAAGGTGGCCACAGTCAGCCCTCTCCCCATTTTCCACCGTTCCTGTTTATATATCAGATAGAATCCGATAAGATTGGGGAACAGACTCGCCACAAATATCTGCGAAAACATGGCAGAATGATTAGTAAAAACAAAGCGCATCAGATTGACAAATCCGTCATAATGTACCGCCCCAGTGGCCAGCAACACCACCACGAGGGTGATGAACGGGAGCATCAAAAACACAAAGAATCCCAACCAAAAATTATTGAATTTATGTGGCTCTCCCTCATAATAATGTTCCTGGGGTTTCCCCGAAAAATCCTCGAATGACATATTTTTTATTTTTTCGTAACGTAATAATAGAACTCCAGCCGGCCGTTTTTATTGTCCACTCGTCCGTTGCCGCAGATAATCGTCGGCGGTCATGTCCACTCTGATGGGCACACAAGTGGCTTGGTGGCGTGCCAGCAGATACTCGTCAGTGCCTGGTGTGTCAGGCTCCAGATTGACAAAATCGCCTCCCAGTCTGAACACTTCCGAACCATCACGCTCTCCCGTCTTGCTGAACTCATCCACCCAACGCGAGCGGGCCTGACGACACCAACGGAGAGGCCCCTCGATAGGTCCTGCCGGAAAATTGACATTCAGGCAGATACCAGTCGGCAATCCATTGCATAACACGTCGGATAACACCTGACGAACATAAGGCAAGCCATAGGAATAATCACATGCCCCCCCATCCAGACACAAGGAAAAACCTATTGACGGAATTCCGTTGAGACAGCCTTCTATCACTGCACCCATCGTACCCGAATAGACCACATTGATGGAACTGTTGCTACCGTGGTTGATACCCGACAATATCAGGTCGGGACGGCGGTCGCGGCAAACTGAATAAAAGGAAAGTTTTACACTATCGGTGGGAGTACCGGAACAGGCATAGACCCGTAACCCTGGTTCTGACGACACTTGATGCAACAACACATCCACACCACTCGTCACTGCATTCGACTTGCCCGACTGCTGGCACTCTGGCGCCAACACTATCACATCACCAAACTCGCGCGCCACCCGCACCAGGTTCTTCAGACCTTCGGCACATACGCCATCATCGTCGGCCACCAATATCAACGGTTTATTTTCTGCCATAAGCAATAGATTTGTTATTCACAAATATAAGAAAACCGCACGACATAAAAAAGAGGTCGCCCCTGCTCTCTTGCAGTGACGGCCTCTACGATTCAATGATACAGAAGAGAAATATTATATTATATTATTTTTCTTTATGCGTTATAGGCGGTCTCTCCGTGTTCGTAAACATCCAGACCCTCTTCCTCAATACGTGGCTCAACTCTCAATCCGTGAGTATGCTTGATGACATAGAAGAGAACAATACCACAAGCGGCTGTCCAAAGGTCTATCACCAAGATGCCGAATACTTGGGCTCCAAGGAATCCAAATCCGTGACCATAGAACAAACCTTGTGTGGTTGAGAATAATCCGGTAAGAATAGTACCAATGATACCACATATGCAATGTACTGAACTGGCACCTACTGGGTCATCAATATGAAGTTTGGTATCGATAAACTCGATAGAGAACACGATGAGGATACCACAAATGGCACCAATGATAAGAGAACCTGCAGGCGATACCATATCGCAACTGGCGGTGATACCTACCAATCCGGCAAGGATACCGTTGAGTGTCAGTGAGAATGAAGGTTTGCCATACTTAATCCAGCTGGTAAACATGGTAGCCAGACCACCGGCTACGGCTGCAAGGTTGGTGGTAAGGAACACGTGTGAAATGGCGTTACGGTTAACCTCACCAGAGGCTGCCAACTGAGAACCTGGGTTGAATCCGAACCAGCCCATCCAAAGAATGAACACACCCAGAGAGGCCCATGACAGACTATGTCCAGGAATGGCACGGCTCTTACCGTCTTTTGTGTATTTACCAATACGTGGGCCTAAGAAGATGGCTCCCAGCAAAGCCAACACACCTCCAACTGAGTGGACGACCGCACTACCGGCAAAGTCGTGGAAGGTGACACCAAAGGTACTCATCATGAAACTTGAAGGGTCGGCATTGCACAACCAGCCGCCACCCCAGGTCCAGTGTCCTTCTATTGGATAGATGAACAGGGATATGACCAATGAATAAATCAGATACATGCTGAACTTGGTACGCTCGGCCATGGCTCCCGACACAATGGTGGCAGATGTGGCACAGAACACAATCTCAAACATCAGGAAACCCTCTGTTGGCAGACCAGCTGCGTTATGATAGAAGGAAAGGTCGCCAAAGTTTGGTGCGCCTACAAAACCTTTGCCGTTGCTGCCAAACATGAATCCGAAACCTACGAACCAGAACACAACTGAACCTATCATGAAGTCAACGAAGTTCTTGAACAGGATATTGGTGGTGTTCTTGCTACGGGTGAATCCTGCCTCACAATAGGCAAAACCAGGCTGCATGAAAAAGACAAGGGTGGCGGCCAACAGCATCCACACCGTATCGATAGAGATGCCCAAATCTTTGGCCAATGGCTCTGAGGTCGTCTCGGCAAAGGCGGTCCCCGCTGTTGCCAATCCCATCAGCAGCAACGCCCAGACGCGCTTCGATGGCAAATGTTTTACTATTTTATCCATAATATTCTTTCTTTTAGTGGTTATTCTTTCTTGTTTTCTTTTTTACTTCGCTTTCTCGGCATCATACAGTGAGATGTCGCCACGGTCACCAGTTCGGATGCGGACAGAATCGTCAACAGGGATGACAAAGATACGGCCATCGCCCACCTCACCGGTACGGGCTGCCTTGATTACGGCCTGTATGGTCTTCTCCACATTCACATCGCGCACTACTATTGATATCAGCACTCGCTCTATGATACTTGTGTCGTACATCACACCACGGTAGATTCGGCTTTGTTGAGCCTTACCCATTCCTCTCACATCGTAAAAGGAAAACCACTCGATGTCGGCCGCCAATAGCGCCTCTTTCACATCATCGAAACGGGTCCGTCTGATTATGGCTTCAATTTTTTTCATATACAATAAAATTTTAAATGTTATTTATTTCTCTATCTGAAATCGTCAGAATGACATTCCAAACACCATATAGGCCTGCTCGGTGTATGGATTGAGGATGGCCTGTGCAAAGACTGGCAATGAATAGGTCGGCGTGAGCTGCAACGACTTGGCTCCCTTGATGGATACGTTGACTACATTGAATCCGTCGGAATACATTCCGTCGGCTGGTGTAAGACCTAACGCGAAGTTGAGGTCCACGCTGCCAGCCTTGGCTGGATAACCAAACTCAATATAGGTGGAATACCGCTCGTCATCGTTCTCGTCTTTATCGTTCACCAAGTTGACGTTGGCCGATACTGTGAGAGCAAATTTTTTGCAGACTTTGCCAAAATCGAAACCTGCATTCAGTTCCAAAATGTGGTTGTCGTAGTTGCCATATTTGGGAAAAGCGGCGGCTGAGTCGGCTACATACGGGCCACAATAATCGGTCAGCCCCAGGGTAAGTCCTGAGATGGAATAGGCCGCACTCAGGTCAAATTCATTCACCGCCTGGTCAAAATTGGTAGAGCCCCAGGCTCCTAGTGAAAAACCGCCATAACTGAAACCGAGGGATGGCTGGAAACTGGCTCCCGTCACACGGGCACCTCTCCAAATGTATGCACTCACGAGGTCGGCACCCGCTTTTACTTCCAGTTTGCTCGATGACTCAGAATCCTGCGCCATTGCTGATTCTGCTGAAAATGCAAATGCGCTCATCAGAGCGATTGCGATGGTAAAAAACTTTTTCATTTTCATTTTTCTTTTTGTTTGACATAATCAAAATTTAAAATCTTTTTGATTTAAAATTCTAAACAACTACTCAAATATGTAAATTAAAAATCAAAAATATCTATCATTTTGACAAGACAAAGTTAGGACGTTTTGCATCGTCTGTATCACGAAAATGATGTTTTATGGCATACTTTTTAAGGTCAGTTTCAATTTCAAAAGGAAAGGCGATACTATCGTTTCAAATTCAAACAAAAATTCCCGATAAATTTCAAATCTGAAACATGAGTGTCATTTCAAAACACTATGCAAAATATTAAATTGATGCAAAACAGACGAATATTGCAATCACAAAACAGAAATAAAACAAAAATAAAAATCAAAAAGACACCAAAACAAACAAATAAAAATCAAAACGATTAAAAAAGTCACGGCAGTTTCTACCGTGACTTTTTTTGTGGCAAAGAACTGAATTATCGCCAAGTTACAAATGCCGTTTCTC
>OCVT010000623.1_pt1 | contig 14526 bp, 9 predicted proteins | sample 1539111 | NCBI WGS metagenome assembly OCVT01 (sample SAMEA3991482, study PRJEB22521) | metagenome | biome: anthropogenic terrestrial biome; feature: sewage plant; material: raw primary sludge | place: Sweden | collected 2012-09-26 | reverse complement strand
CGTGCATGATGGCGCGCTGGATGACGCGCTGGAAGCCCAGCGTGGGCTGGGTGTCCACCTCGTCGGTGCCAGCCACCTGAGGGGTGTTGTCTTTGATGAAATTGGCCAGCGAGGACCGCAGGTCGTCGATGTTGGCCGAACACGCGCGCAGCACTTCGGCTGCGCTGGGGTTATCAAGCAGTGCAAGCAACAGATGCTCCACGGTGATGAACTCGTGGCGCTGCTGGCGGGCCTCAACAAAGGCCATGTGCAAGCTGACTTCCAGTTCCTGGGCAATCATGTGAACTCCTTTGTGCTTGCGTGGAAGGGATGACTGTAGATCGGGATCAAAGACCTGTTATTCAACAGGTTCACTGACACATTGGAGGGGGTGCCCCGCCTTCGCGGCGGCATCGAGCACCTGTTCCACCTTGGTGGCAGCAATGTCGCGGGAGTAGACCCCGCACACGCCTTTGCCATCCAGATGGATCTTCAACATGATTTGGGTGGCCTGCTCGCGGTCTTTGCTGAAAAACTCCTGCAGAACCACGATGACAAACTCCATGGGGGTGTAGTCATCGTTGAGCATCACCACCTGGTACATCTGCGGAGGCTTGGTTTTCTGGGTACGTCGTTCAAGCACGACTGAACCGCCGTCATCCCGCGCAGGCCGGGAGACGGGCAGCGCGGTGGGGGGAGAAGGTGGTTTTGTTGCCATGAAATTCATTCTAGCGACCCTCGAGACCGATGGCCGCATGAGAAAACTGGTGACTGCAGTCTATTTTTCAAGTGACTGCAGCCCCGCGTACCAATGACGTGATAAGTGGTGCCCTGCTTCAGAGCCGCTCACTCGTAAACCACGGTGGCGGAGCCGCTTCCCGCCTGCGCGCTCCAGGCCGCCAGCGCGGCGTCCGTCGGGAAAAACCGGCTCCCTTCACCCAGCTGCAGCTCCGCCACGGCGCCGCCCTGGTCGGACTGGCAGCGCACGCCCATGCGCACGCGCAGGCCGTGCAGGATTTCACCCTCCTCGGTTTCTTCGCGGCGCGGCGGAAACTCCGACACCAGACGCTTCACATCGGGCTGCATGTCCCCCATGGCAATGTGCAGATACTTGCCGAAGCGGCAACGCGCACCGGCCAAGTCCCACACCTGTTGCACCTTGACCCGCAAGCCACCGCTGAAATGATCCATCTGCAGGCGGCCCGCCACCACCACAAACTCATCTTCCTTGAGTTGATTTCGGTAAGTGTTGAGTAGCGCTTCATCCGCCGAGGCTTCGATCATCCCGGACTTGTCGTCAATCTTGAACAAGCCCAGCTTGCCCCGCTGACCGTTGATCACCCGGAAATCGCTCACGATGCCTGCCAGCACCTGCGGTTCGCGGCTGTCGATCAACTCGTCGATCTGCGTGCGGACAAACTTGCGCACCTCGGACGCCACTTCATCAAACAGGTGGCCTGACAGGTAAAAACCAATGGCGGTTTTCTCCTGGGTCAGGCGCTCCTTGATGCCCCACGGAATCGCATCCACCAGGTCGGGCTCTTGTGTGCTGGAGCCATGGGCGTCGTCGCCCATCATGTCAAACAACCCGCCCTGGTTCACGTTGGCCAAAGTGGCTGCGGCAAAGTCAAAGGCCCGGTCAATCGACGCCACGAGCGCGGCACGGTTCATGTTCATGGAGTCAAACGCCCCGGCTTTGATCAAGGCCTCCAGCGTGCGCTTGTTCAGCCGCGCCTTGTCTACACGAACACAGAAGTCGAACAAGCTCTTGAAAGGGCCTTTGGTGGAGCCCTGAGGCCCTTCACCGCGGCCTTCGCGCGCAGCCACCATCGCCTCAATCGCCTGCTGACCGGTGCCCTTGATCGCACCCAAACCATAGCGTATGACCTTGTCGGTCACCGGCTCGAAACGGTAGGTGCCACGGTTGACGTCAGGCGGCTCAAAACTCAGCCCGAAGTTTTTGACGGCATCTTCATAGAGCACCTTGAGCTTGTCGGTGTCGTCCATTTCCACCGTCATGTTGGCGCAGAAAAACTCCGCCGTGTAATGGACCTTGAGCCAGCCGGTGTGGTAAGCCAGCAAGGAATAGGCAGCCGCGTGCGACTTGTTGAAGCCGTAGCCCGCAAACTTCTCCATCAAGTCGAAGACCTCGTCCGCCTTGTCTTGATCGATCCCCTTTTCAGCAGCTCCCTTGCGGAAGATGGCCCGGTGCTCGGCCATTTCTTCGGCCTTTTTCTTGCCCATGGCCCGGCGCAACATGTCGGCGCCGCCAAGGCTGTAGCCACCAAGCACCTGGGCGGTCTGCATCACCTGCTCCTGGTACACCATGATCCCGTAGGTTTCGGCCAGCACAGGCTCCACCAGCGGATGTGGGTATTCCACCGGCTCTTTTCCGTGCTTGCGGTTCACGAAGGTGGGGATCAGGTCCATCGGCCCTGGGCGGTACAGCGCGTTCAGCGCGATCAGATCTTCCAGACGGCTCGGACGTGCCTCTTTGAGCATGCCCTGCATGCCTCGGCTTTCAAACTGGAACACGGCCTCCGTTTTGCCGTCAGAGAACAGCCGGTAAGTGGGGCCGTCGTCCAGCGGTATGTTTTCGTAGGCGAAGTTTTCCTGACCCTTATGGCGCTTGATGATGAATTCGCGCGCAATCTCCAGGATGGTGAGCGTGGCCAGCCCCAAGAAGTCGAACTTCACAAGGCCAATGGCTTCCACATCGTCCTTGTCGTACTGGCTCACTGCCGATTCGCTGCCTGGCTGCTGGTATAGCGGGCAGAAGTCTGTGAGCTTGCCCGGGGCGATGAGCACCCCGCCCGCGTGCATACCGATGTTTCGCGTCATGCCTTCGAGCTTTTGTGCCATCTCGATCACGGTCTTGACGTCTTCTTCCTTGCGCACACGCTCGTACAGCATGGGCTCCAGCTCGAGCGCGTAGTTGTTCTTGTCGCCTTCTTTCTTCACTTCCGGCGGATACGCCAGGGTGTACGACATACCCGGTTTTCCGGGAACCAGCTTCGAGATGCCGTCGCAGAAGGTGTAGCTCATGTCCATGACACGGCCCACGTCACGAATCGCCGCCTTGGCAGCCATGGTGCCAAAAGTGGCGATCTGGCTGACGGCGTTTTTGCCGTACTTTTCCTTCACATAGTCAATCACCCGGTCGCGATTGGACTGGCAGAAGTCGATATCGAAGTCGGGCATCGAAACCCGCTCGGGGTTCAAGAAACGCTCAAACAGCAGGTTGTATTCCAGCGGGTCCAAATCCGTAATCTTGAGAGCGTAGGCCACCAACGAACCGGCGCCCGACCCCCGACCCGGGCCCACGGGGCAGCCATTGTTCTTGGCCCACTGAATGAAGTCACCCACAATGAGAAAGTACCCGGGGAACCCCATCTTGAGGATGGTGCCCAACTCAAACTCCAGGCGCTCTACGTAACGCGGCCGTTCTTTGTCGCGCCGTGCCTCGTCCGGATACAAGTGCTTGAGGCGCTCTTCCAGACCTTCAAACGAGGCAAAGCGGAAATACTCCTCCGCCGGCATGCCGTTGGGCGTAGGGAAAGCCGGCAACTGCGGTTTGCCCAGCACCAGCGTCAAACTGCAGCGCTTGGCAATTTCTACGGTGTTGGCTAACGCTGAGGGCACGTCTGCAAACAGCTCTTGCATCTGCTGTGCCGACTTGAAGTACTGCTCTCGGGTAAAACGCCGCACGCGACGCGGGTTGGCCAGTATTTCACCGCCGGCAATACACACCCGTGCTTCGTGAGCCTCGTAGTCATCAGCCGTCAGAAACTGGATGGGATGGGTCGCCACCACCGGCAACTGGAGCCTTGCCGCCAGTTGCACGGCTGCCGCCACATGGCTCTCGTCGTCAGCCCGCCCAGCGCGCTGAAGCTCCATGTAGAAGCGATGGGGAAAGATGCCCGCGAGTTTCAGCGCCAAGCTGGCAGCTCCTGTTTCATCCCCTTTGAGCAGCGCTTGCCCCACAGGCCCGGCCTGCGCCCCCGAAAGCGCTACCAAGCCTTCGGACAGTTCTTGCAGCCATGCCCAAGTGCACACCGCCAGGTTTTTGACGACGTTTTTCGTCCATGCCCTGGCGAGCAGCTCTGAAAGATTCAGATAACCCTGCTTGTTCTGCACCAGCACCAGCATCCGGGATGGGTCGCTACCTCCCTCGGTTTCAAGGTAAATCTCGGCGCCCAGCAATGGCTTGACACCCTTGCCACGCCCTTCCTTGTAAAACTTGATGGCTCCGAACAGGTTGTTGAGATCAGTGATGGCAAGGGCGGGTTGCCCGTCTGCCGCAGCGGCTTTGACCACTTCATCGATACGAGTGGTGCCGTCAACGACGGAGAATTCTGTGTGCAGGCGCAAGTGAACGTACATGCCGCCATTGTAGAAAGCGCCCATGCTGCAAATCCCCACCCGCGCCCAATGTCGGGCACAAACAGGGCCATTACAATGCCGACTCGGTCCATTGCCTTGGTGGTTGGAACGCTCCTACAGAGCGATTCGAACTACCGCGGAAGATGCGTTCCTCTAATTGCCTGAAAGCTGCTTGCGATGCGTTTTGCTCCCCTGCCTGTTTGCTCCGTTGTGCTTGTATCTCTGGCACTTGTCGGGTGTTCCAGCACGCCAGAAGACAAAACTGCGGGCTGGAGCCCGAACCGCATTCATTCTGAAGCCAAGGACGAAATGAACAGCGGTGCCTACGACAAGGCCGTCCCGCTGCTGGAAAAGCTCGAAGGCCGTGCGGCAGGCACCCCGCTGGCGCAACAGGCGCAGCTCGATAAAGCCTACGCACAGTACAAAGGCGGCGAAAAAGCCCAGGCCATTGCAACGCTCGATCGCTTCATGAAGTTGCCCCCCGCCAGTCCCGCGCTGGACTACGCGCTGTACCTCAAGGGCTTGGTCAACTTCAATGACAACCTCGGCATGTTCTCCTGGATTTCGCGCCAAGACCTGTCGGAGCGCGACCAAAAAGCGGCCAAGGACTCGTTCGAGTCCTTCAACGAGCTGGTCACCCGTTTTCCTGAGTCGCGTTATGCCCAAGACTCGCGCCAGCGCATGACGTACATCGTCAATTCGCTGGCCCAATATGAGGTGCATGTGGCCCGCTACTACTACGAGCGCGGCGCATACGTGGCAGCCATCAGCCGCGCGCAGGTGGCGCTGGCCGACTACAAGGATGTGCCAGCGCTGGAAGAAGCGCTGTTCATCCTGATCCGCTCATACGACGCACTGGGCATGACGCAACTGCGCGACGACGCTCGCCGCGTGATGAGCGCCTCTTATCCTCAAAGCACCTACTTGCGCGACGGCAAGTTCAGAGAAAAGTCTGATCCGTGGTGGAAGTTCTGGTGACAGACGCCAGGTCTTCCAGGGCAGCATGAAATTCCTCAGCACCTGACAGCCGCCGCATGGGCGGCAGCGCGGCAATCAGTCGTTTGCCGTAACCCATGCGCACCAGGCGTGAATCGCAAACGACCAGAACGCCTCGGTCGCTTTCGTGGCGAATCAGGCGTCCGGCCCCTTGTTTGAGCGCCACGGCAGCTTCTGCAAGCGCGTATTCTTTGAACGCACTACCGCCAGACTGCTCGATCTGCAAGGTACGGGCCTCCACCAGAGGGTCACCCGGCGGGGGGAAGGGCAGCTTGTCAATTACCACCAATTGCAGCGCGTCCCCTGGCACATCAAACCCCTCCCAAAAACTGGCGGAAGCCACGAGAATGCAGCCGCCCTGTGGCCCTGCCCCTGCGCGGAACCGCTCCATCAGACGAAGTTTGGGCCACTCCCCTTGCGCCAGCACCTCCAGGGATGAACCCAGTTGCGCCAACTGCTGCCGCAGCACCTGGGCAATCACTGCAATAGCGCGCAGCGTTGTCGTAAGGACCAGGGTTCGACCACCCAGCGACATGGCAGCATTCGCGACCAGCGCAGCCACAGCGCTACCGTGCCGTGGGTCGGAGGGTGACGGGAAATCCTCAGGCACATACATAGCGGCCTGCGCGGCGTAGTCAAATGGGCTGGGTACTCGCAAAATGCGCGCCCCTTCCAATCCGCAGCGTTTCACAAACCATGAAAGCTCTGCATCATGGCCCAGCGTGGCAGAGGTGAAGATCCACGCCCGCCCCAGGCCTTCACTGGTGGCAGGCCAGCCATCGTCGTCCACACTTTCTTGCGGCTGGGGCAAAAAACGGGTGCGCATGGCATCGGCAATATCCAGGGGGGACTCCACGAGCCGCAAGCCGCCGCCCACATCAAGCCACCGCACACTGCCCTGCGGGCAAGGCTGGCCAAAGCGCTCCAGGCGCGCCAACAGGGACGTACCGCGCTCCGACAGGCGGGTGATGTCCGGGGCGATGTCATGGTACGCGTCCAGCGCCTGCGCCAGCAGGCTGCATGACTGGAGCACCGCTGCCATGGCAGCTTCCCAGTCAGGTGCAACAACACCGTCGGGCGCACCTTGTGCCCAGCCGCGCTTTCCTGAAGATGCAAGACTATCGCCCGTTGCATGGCGCCACCGCAAGACCGCGCCTTCCAGGCCAGCTGCCAGTTGGGGCCAATCTGCATAGCCACGGGCATGCACCAGACCGGCTGAGAGCGCATCGCGGGCAAATTCAACGAACTGCCCGGTAGTTAGTTGGATCCCCAAAAACTGCAGGCCTGCATCGTTGAGCTGGTGCGCCTCGTCAAACACCACCACGCGCACTGATGGCAACAGCTCTGCCACCCCCGACTCGCGCACGGCCATGTCGGCAAAAAACAGGTGGTGGTTGACCACCACCAGATCGGCGGCCATGGCTTGCCGGCGGGCCTGGTTCACGTGGCAGTCCTTGGCATTGGGGCAATGGCTGCCCAGGCAGTTTTCGCGCGTTGAAGTGACCCAGGGAATGACGGGCGACCGGTCGTCCAGGCCCGTGAGCTCCGACAAGTCGCCGCTGCGGGTGCTGCGTGACCACTCTTCAATCTTTGCGAGCACACGGATCTGCTGCGGCGACTCGCCCCCCACGGCATGGCGCGCCATACCAAGGCGGTGCAAGCACAGGTAGCTGCTGCGCCCTTTGAGCAACGCCACACGCACGGGAACCTCCAGCGCCTGCACAAGGCGGGGAATATCGCGTGAAAACAACTGGTCCTGCAACGCCTTGGTGGCGGTGGACAACAGCACCCGCTCACCGCTGAGCAAGGCGGGCACCAGGTACGCATAGGTTTTACCCACACCGGTGCCCGCCTCGGCCACCAACACCTCCCCTGCTCCCATCGCATGGGCCACCGCCTGGGCCATGGCCAGCTGACCTTCCCGCGGCTGGTAATGCGGGTCCGCCCGTGCCAACACGCCGTCCACCGAAAACACCGACTCCACCATGGCGCAAAGCTCCGTAGCTGAGGTCTGGGAATCGGTCATCGTCATGCGTATCTCAAGCAGATGTTCCAGTGCACCAGGTGCGCTGGCGAAACGGGGCCAACCAATGAATTTGTGAGGAGATGTTGGAGCAGACGGAGCTTGCCGTACTTTTCACCAAAGTCCGGTGAACATCAAAATGGCGAAAATGCCACAGGCGCGCCGATAATAAGCGGCTCAGCACCCCAAAACGACCGGCAGCGCTCCCGCACGCACCACAATCTTCAGAATGACCAAAGCGTTCCGTCTTATCGCCTCCACCGGTATCCACAAAGGAGACCGGGAGTACCAGCAGGATCAGGTGTCCTTGATCGCTCACAGCCGTCACAACGGCTGCGTGCTGGGGGTTGTGGCGGACGGCATGGGCGGGCGCAGTGGTGGCCGCAAGGCATCCGACCAGGTCATGATGACGGCCCGCCAGCTTTTTGAGCGCTACTCCCCCGAAACCGACGACCCTGCCGCCATGCTCAAAGCCATGGTGGAAGAAGCGCACATCGTCATTCGGCTGACCGCTATTTCGGCAGAACAGGAACCGCACAGCACCATTGCGGCATTCCTCATCAATCCGCGGGGCGACTGCCACTGGGTGCACGCCGGGGATTCGCGCATCTACCATTTCCAGGGTGGTCGGTTACTCCACCGCACCAGTGACCACTCCTACGTTCAGGCGCTGGTAGATCGCGGAGAGCTGACGGAGGCTGAGGCCAACAACCATCCGCATTCGAACATTCTGGTCGGGTGCCTGGGCACAGAAAGTGACCCGCCGGCCACAACCCACATGATTTCGCAATTGCGCCCAGGGGATGTCCTGCTGGCCTGCAGTGACGGCGTGTGGCACTATTTCTCGCCCGCTGAGCTGGCCTCCGTGGTCGATTCGCTCTCCCCGCGCGAAGCGACGGAATTTCTGATCGAGAAAGCACGCTCACGAGCCCGAGGCGGCGGCGACAACCTGTCGCTGGTCATCGTCAAGATCGAAGCATTGGTCGAAGAGAAAAAGATACCGCGCCTGGCTTCCACCGCGCCTTGAAAGAAATGGGTGCCAGTGGCCCCCATCCACCCAAACCAGTACATGGCAATGGCCGTGATGCAGGCGGTATGCGTTCTGCCCTGCTTCTAGCCAAGAGTGCTCCAGCTCATGCAAAGCGAGTAGCTGGCACGCTGTGCCGACCTAAAAGACGGTCAGCCGATCACTCTCCAGGCTCAACGCCTCTCAAGGAGGCGTGGGCAGGGTGGCCGCTGGCTTGTGTCCATTGGCTGCAGCATCCGCCTTCTCCTGCTCGCGCTTTGCGCGGCGGGCTTGAGCGGCCTTCTCCACCTCCAGCTGCCTCTGACGGGCCTGGGCCGCTCGCTCTGCCGATTCCTTCTCCCGCAACGCTTGCTCTGCCGCCTGGCTTTGCTGACGCTCGCGTTGCTGGCTGGCACGGGCTGCGGCTTCGCGGTCACGCAGCTTCACGGAACCGGCGGTATTTTCACGTGCCCCAGACCTGCCTGTCGGTTCAGCCTTGCGCACCACAGCCGATGCAGGCGGTGTCGTCGCCGCAGCAGCTGAGGCCTGCTTCTCCTCGATTTGCCGAAGACGTTGCTGGGCTTTTTCCTTGCGCTCGGCATCATTGAGCTGAACCTCGCGTGCACGCAGGCGGGACTCGACCTCTCGCCACTGGTTGCGAACATCACGCAAGCAGTCCTCCACCGCAAACAACTGGTAGCACTTCGTTTGCGCTTGCGTGCGCTGTTCTGCGTTGCGTCGGCGTGCCTGCTCAATCGCTGCGCGCTCAGCATCCCGCTGGGAGGCTGCCGAAGCCTCCTGACCCGCTGCGGCGTGTTGACCGAGAGCCTCCTGCTCGCCCGACTGGGCCCCGGCCGTCCCCAGCCAGAGGGCAAGGACCGCTATGGTGGTGAGTTGTCGTGCTTTCATGTCAGCCCCGTGTCCACCAAGCGCCGCTCCAGATCCAGGAATTCTTTGGACTGCATTTCATTCAGGCGCGATACCGTGCGAGGAAACTCGTGGGACAGCGGCCCCTCGGTATACAACTGCTCTGGCGACACGGCAGCTGAGACGATCAGCTTGACGCGGCGGTCATACAGCACATCGATCAGCCAGGTGAAACGGCGTGCCGGCGAAGCCATGTTGACTGGCATGTAGGGCACGCCCGACAGCAGCACCGTATGGAACTGGGTGGCAATTTCGAGGTAATCGTTCTGCGAACGCGGGCCGCCGCACAGCGTAGTGAAGTCAAACCACACCACCCCGCCCGCCTTGCGGCGCGCACGAATCTCGCGCGCCTCAATGTGCAGCACCGGGTCTTCATCATGTACACCGGCCAATTGGTTGAACGCTTCGTTCATGGCCGCGTCAGCCTCGGGCCCCAGCGGGGTGTGATAGAGCTTGACGTGCTCCAACGCACGGCGGCGGTAGTCGGTGCCGTTGTCTACGTTGACGACTTCCATGCGCTCGTTGAGCAAGGCAATCGCAGGAAGAATGCGGTCACGGTGCAGACCGTCTGGGTACAGGCCGTCGGGCACGAAGTTCGAGGTGGTTACAAATCCCACCCCGTTGTCAAACAGGGACACCAGCAAGCGATGCAGGATCATCGCGTCCGTGATGTCAGCGACGTGAAACTCGTCGAAGCAAATGAGCTTGTAGCGCTTGGAAATGCGGGCGCCCAGCACATCCAGGGGGTTGACCGTGCCCTGCAGCGCCACCAGTTCGCGATGCACCTCGCGCATGAATTCGTGAAAGTGCAGGCGCACCTTGCGCTTGATGGGCACCGCATTGAAAAAGCAGTCCATCAAAAAGCTTTTGCCGCGCCCCACCCCGCCGTACATGTAAACGCCCTTCGGGATGTCGGGCCGGTTCAGCAGCTTCTTGAGGGCATTCGACCGTTTGGACTTGTACGCAGCCCAATCGTCGGCACAGCGCTGCAAAGCGTCGATCGCACGCAGCTGCGCAGGGTCACTTTGAAAGCCTTTGGCGGCCAGCTCGGCCAGGTACGCCTGTTTGACGCTCACGGTGTTGATGCCTCAGAAAAGGCTAACCCCCGCAGTGGCGCGAGGGTTAGCTATTAATTTAATAGCTGCCAGCGCTTATCCATAGTGCGCTAGCGGCCATTTTGACTGAAATTCTGAAATCAGAAGTTCAGTGTGCGCTTGTCCACGGCCAGAGCCGCTTCCTTGGTGGCTTCGCTCAGGGACGGGTGGGCGTGGCAAATGCGCGCGATGTCTTCGGCGCTGGCCTTGAACTCCATGGCCACCACGGCTTCAGAGATCAGCTCGGAGGCCATGGGGCCCACGATGTGCACGCCCAGGATTTCGTCTGTGGTTGCGTCGGCCAGGAACTTGACCATGCCGGTCGTGTCACCCAGCGCGCGTGCGCGGCCGTTGGCCAGGAAGGGGAACGTGCCCGCCTTGTACTTCACGCCATCGGCCTTGAGCTGCTGCTCGGTACGGCCCACCCAAGCGATCTCAGGGCTGGTGTAGATGACCCAGGGGATGGTGTTGAAGTTGACGTGACCATGCTGGCCAGCAATGCGCTCGGCCACGGCAACGCCTTCTTCTTCGGCCTTGTGCGCCAGCATCGGGCCACGCACCACGTCACCCACAGCCCACACGCCGGGCAGGTTGGTCTTGCAATCGCCGTCCACCACGATCTCGCCACGCTCGCCCAGTTGCAGGCCCACGGCTTCGGCGTTCAGGCCAATGGTGTTGGGCACGCGGCCGATGGAGACGATCAGCTTGTCGGCGTCCAATGTCTGGGCTTCACCCTTGGCATTGGTGTAGGCAATGCTCACGCCAGACTTGCTGTTCTTGATCTCGCCCACTTTCACGCCCAGTTCGATCTTCAAGCCTTGCTTGTCGAACGCCTTCTTGGCTTCCTTGGCGATCTGCTCGTCCACGGCGCCCAGGAACGTGGGCAGGCCTTCCAGAATCGTGACATCCGCACCCAGGCGGCGCCACACGGAACCCATTTCCAGGCCAATCACGCCCGAGCCAATCACAGCCAGCTTCTTGGGGGTGGCACCAATGCGCAGTGCGCCATCGTTGGACAGCACGTTCACTTCATCAAATGGCACGCCAGGCAGCGCGCGGGCGTTGGAGCCCGTGGCAACGATGATGTGCTTGCCCACCAGCGTTTCTTCGGCGGCGCCAGCCACCTTGATCTCATAGCCGCCTTCGGTAGCCTTCACGAACGAACCACGGCCGTGGAAGAAGCTGACCTTGTTTTTCTTGAACAGGTACAGGATGCCGTCGTTGTTCTGCTTCACCACCGCATCTTTGCGGCCGATCATCTTGGCCACATCGATCTTGATGTCCTTGGCGGAAATGCCATGGTCGGCAAAGTGGTGGTTGGCGTGCTCGAAGTGTTCGGAAGATTGCAGCAATGCCTTGGAGGGAATGCAGCCCACGTTCGTGCAGGTGCCGCCGGGTGCGGGGCCGCCCTTCTCGTTCTTCCATTCGTCGATACAGGCCACGTTCTTGCCCAGCTGGGCGGCACGGATGGCCGCGATGTAGCCACCAGGGCCACCACCGATGACGATGACGTCGAATTGCTTGCTCATAAGAAATCTCGTTGATTCAGTTGAAGAAAAACCCACCGGTGAACAGCGCCGCGCAGTGCTTGCGCCAGGGGCTTCACAGGTGGGTTTCCGGTTTCAGAGGACGGGTGTCAAAGCTCGATCAGATGTCGAACAGCAGACGGGCTGGGTCTTCCAGCGCTTCCTTCATGGCGACCAGGCCCAGCACGGCTTCGCGGCCGTCGATGATGCGGTGGTCGTAAGACATCGCCAGGTAGTTCATCGGACGGATCACGATCTGGCCGTTTTCCACCACAGCGCGGTCCTTGGTCGCGTGCACGCCCAGGATGGCGGACTGGGGTGGGTTGATGATGGGGGTAGACATCATCGAGCCAAAAGTGCCGCCGTTCGAAATCGAGAACGTGCCGCCAGTCATTTCCTCAATGCCCAGCTTGCCTTCGGCCGCCTTCTTGCCGAACTCGGCGATCTTCTTCTCGATCTCGGCAAAGCTCATCTGGTCGGCATTGCGCAGGATGGGCACCACCAGACCACGGGGCGAGCCCACGGCGATACCGATGTCGAAGTAGCCGTGGTAGACGATGTCGTTGCCGTCCACCGAGGCGTTCAGCACGGGGAACTTCTTCAGGGCGTGCACTGCCGCCTTCACGAAGAAGCTCATGAAGCCGATCTTCACGCCGTGTTCCTTGGTGAATGCGTCCTGGAACTTCTTGCGCATGTCCATCACGGGGGCCATGTTCACTTCGTTGAACGTGGTCAGGATGGCGTTGGTCGATTGCGACTGCAGCAGACGCTCGGCCACACGGGCGCGCAGGCGGGTCATGGGCACACGCTGCTCTGGACGGTCGCCCAGGTTGGGGGCGGCAGGAGCTGCCACCTGGGGCAGCGCCTTGGTGGGCACGCCTGTGGGGATCACGCTGGGAGCGACAGCGGGCTTGGCACCGCCGGCCACGGCGGCCAACACGTCACCCTTGGTCACGCGGCCATCCTTGCCGGAGCCAGCCACGTCGCCAACAGACAGGTTGTTGTCGGCCAGCAGCTTGGCGGCGGCAGGCATGGCCACGTCGCCCTTGGAGCCACCAGCAGCAGGTGCCGCCACGGCTGCCACTGCGGCAGCAGGGGCCGCAGCTGCGGCTGCGGGGGCAGCAGCAGGCGCAGCCGCGCCAGCCTTGCCTTCGGTGTCGATCTTGGCGATGACCTGGTCAGACACCACGGTGCCGCCATCACCCACCACCAGCTCAGCCAGCACGCCAGCCGCAGGTGCGGGCACTTCGAGCACGACCTTGTCGGTTTCGATTTCGATCAGGATTTCATCGGCAGCAACAGCTTCACCGGCTTTTTTCTTCCAGGTCAGCATGGTGGCTTCCGCCACGGATTCAGACAACTGGGGGACTTTGACTTCTACGATAGCCATGACAAATTCTTTCAGTGAGGGTTTTGTTCTGTATTCGGGTTTCCGGCCTTACTTGGTCAGGACAAAACCCTTGAGCTTGGCGAAGGCGGCATCCACCAGAGCCTTTTGCTGTTCCTGGTGCAGGTGCGAGTAACCCACCGCAGGCGATGCGGAGGCTGCGCGGCCGGCATAACCCAGCTTCTGGCCATCGAGCATGTTCTCGTGGATGTTGTGCTGGATGAAGAACCAGGCGCCCTGGTTTTGGGGCTCGTCCTGGCACCACACGATTTCGGTCGCATTGGGGTACTTCTTCAGCTCAGCGGCAAATGCCTTGTGCGGGAAGGGGTACAGCTGTTCCACACGAATGATGGCGACGTCGTCGGCTTCCTTTTCGGTGCGCTTCTTCACCAGGTCGTAGTACACCTTGCCCGAGCAAGCGATCACGCGCTTGACCTTGGCTGCCTTCTTCTCGATGGCGTCATCCTGCTCAGGAATCACCGTCTGGAAGCTGCCCTTCGTGAACTCGGTCAGCGGCGAAGTGGCGTCCTTGTTGCGCAGCAGCGACTTGGGCGTGAAGATGACCAGCGGCTTGCGCAGGTCACGCACCATCTGGCGACGCAGCACGTGGAAGATCTGGCTGGCCGTGGTGGGCTGCACGAGCTGCATGTTGGCGTCAGCGGCCAGCTGCATGAAGCGCTCCACGCGGGCCGAGCTATGCTCCGGGCCCTGGCCTTCGTAGCCGTGCGGCAGCATCAGCGTGATGCCGTTCAAGCGGCCCCACTTCACCTCACCCGAGGCGATGAACTGGTCGATCACCACCTGCGCGCCGTTGGCGAAGTCACCGAACTGCGCTTCCCAGATCACCAGGGTGTTGGGGTCGTTAGAGGCGTAGCCGTATTCGAAGGCCAGCACGGCCTCCTCGGACAGGATGGAGTCGATGACAGTGAACGGAGCCTGGTTCTCGGCGACGTTCTGCAGCGGCACGTAGGTGCCTTCGTCCCACTTCTCGCGCTTTTGGTCGTGGATGACGGCGTGGCGGTGCGTGAACGTGCCGCGGCCGCTGTCCTCGCCCGACAGGCGCACCGGGTAGCCCGAGGCCACCAGCGATGCGAAGGCCATGTGCTCGCCCATGCCCCAGTCCACGTTGATCTCGCCACGGCCCATGGCGGCGCGGTCGTCGTATACCTTCTTCACCAGCTGGTGTGGGGTAACGGTCTCGGGGA
>OCVT010000619.1_pt1 | contig 14568 bp, 14 predicted proteins | sample 1539111 | NCBI WGS metagenome assembly OCVT01 (sample SAMEA3991482, study PRJEB22521) | metagenome | biome: anthropogenic terrestrial biome; feature: sewage plant; material: raw primary sludge | place: Sweden | collected 2012-09-26 | reverse complement strand
CAGGCCCAGGGGATTGCCTTCGCCATCGGTGTTCCTCCGCATATCTACGCATTTCACTGCTACACGCGGAATTCCATCCCCCTCTGCCGCACTCCAGCGATGCAGTCACAAAGGCAGTTCCCAGGTTGAGCCCGGGGATTTCACCTCTGTCTTACAAAACCGCCTGCGCACGCTTTACGCCCAGTAATTCCGATTAACGCTTGCACCCTACGTATTACCGCGGCTGCTGGCACGTAGTTAGCCGGTGCTTATTCTTACGGTACCGTCATGAACCCCAGGTATTAACCAGAGTCTTTTCGTTCCGTACAAAAGCAGTTTACAACCCGAAGGCCTTCATCCTGCACGCGGCATTGCTGGATCAGGGTTTCCCCCATTGTCCAAAATTCCCCACTGCTGCCTCCCGTAGGAGTCTGGGCCGTGTCTCAGTCCCAGTGTGGCTGATCGTCCTCTCAGACCAGCTACAGATCGTCGGCTTGGTAAGCTTTTATCCCACCAACTACCTAATCTGCCATCGGCCGCTCTAGTAGCACAAGGCCCGAAGGTCCCCTGCTTTCATCCATAGATCTCATGCGGTATTAGCCACTCTTTCGAGTAGTTATCCCCCACTACTAGGCACGTTCCGATGTATTACTCACCCGTTCGCCACTCGTCAGCATCCGAAGACCTGTTACCGTTCGACTTGCATGTGTAAGGCATGCCGCCAGCGTTCAATCTGAGCCAGGATCAAACTCTACAGTTCGATCTTAAAAAATTTAAAGTCTTGCGACTTACTCAAAAACGGAATTGAAGTGAACTTCACTTCATATTCACATGAGTATTTAATGGCAAACTTCTATCCACCACCAAATACCCACGCTTATCGGCTGTATCTTGTTAAAGATCTCAAACAGAAGTTTTGCAACTTCTAAGCACCGCTGCAATCAGCGAAACTTTATTGTATCACACGTTTTGTGAAAGTTTTGAAAATTTTCACAATTGGCGGAAACGAAGGGATTCGAACCCTTGATGGAGCTATAAACCCCATACTCCCTTAGCAGGGGAGCACCTTCGGCCACTCGGTCACGTTTCCGCAGAACCGCTATTGTAAGCACAATTTTTAGCGGTTTTGACAAATTTGAAAAATTATTCCGTTTTATCCAGACCAAAGGCTGTGTGCAAGGCACGAACCGCCAGCTCTAGGTACTTTTCGTCGATGACAACCGAAGTTTTGATCTCGGAGGTAGAGATCATTTGAATGTTCACCCCTTCTTGCGCCAGGGCACGGAACATGGTGGAAGCAACGCCCACGTGGCTGCGCATGCCGATACCGACGATGCTGACCTTGGCAATATTGGGGTTACCAACCACTTCGGCAGCACCCAGGCTGGGGCTGACTTTTTCACGCAACAGATCCAGCGTTCTCTGGAAGTCTGTCTGATTGACGGTGAAGCTGAAATCGGTTTTGCCATCTTTAGAGATGTTTTGGATGATCACATCGATATCGATGTTGGCATCGGCCACAGGCCCCAGGATGGCCGCAGCGATGCCGGGGGTGTCAGGCACACCGAGCACCGAGACCTTGGCTTCGCCACGATTGAATGCGATGCCAGAAACAACGGCTTTTTCCATTTTTTCGTCTTCCTCAAAAGTAATCAGAGTGCCAGAACTGGCTTCTTCTGCCAGATCAATGTCCCAGGGCGTGAAGCTAGAGAGCACACGCATGGGAACCTTGTACTTGCCGGCGAATTCCACCGAACGAATTTGCAGCACTTTGGAGCCCAGGCTGGCCATTTCCAGCATTTCTTCAAAGCTTACCGTGCCCAGGCGTTTGGCGGCAGGTACGACGCGGGGGTCGGTCGTATAGACACCATCGACATCGGTGTAAATCAAGCACTCATCGGCCTTGATGGCGGCAGCGATGGCCACTGCAGAAGTGTCCGAGCCGCCTCGCCCCAGGGTGGTGATATTGCCGCCGGGGTCAATCCCCTGAAAGCCGGTAATGATGACCACACGCCCGGCATCCAAGTCGGCACGTACACGGGCATCATCAATCGATTCAATGCGGGCTTTGGTGTAGCTGCTGTCAGTGCGCACTGGCACTTGCCAGCCGGCGTAGCTGACGGCGGGCATGCCCTCGGCTTGCAAAGCGATCGCCAACAGGGCCGAAGATGCCTGCTCGCCCGTGGCGGCGAGCATGTCTTGTTCGCGGTAGTAAGCCGTATCGGGGTGATCAGGAGCTAGTTCACTGGCCAGGGCCAGCAGGCGGTTGGTTTCACCACTCATGGCGCTGGGCACGACCACGACTTGGTGTCCGGCGCGGGCCCACTTGGCCACACGCTTGGCGACGTTGCGGATGCGCTCGGTAGAGCCCATCGATGTGCCGCCGTATTTATGAACGAACAGTGCCATTGGTTAAAGGTGTGACGAAACTACTGGTCACGGCGCTGTTGTGAAGGGGCTGTGTTTTGGAGCGCCGCCGGTTTTCGCACTCAGGGTTTTTGGACCAAAACCTGGGGATTGTACCAATACAAATTTGCACCTTTTCTACAAACAAACCCTGAGCCCATCTTGATCTGGATATGGTGGCCTCGCGTCCTGCACGCCGCGATTTGCACCAATAGCGCCTGGATTTGGGCCGTACTGGGGGTGGTGCCATGGTGATGCAGCAGCCAGTAGCGCAGCAGATTGGTTTGGCGCTCGGTCGGTAGCTTTTGCAAAGCGGCAATCAGCGGGGGCAGTCCGGTGGTTGCGGCATCTTGCTGGGCCAAGGTTTCCAGCAAGTCTTTGGCCTGAGCGGCGTGGGCACAGCTGCGGGCAAAGGTGGTGCGAAATTGCGGAAAAACGGCTTCCAGCACGGGCAGCAACTTGTGTCGGATGCGGTTGCGGGTGAACCGCTCGTCGGCATTGCTGGGGTCCTCCACCCAAGGCGCTTGCATCTGCTCGAGCCAGCGGCGCAAATCCTGTCCGGGGACGGCGAGCAAAGGGCGATGCCAGTGCAGCCCCTCCGCTTGCCAGTGTGCGGGCATGGCGGCCAGACCTGCCACCCCAGCCCCCCGCGACAGGGCCAGCAGCAAGGTCTCCACCTGGTCATCGGCATGCTGGGCCAAGGCAATGCTGGCCGCTGGCTGGGCGAAGTGGCTGCGGGCCAAATCACACAAGGCTGCGTAGCGGTGCTGGCGGGCGGCCTCTTCTGGGCTTTGGCCGGGGCAGTGGCGGGCATCGACCCGGGCCACCGCCAAGGGAATGGCCAACTGCGCACACACCGATTGGCAGTGCTGCAAAAAATCATCCCCTGCTGCTTGCAGACCATGGTGCACATGCACCGCCAGCACCTGCCCGGGCCAGCGCTGGGCGCACGCGCGTAGCAAGGCGCTGGAATCGGCCCCGCCGCTGTAGGCCACTGCCAGCGGCAGTTGCGGTGAGAAGGCGGCCAGCGCTTGGGCGAATGCAGGGGTCATGCGAATGAAGATGATTAAATTTAATAGCTGTTTGCGCTTTATTTATAAAGATTTCATCATGAAAAATACATAAAAATGCTGTTTATAAAGCGCAAACAGCTAGCAAAAACAATGGCCCCGCAGGGCCATCAAGAAACAAGCAAGCCGCAACCACTGCGCCGTGGTTAGCGTAATTAGCGTGCTTTGGTATCGGTGAAGCGGCCGTAGCTTTGCAGGCGGTCGTAACGGCGTTGCTGCAGGTCGTCGGTGCTTAAATCGACCAATTGCCGCCAAGCATCGCCCAAAGCGCGTTTGAGCAGGCTGGCCATGTGCTTGGGGTCGCGATGGGCTCCACCGACGGGCTCATTGACAATTTTGTCCACCAAACCCAGGGCTTTGAGGCGGTGGGCCGTGATGCCCATGGCCTCGGCGGCCTCAGAGGCTTTTTCGCCGGTTTTCCACAAAATCGAGGCACAGCCTTCGGGGCTGATGACCGAATACACCGCGTATTGCAGCATCAGCACCTGGTCCGCCACCGAAATGGCCAAGGCACCGCCCGAGCCGCCTTCGCCAATGATGGTGGTGATGATGGGGGTTTTGAGCTGCGCCATCTCAAAGATGTTGCGGCCAATGGCCTCAGACTGGCCACGCTCCTCGGCATCGATACCGGGGAAAGCACCGGGCGTATCAACAAAGGTGAACACGGGCAGTTTGAATTTTTCTGCGGTTTTCATCAGGCGCAAGGCTTTGCGGTAGCCCTCTGGGCGGGTCATGCCGAAGTTGCGCAGGGTGCGCTCTTTGGTGTCGCGCCCTTTTTGGTGGCCAATCACCATGCAGGCTTGGCCATTGAAGCGGGCCAGGCCGCCGATGATGGATTTATCGTCGGCAAAGTGGCGATCACCGTGCATTTCCACGAAATCAGTAAAAATTTCGCGCACATAGTCCAAGGTGTAAGGACGATCGGCATGCCGGGCAATTTTGGTAATTTGCCAAGGTGTCAGGTTGCTGTAGATATCTTTGGTCAGTTGGTTGCTTTTTTTGCTCAACTGATCGATTTCATCCGAAATATCGACGGCGCTTTCACTTTGTACGTAGCGCAGCTCGTCAATTTTGGTTTCCAACTCTGCAATGGGTTGCTCAAAGTCGAGGAAAGTTTTTTTAGCCAAGATTTTTCTCCTTGTCCCAGTGCCGTGGCCTTGGAACATTTGCTTTGTCTGCGTCCTTCAGGACTCAATAGGCCACGGGCTGGGGATCCAGCGAGCGCCAAATATACCAAGTTGCTACTGTGGCCCAGGGTTTCCACGCCTCGGCCACCTCACGGGCATCGCTGCGGCTGACCGGGTCGCCCGAGAAATAGCATTCGCTGATGCCCTTGATCAGCCCCACATCATCCAGCGGCAGCACGTTGGGCCGCTGCAGATAGAACATCAAGCACATCTGCGCTGTCCAGCGGCCAACGCCGCGAATGGCGGTCAATTCGGTGATGATGGCCTCATCGTCCATCTCGGGCCAGCGATCGGGGCGCAAGCGCCCTTCGATAAAGTGGGTGGATAAATCCAGCAAATAGTCCACTTTGCGGGACGATAAGCCCGCGCCGCGCATCTCTTCAACGCTCAGGCGCTGCAGATGCTGCGGCTCCATCGCGGGTGGCAGGGCTTCCAAGCGCTTCCAGATGCTGGCGGCGGCCTTCACCGATACCTGCTGCCCAACGATGGAACGCGCGAGGGTGATAAACGGATCGCCGCGCGAAGTTAAGGCGGCGCTGCCCATTTGGGGGATTAAACGGCGCATCACCCGGTCTTTTTTCACCAGGTGCTGACACGCTTGCGCCCAATATGCGGGCGCATCAGCGGGCACAGCCGGAAGCTGTACTTTGGGAGAAGATGCCATACCACGTGGCCCAGGCTTACTGGGCCGCCTCCCAGGTGGTGCCGCTGGCCGAGTCTTTCAGCACAATGCCTTGGGCCAGCAAGGCATTGCGGATGCGGTCGGCCTCCGCCCAGTCTTTGGCTGCTTTGGCGGCTGCGCGGGCAGCAATTTGTGCCTCAATCGCCGTGGCATCGGCATGGGCAGCGCCCGCTTGCAAAAAAGTTTGTGGATCGGCCTGCAATAAACCCAAGCAGCCCCCCAAGGCCTGTAGCAAGCCAGCCAGATGCGCCGATTGGCTGCGATTGACTTCCGAGGCCAGCTCAAACAACACGGCAACGGCCTCTGGGGTGCCAAAGTCTTCGTCCATGGCCGCTTTGAAGCGGGCGGCATAGGGATTCGTCCAGTCGATGGCCGCTGGGCTGTGCGGCACCACCACGCTCAGGGCGGTGTACAAGCGCTTGAGTGCGCTGCGGGCATCGTCCAAATGCACGTTGGAGTAATTCAGCGGGCTGCGGTAATGGCTGCGCACGACGAAAAAGCGCACGACTTCGGGCTCGTAGGCTTGCAGCACATCGCGAATGGTGAAGAAGTTGCCCAGGGATTTGGACATCTTCTCGTTATCGACGTTGATAAAGCCGTTGTGCATCCAGGTATGGGCAAACGGCTGACCGGTTGCGCCTTCGCTTTGGGCGATTTCGTTTTCATGGTGCGGAAACGCCAAATCCGCGCCACCACCGTGGATGTCAAAACTCTCGCCCAGCAGGGTGCAGCCCATGGCAGAGCACTCAATGTGCCAACCGGGGCGGCCTGCGCCGAAGGGGCTGGGCCATTTCACCTCGTCCGGCTCTTGGGGCTTGGCCGATTTCCACAGCACAAAATCCAGCGGGTCGCGTTTGCCGTCTTGCACCGCCACGCGCTCGCCAGCGTTGAGCTCATCGAGCGTTTTGCCAGACAGCTTGCCGTAGTCGGCAAACTGGCGCACGGCAAACAGCACGTCGCCACCGGGCGCTTGGTAGGCCAGGCCTTTGTTGCGCAGGGTGCCGATCATCGAGAGCATTTGTGGCACGTAATCGGTGGCACGCGGCTCATGCGTGGGGCGCTCAATGCCCAGGGCATCGGCATCCTGGTGCAGTGCGGCGATCATGCGATCGGTCAGGCTGCGCACGGTCTCATTGTTTTTAACGGCTCGTTGAATGATTTTGTCGTCAATATCCGTGATATTGCGCACATAAGTCACTTCATAACCGCTCACGCGCAGCCAGCGCTGCACCACATCAAACGCCACCATCGAACGCGCATGGCCCAGGTGGCACAGGTCGTACACGGTCATGCCGCATACATACATGCGGACATGGCCGGGTTGTAGAGGCTGAAAAACCTCCAATGCACGGCGAAGCGTGTTGTAGATGCGCAAACTCATGGGGGGGCAGCTTTAAAACAAAAGGGGCAAAAGCAAATTCCGCCCCCAAAAATCAACAACGGCCGCCCAAAGTGCAGCCGCTACAATCGCCGCGAAGTATAAACCGACGCCCTCGGCATTCCTTTTTTGAGAGTTTTTATGTCCCGCCTTGCCCTTTTGCGCCTGCTTCTTCCGGCCGCTTTGCTCACCTTTACCGCCAGCGCCCAGGCCGATGCGCATAGCGATGTGGCCGCACTCATCCAACAGGGAAAAACCACCGAAGCCATCGCCCAAGCGCAAAGCTATTTGGCCCAAAACGCCCGCGATCCGCAGATGCGCTTCTTGCAGGGCTCGGCCCAATCGGCCGCCGGTGACACCCAGGCGGCCATCACCACATTCACCCTGCTGACCCAGGAATACCCAGAGCTGCCCGAGCCCTACAACAACCTGGCCGTGCTCTACGCTGGCCAAGGCCAGCTGGAACAAGCCCGGGGGGCCTTGCTGCAAGCGGTGCGCAACAACCCCAGCTACCCCGTGGCTTATGAAAACCTGGGCGATATTTATCTGCGCTTGGCACACGAAGCCTTTAGCCAAGCCACCAAACTGCAAGGTGCCCAGCCGGACGTGCAGCGCAAGCTCAGCGGCCTGCGCCCCTTGCTGCAGCCTTAATCCAACCCACTTCAACCGACCTGATGAGCTAATGAGGAGTTTTTTCATGCCCCTGCACCGCCGCACCCTGATGCTGGCCTTGGCCGCTTGCTGCACCACTGGCAGCGCTCTGGCACAAACGCCCCCCACCCAGCCCCAGGTGAAACTGCACACCAGCCTGGGCGACATCGTGGTGCAACTGGAGCCAGAAAAAGCCCCTGCCACCGTGGCAAACTTTCTGCAATATGTGCAAGACAAGCACTACGACGGCACCATCTTTCACCGCGTGATTGATGGCTTCATGATCCAAGGCGGCGGCATGACGGCCAACTTGCAAGAAAAAGCCACCCGCACCCCGATTCCACTCGAGGCCAACAACGGCCTGAAAAACGTGCGCTACAGCATTGCCATGGCCCGCAGGCCCGACCCCAATTCGGCCACCGCGCAGTTTTTTATCAACGTCAAAGACAACACCATGCTCGATGCGCCCAAGCCCGATGGCCATGGCTACGCCGTTTTTGGCCAGGTGATTGCCGGCCAAGAGGTGGTGGACAAAATCCGCCAGGTGCCCACGGGACGGCAAGGCATGTACAGCGATGTGCCCCTGCGCCCCGTGACCATCATTGCCGCCACCCAGCTTTAACGCACCTTTTGAACGCGCTTTTGAACGCGTTTTTTCCCCACCGCGCCACCAGCGCCCCCTTCTCTTTATTTACGAAAGATTTTTATGAGCAATCCTCAAGTTGAACTGCACATCACCATCAACGTGGCCGACGAAGCCACCCAGGGCGTGATCACCCTGGAGCTGGATGCCGAAAAAGCCCCAAAAACCACGGAAAACTTCCTCGCCTATGTGAACGACGGCTTCTACAACGGCACCATCTTTCACCGCGTGATTAAAAACTTCATGGTCCAAGGCGGTGGCTTTACCCCCGACATGCAGCAAAAAGACACCCAGGCCCCCATCGAAAACGAGGCCAAGAACGGCCTGAAAAACGATGCTTACACCATCGCCATGGCCCGCACCGGCGACCCGCACAGCGCCACGGCCCAGTTCTTTATCAACACCGTGAACAACGACTTTTTGAACCACACCTCGCCCACCGCACAAGGCTGGGGCTATGCCGTGTTTGGCAAAGTGGTCAAAGGCCAAGAAGTGGTCGATGCCATGAAAAAAGTGCGCACCACGCGCAAGGGCTACCACGATGACGTGCCGTTTGATGCCGTGGTGATCGACAAGGCTGTGGCCCTGTAAATCCAACCCCTTGCAGCATGCCCACCACCGCCCTGCCCGCCCAAACGCTGCACGCGCCAACGCACTGGAGCGCGGTGGAATGCATTGCCGACTTGCACCTGCAAGCCAGCGAACCCGCCACCTTGGCCGCCTGGCAACGCTATTTAAAGAGCAGCCCGGCCAGCGCCGTCGTGATCCTGGGCGATTTGTTTGAATCCTGGGTGGGCGACGATGCCCTGCAAGAGGCGGGCAGCTTTGAAGCCCAATGCGCCGCCACGCTGCACGCGGCCAGCCAGCGGCGGCCCATCTATTTCATGGTGGGCAACCGCGACTTTCTGGCCGGCGCAGCGTTTTTGCGGGCCAGCGGCATGCACGGCTTGGCCGACCCCACCCTGCTGGTCTGGGGGCCGCAGCGCATCTTGCTTTCGCACGGCGATGCGCTGTGCCTGGACGATACTGAATACCAACAATTTCGCGCCATCAGCCGCCAGCCTGCCTGGCAACAGCAGCTGCTGGCCCGCCCCCTGGCCGAGCGCCGCGCCCTGGCCCAGCATCTGCGCAGCGAAAGCGAACAGCGCAAGCAATCGGGCATGGAGTACGCCGATGCCGATCCGGCGCTTACCGATCAATGGCTCACGCACACCCAGGCGCACACCCTGATTCACGGCCACACCCACCGCCCAGCCGACCACGCCCTGCCAGCGGGGCGCACCCGCGTCGTGCTCTCTGACTGGCATTGCGATGGCCCAGCCCCACGCGCCGAGGTGCTGCGCATTACGCCCAATGGGCAATGGCAGCGCCTGCCTTTGGCGGATGCTTTTTAGTCTATTTTTAATAGCTGCTTGCGCTTATATTTAAACGATTCTTATATAAAAACACTTTGAAATCGTTTCATATCCAGCGGAACCAGGTATTTTTATAAAAGCATTGGCAGCACTGCCTCTGCAAACACCCCCGGCTGCTCGTACTGCACCCAATGCCCGGCCCCAGCGATCAACTGCAGCCGCCCGCCAAAGCACGCCGCCACTTGCGGCCACAGACCCCGGTAGAGCACATCCTCCTGTCCATACACCGCCTGCACCGGGCAGGTAATGCGCGGCAGGGTTTGGCGCAGGATGTCGGTGCTGGCCAGGCGGCGACGCGGCAAGCGGTCGCGCTGCACATTGGCCGTGTGCAGGGCCAAGGTGGCGCGGTCAATCTGGCGGGCATCGGCCAGCATCAGCGCAGCCAGGTTGTACTGGTGGCACAGCAATTGCTCCACCGGGTCGGCCAGATGGCGCCAACCTTTGAGGCGGTACAAAGGCTTGTCCCGCAGCCCCAGCCCCGGCGGCCCCACCAGCACCAACTGGCGCACCAGGGCCGGATAGGCTGCGGCCAGCAGCGCCGCCGTCATCCCGCCCAGCGAAAAGCCCATGATCTGCAGCGCCTGCCCCGGCAGCCAATGCTGCAAACTGGCAGCCAGCAGGGGCAACATATCGTCGGCATCTTGCTGATGGGGCAAGGGATCAGAGGCACCAAAGCCCGGCAAATCCAGCGCCCACACGGCATGCCCGGCTTGCGTCAGCGGCCCCAGCATGCGCAGCCAATGCGTCCAACTGCCGCTGCCGCCGTGCAGCACAACCACCGGGGCCTTGTGCAGATGACCGGGTGCCGGTGCGGCCGACCAGTGGTGGGCGGTAAGCACCCCGCCCGCATGGGCAAAAGTTACGCGCTGCGCCTGGGCCTGCCACTGCGCCACTTCTGGCGGGGTCACTTGGCCCGCCGCCACCGCAGCGTAATCCTGCGCCGAGCCATCCCAGGGCAGAACTGTCCAATCCTGCACCTCTACCACTGCGCCACGGCCTCCACCGCCAGGGCATAACCCTGCACCCCCAAGCCGCAGACCACCGCCCGCGCCACGGGCGAGAGGTAGGAGTGGTGGCGAAATGCCTCGCGGGCAAACACGTTGCTAATGTGCAGCTCCAGCAGCGCCACGCCTGTGCCCTTGATGGCATCCATCAGCGCAATGCTGGTGTGCGTATAGGCACCGGCGTTCAAAATCACCCCGGCCAGTGCGCCCTGGGCGTGCAGGCGACCGGCTTCGTGAATCCAGTCCAGCAACTGCCCCTCATGGTTGCTTTGGTGAAAGCGCAACGCCAAGCCGTGGCGCGTGCAGGCCACTTGGCACAGCTGCTCCACATCGGCCAAGGTGTGCGCCCCATAGACCTGCGGCTCACGCGTGCCCAGCAGGTTGAGATTGGGGCCATTGAGCACAAAAACCGTCTTGCGCATCGTCGTCATCGTTGCTTCTTTCTGGTGGCAAAAGCTGCTGATTATCCAGCCTCTATCCCGGGGGTGTGCCCGGTGCCACCTGCAGCCGCCCTACAATCGGCCGCCATATGAGCACCAATACCTCCAACCCCTCTTCTGCTTCGGACGTGGCGGCCAAGCCGACCAACTTCCTGCGCCAAATCATCGAAAACCACTTGGCCGAAGGCACCCACGCGGGTCGCCACTGGGGCGGCAGCCCGGGCGATGCCGCCCACCATGCCGCTGGCCCCGTGGATGCGGCCAAAATCCGCACGCGCTTTCCGCCCGAGCCCAACGGCTACCTGCACGTGGGCCACGCCAAAAGCATTTGCCTGAACTTTGGTCTGGCCCGCGATTACAACGGCATTTGCCACCTGCGCTTTGACGACACCAACCCCGAAAAAGAAGAACAGGAATACGTCGAAAGCATCAAAGATGCCGTGCGCTGGCTCGGCTTTGACTGGCAAGACGCGCAGGGCCACAGCCACCTGTACTACGCCAGCAACTACTTTGACTTCATGCACCGCGCAGCCGTGTACCTGATTGAGCAGGGCCTGGCCTATGTCGATGAGCAGTCGGCCGAAGACATGCGCGCCAACCGGGGCGACTTCACCACCCCCGGCAAAGACAGCCCCTACCGCAACCGCAGCGTGGCCGAGAACCTGCAGCGCTTTGCCGACATGAAAAACGGCCTGCTGGCCGACGGTGCCGCCGTGCTGCGCGCCAAGATCGACATGGCCGCGCCCAACATCAACCTGCGCGACCCGGCCATCTACCGCATCCGCCGCGCCACGCACCACAACACGGGCGATGCCTGGTGCATCTACCCCATGTACACCTTCGCCCACCCCATTGAGGACGCGCTGGAGCACATCACCCACAGCATCTGCACGCTGGAGTTCGAAGACCAGCGCCCCTTCTACGACTGGCTGCTCGATCACCTGCGCGCCGGTGGCCTGATTGCCACGCCCCAGCCGCGCCAGTACGAGTTCTCGCGCCTGAACCTGACCTACGTCGTCACCAGCAAGCGCAAGCTAAAGCACCTGGTCGATAGCGGCACCGTCAGCGGCTGGGACGACCCGCGCATGCCCACCATCGTCGGCCTGCGCCGCCGGGGGTACACGCCAGCGGCCATCCGCGATTTTTGCGAACGCATTGGCGTGACCAAAGACTACGCCTGGATCGACTACAGCCTGCTGGAGCTGTGCCTGCGCGAAGACCTAGAGCACCAGGCCCACCGCGCCATGGTGGTGCTCGACCCCCTGGCCCTAGAGCTGACCAACTGGGCCGAGGTGTTTGGCAGCAGCGCGCACACCGAAGCCTGCCAACTGCCCGCCCTGCCCCACGGCAAAGACGATGCCGACGTGCCCCAGCGCCACTTTGGCCTGGGCCGCCACGTCTGGATTGAGCGCGAAGACTTTGAAGAAACCCCGCCCAAAGGCTACAAGCGCCTGTTCCCCGGCAACAAGGTGCGCTTAAAAGGCGGCTACGTCATCGAATGCACCGGCTGCGAAAAAGACGCTGACGGCAAGGTCACCAAAGTGCTGGCCACCGTGGTGCCCGACACCAAAAGCGGCACCCCCGGGGCCGACAGCGTCAAAGTCAAAGCCGCCATCACCTGGGTGGCCCAGCACGATGCCGTGCCGGCCGAAGTGCGCCTGTACGACCGCCTGTTCACCGATGCCCAGCCCGACGCGGGCGGCAAGGACTACCTGGCGCTGCTCAACCCGAACAGCCTCAAAGTGGTGACCGCCTACGTCGAGCCCTCCCTGGCCAGCGCCCAGCCGGACGACAAATTCCAGTTCGAGCGCTTTGGCTACTTCGTCGCTGACCGCCAAGAGCACCGCGCCGACCGGCCCGTATTTAATAAAATTACCGGACTCAAAGACAGCTGGGGCAAGTAACCACTTGGCCCTCTGCCCAGTACCAAAGGCTGCACACTGGCAGCCTTTGGTCTATCTTGGCGAAGGAGTTTTCATGCGCAAACATTCCGCTACCCCCTGGTTTCCCCAACCCGCCGCCAGCGCGATTACCCCGCAACACATCTTTGCCGAACGCCGCCGCCTGCTGCAGCTGCTGGCAGCCACCAGCGCCACCGCCAGCCTCAGCCCCTGGGCAGCGCGCGAAGCCATGGCCGCACCCGCAGCCATGGACAAACTCGCCGCCCTGCCCGGCAAAGCCTCCACCGTGCCCGGCACGCAACTGGCCGCCAAGCCCACCCCCTGGGACGATGCCACCAGCTACAACAACTTTTATGAATTTGGCTACGACAAGGCCGACCCCGCCCGCTACGCCCCCGCGATGCCAACCCGCCCCTGGAGCGTACGCGTCGAGGGCCTGGTGCAAAAACCAGGCACCTGGGCGCTGGAAGACCTGCTGCGCCTGCAGCCCATGGAAGAGCGCATCTACCGCCTGCGCTGCGTCGAAGGCTGGAGCATGGTCATCCCCTGGGTGGGCTACTCGCTGGCCGCATTGCTCAAACAAGTGCAACCCCTGGGCAGCGCCAAATTTGTCGAATTTGTCACCCAAGCCGACCCCGAGCACATGCCCGGCCTGCGCCGTGGCGGCCTGGACTGGCCCTACACCGAAGGCTTGCGCCTGGACGAAGCCCTGCACCCCCTGACCCTGCTGGCCTTTGGCATGTATGGCCGCGTCCTGCCCAACCAAAACGGTGCCCCGGTGCGCTTGGTGGTGCCATGGAAATATGGTTTCAAAAACGCCAAAAGCCTGGTCGCCATCCGCCTGGTCGAGCACATGCCGGCCACCGCGTGGGTCAAAGCAGCGCCCCACGAATACGGCTTTTATGCCAACGTAAACCCCGGCGTACCCCACCGCCGCTGGAGCCAGGCCAGCGAACGCGTCATTGGCCAAGGTGGCCTGCTGGCCCCCAAACGCGCCACGGAGCTGTTCAACGGCTACGCCGAGCAAGTCGGCTCGCTCTATACCGGCATGGATTTGAAGCGCTACTACTAAGAACGTGTTCACGATCTAAGCCACCCAGGTATCGCATGGACCACCCCATCCCGACCCGACCCCAAACCTTCCTGCACCCCCTGGTACACCCCCTGCTGCTGCACCGCGCTGCCAAACCCGTGGTGTGGTGCCTGTGCCTGGCCCCACTGGCCTGGCTGGTGGTGGCCCTGTTCACCCAGCAACTAGGGGCCAACCCCGCCGAAGCTTTGCTGCGCAGCACCGGCGACTGGGCCTTGCGCGGCCTGTGCCTGGCCTTGGCCATCACACCGCTGCGCCAGGCGCTGGGCCTGCCCGCCCTGGCACGCATGCGCCGCCTGATCGGTCTGTTCGCGTTTTTCTATGCCGCCATCCATGCCCTGTGCTACCTGTGGCTGGACATGGGCTGGCAATGGGCGCTGGCCCTGGATGATGTGCTGCAGCGCCCCTTCATCCTGGTGGGTGCGCTGGCCGTGCTGCTGCTGCTGGCGCTGGCCTTGACCTCCCCCAAACGGGCTGTGCAACTGCTGGGGGCACAACAATGGCAACGCTTGCACCACAGCATCCACGCCGCAGCATGGCTGGCGCTGCTGCACTTTTACTGGATGCGCCTGGGCAAAAACCAATGGGCCGAGGTGGCGGTGTACGCCGCCATCGTGGCTGCGCTGCAGGGGTGGCGCATCCGGTCGCGGCGCACGCGGGGCAAGGCGTAAGGCCAGGGCTTGGCATAAGCCCGGTGCGGTGTGCTGTGGCTTAGAACGTGT
>OCVT010000617.1_pt1 | contig 14588 bp, 7 predicted proteins | sample 1539111 | NCBI WGS metagenome assembly OCVT01 (sample SAMEA3991482, study PRJEB22521) | metagenome | biome: anthropogenic terrestrial biome; feature: sewage plant; material: raw primary sludge | place: Sweden | collected 2012-09-26 | reverse complement strand
ATTTCTTATGAATATAAAAAGAAAAGAACTCACAATAATAAATTACAAATAGTAAGAACAGAATTTCAAAGCAGTGCTGATAACTACGCTACAATTATAAATGAATTATGTTTAGATGAAAATAGAAATAATTTAATTATTGATGCAATAAAATTAAATATTCAAAGGAAAATTTTAGTTTTAACTGATAGAATAGAACATATAAATATTTTAGAGAGTCTTTTACAAAAAGAGAACCTTGATTATATTTGCGTTCACGGAAGTTTAAATAAAAAAGAGCAAGTTGAAAATATGGCTTTGGTTAATAAAAAGTCATTAATTATTGCAACAACATCATATTTTGGGGAAGGAATAGATTTCCCTCACTTAAATACGATTATGTTTGTAACACCAATTTCATATTACGGAAGACTTGTTCAATATCTTGGGCGAATTGGACGAGGAAATCAAGAGTGTTTGGCAATTGATTTTTTAGATTCAAAAAATGCCATGTTAAACTCAGCCTATAAAAAAAGGCTTGAGGGATACAAGCAGATGCATTATAAATAAAATTTAAATAAAGGGAGTTCAATGTTAGGTATTATTGTTGCTACAACACTTATTACTCTAGTTTTAAATTTAGTTTTAAAAAAAGTACATTTACCAACAATTATTGGATATATTTTAACAGGAACAATAATAGCTTATGCTTTTAATTTACATGAGGCAGTTAATAATCATGAATTAAAAGAAATAGCTGAATTTGGTGTTGTTTTTCTAATGTTTACTATTGGTTTAGAATTCTCTTTAAATCATTTAAAAAAGATGAAAAGAGAGGTTTTTTTTACAGGAACTTTACAAATAGTAATTACAACAATTTTTGTATATTTAATAGCAAGATTTGTTGTTGGTTTTGATACGCAAACATCTTTCATAATTGGAACAGCACTATCTTTATCTTCAACTGCAATTGTATTAAAAACATTTAATGAAACAAAAGAGATAAATAAACCCCATGGAAGAAGAGTATTAGGAATTTTAATAATGCAAGATATTGCCGTTATTCCAATACTTTTAATGATTTCATTTTTCTCTATGACCGATGAAGGCTCTTTGATTTTTACAATTGGAAAAACTATTTTGGCTGCGTCTGTATTATTAGCACTTTTATATTTTAGTGGTAAGTATTTACTAGAACCATTTTTACAATATGTATCTTCTACAAGATCAGATGAATTATTTGTAGCATCTGTTTTATTACTTGCTATGGGTTCAGCTTATTTGGCATATTATTTTGGATTTTCATATTCACTTGGTGCATTTATCGCAGGTATGATGATTGCTGAGACAAAATTCAAACATCAAGTTGAAGCTGACCTTATTCCCTTTAGAAATATACTTTTAGGTGTGTTTTTTATTACAGTTGGAATGCAAATTAATTTTAAAGTAATTTATGAATATGCTTGGATAATAGCTATTTTATTACCAGTTGTAATGGGATTAAAATTTGGTGTTATTTATGCTTTAGTAAGATTTGAAGATAACAAAAGAGTTGCTTTTAAAACAGCTTTATCTTTGATTCAAATAGGAGAGTTCTCACTTGCTATTTTAGAACTAGCTCGAAGTCAAAATTTAGTTGATCCAACTTATTCTCAAATATTGATAGTTACCATTGTAATTTCTATGATTTTAACACCTATTATTCTAAAAAATCTTTCAAAGGCAGCTGCAAGATTAATACCAGAAGATGTTATGATGATTACAAATACTCATAATGTTTCAAGTGATACAGAAAATCATGTTGTTGTTTTAGGATATGGAAGATTTGGTCAAGCAATAGTAGATGAACTTAAACTTTTTGGGCAAAATTATGTAATTTTAGAGCATAATGTAAAATTTTATCAAATTGGAAAAGATAAAGGTGAACCAATTGTTTTTGGAAATGCAGCTCAAAAACATATTTTAAATTCTATAAATATTACAAAAGCATCGGCAGTTATTGTGGCAGTTAATAATCCAGAAATTTTATATTTGATTTGCCAAGCAGTTGGAGATTTAACACATAATAGTAAAACTATAGTTACCGTGCCATCTGAAATGGATAAAGAGTCTTTACGTGATTTAAAATTAGAACATGTTATTGTTGAAACGAATCAAATAGCAAGAGCAGTTGTTGATGAAGTATTACAATGTAGGTTGGGATAAAATAAATATTAAGGTGTAATTTATGAATATAGAAAATATGAAGATTATTTCAATAGATGATAATAAAACAAATCTTTTGATAATTGAAAGTTACGCAAAAAATCTATCTTTACAAATTGATAGCTTTTTAGAACCTAAAGAGGCTTTAGTAGCTTCTTCAAATATTGAGTATGATTTAGTAATTGTAGATTATATGATGCCTGAAATAAATGGATTAGAATTTATTCAAGAGTTTAGGAAAAACAATCCCGAAATACCTATTATTATGCTTACAGCTGTTGGTGATGATATGCAACTTCAAATTAAAGCATTGGAGTATGGAGCAAATGATTTTTTAAGTAAGCCAATAAATGCACCTGCTTTTAAAGCTAGAATCATTAATATGCTAAAACTTAGAAAAAGTCAATTATTACTAAAAAACAAAGCAATGCTTTTACAAGTGGAAGTAGATAAAGCAACACTTAGATTAAAAGAATCTGAGCTTGAAACATTACAAATGCTTGGAAAAACTGCTGAATATAAAGATCCTGAAACAAATGCCCACACTCAAAGGGTTTCTCACTATTGTAAAATCTTAGCACGTGCTTATGGTTTGGATGAAAATTTACAAGATATTATTTTTTATGCTTCACCATTTCATGATTTGGGAAAAATTGGAATTCCAGATAGAATACTTTTAAAACCTGGGAAATTGGATGCTGATGAGTATGAAATAATGAAAAAACATTCTCAAATTGGGTATGAAATTCTAAAAGGTTCAAAAAGTAAATATTTAAAAGCAGGTGGAGTAATTGCATATAATCACCATGAAAAATATGATGGAACGGGTTATCCAAATGGTTTAAGGGGTGAAAATATTCCTATTTTTGGACGAATTACTGCAATTGCTGATGTTTTTGATGCTTTAACTTCAATTAGACCATATAAAAAAGCTTGGAGTGTTGATGAAGCTTTTAATTTATTAATAGAAGAAAAAAATAGACATTTTGACCCTATTCTTGTTGATTTATTTATTAAAAATAAAGAAGATGTTATGAACATTCACAATAAATTTTCACAAGAAGAGTTGAATGATAAAATTTATTTATAAAACTATTATTAATCCTATAATTGGTCCAGTTGTTGTTGCATCAACAGCTCTTATACTCTTAGCAATTTTTTATTTTCCAACACTATCTTTAAGTAATCAAAAAGATAAAATTATTGTTGATTCAACTCAAGTTGTGGATTATTTAAAAACTTTTCGTTCTTATTATAACGAAGCAATAGTTTTAAAAATGGCTCAAAAAACTGACATTAAAGTTGATTATAATCATGAATCATTTTCAGATACAATACCTCTTCCTGCAACTGTAATTCATAATTTAAGTGAAAGACTAACAGAAAATCAGGATATAAAAATAAATTTTTTTAGTGATTATCCATTTCCCAACAGAACAAATAGAGTTTTAGATGATTTTCAAAAAAATTCATTGGAGTATTTACGAAAAAATCCTAATGAGTTTTACACAAGAGAAGATATGGTAAATGAAAAAAAAGTTTTTAGGGTTGCTTTTTCAGATGTAATGACTTCTCAAAGTTGTTTAAATTGTCATAATAATAGAGCAGATACTCCTAAAAATGATTGGAAATTAAACGAGGTAAGAGGTGTTTTAGAAGTAGTTACACCATTTAAAGAAGATTTTGTATTAAGTTCAAAAGATACAAAAGCAATTATGATTTTTATGGCTTTAGTAGTTTTAGCTTTTATAGTTCACTATACAATTTTATATCTAAAAAGAGAAAAAGAGTTAACTCAACAAACTAATCAATTAGAAGATGAAGTTTCAAAAAGAACAAAAGAGTTAAATGATTCTAATCTTCTTTTACTGGAATATAAAAAAGCAGTTGATGCAAGTGCTATTGTTTCAAAAGCAGATATTTATGGAAACATAACTTATGTTAATGAAACTTTTTGTGAAGTTTCTGGTTACACACAAGATGAATTAATAGGAAGACCACACAATGTTGTAAGACATCCAGATATGCCAAAAGAGATTTTTAAAGAGTTATGGAAAACCATAAAATCTAAAAAAATATTTAAAGGTATTATAAAAAATAGAAACAAAAATGGAAGTTTTTATTATGTTGCAAGTACTATAGTTCCTATTTTAAATGATAATGATGAAATAATCGAATATTTATCATTAAGATATGATATTACAGAATTAGTTGAAGCTAGAAAAAAAGCAGAAATTGCTCAAAAAGCAAAATCAACATTTCTAGCAAATATGAGCCATGAAATAAGAACACCATTAAATGCAATTATTGGATTTTCAGATATTTTATGTGAATCAAATATAAATAATGAAGATAAAGAGAATGCAAAAATAATATCAAAAAGTGCAAAATCACTTTTACATATAATTAATGATGTTTTAGATATTTCAAAAATGGAAAATGGAAAATTAGAAGTGGAGTTAAGTGAATTCTCTTTATTTGATTTGACAGAAAATATTGTAGAACTTTTCTCTATAAACGCAAATGATAAAAATATAAAATTTGTTTATAGTGTTGACCCAAAACTACCACATTTAATCATAAGTGATTCAACTAGATTACAACAAGTAATATCAAATTTATTAAGTAATGCAATTAAATTTACAAGTGAATATGGAAAAATATATTTTAAAATTGAAGTATTAAATCAAAATAATGAAACTGCTAAAATAAGATTTTCTGTAAAAGATAGTGGAATTGGAATGACTCCTGAGCAATTAAAAATCATATTTAACCCATTTTCACAAGCTGATAGTGGAATAAGTAGAAAATTTGGAGGAACAGGACTTGGACTTGCTATTTGTTTTGACATTGTAAAAATTTTAGGTTCAAAAATAGAAGTAGTCTCTCAAATTGGAAGTGGAAGTGAATTTTTCTTTACTATGGATTTTAAAATCAAAGAGTTAATAGATGAAAATAGTAAAAAAAGTGATATATCTTTTGCTATTTGTGATTTAAGTAATGATGAAGATTTTATCAAAGAGAGTGTAAAAAACTATTTAGAAAAAATTGGAGAAGTTTTTGATATTAAAAAAACTCCAGATGTAAAAGCTAATATTCTTTTTTGTTTTGGTGGAAATAATTTAGGTACCAATCTTTTAGAATATAAGAAACAAAATAATGAATCAAAAATTGTTTATGTTGGAGATAAAGATAGTTTAGATGAACTGGCTTTACAAAATATAGATTATGATATAGATTTACCAATATACGGTTCTAAGATTTATAATATTATTGCAGATAATTCAAATATAAATAATAGTGTAATAACTAAATCTAGTGATACATTAAAATTTAATGGAAAAGTATTAGTTGCTGAGGATAATATAAATAATCAAAAATTAATTGAGGTTTTATTGAAAAAACTGGGTATTGAACCAATTATTGTATCAAATGGATTAGAAGCCCTAGAAAGTTATAAAGAAAATAAATATGATTTAATTTTGATGGATATAAATATGCCTATAATGGATGGTCTAAAAGCAACCCAAGAGATAGGCTTATTAAAAAATTCTTATTATGATATACCAATAGTTGCTTTAACTGCCAATTCAATAGCAGGTGATAAAGAGAAATATTTAGCACAAGGAATGGATGATTATTTATCAAAACCAATAGAGTTTGATAAATTAACAGCTATTTTAGATAAATATTTAAATAATAATCAAAATATTAATATTCCTAAAATAGAAGAAAAAATAGCAATGAAGTTTGATAAAAATAAAACTATTGAGAGATTAGGATTAGATGAAGATACAGTTGATATGTTATTTGATAATTTCTTTTTAACTTTAGATTCTGATTTACTAAAACTTCAAATTGCAATAGATTCAAAAAATGGTGAAGATATTTCAAAAGCAGCTCATTATATAAAAGGAGCTTGTACAAATCTTGGAATGGATGAAGCAAGTGTTATACTTCAAGAGATAGAAACTAAATCAAAAGAATATGAAGTGGATTTTGATTTAAAAGAGTTAAAGATGATTTTTGATGAAATAAAAAAAGATTTAAAAAGGGATTAACATGAAATTATTAAATTTAGTATATGAAAAAGATTGGTCTATAAAAGAGGGCGAATTACTAAAAGACGAATACTCTTGCGCAAATATAGTATTTTTATTTGGTGATACAGATGCTATAAAAGATGAAAAAAGATTTTTTGAATTAGCTGAACTTTTTCCTAATGCAAAAATTGTAGGTTGTTCTTCATCTGGAAATATTTTAAATTCTCAAGTTACTAAATTTCCAATAGTAGCAACGGCAATCTCTTTTGATAAAGCTTTTGTTGAAATTTCATCAATTACTTTTAAAGAAGGAGATGATATTGAACAAATTTCTCAAAATTTAATTAATAATCTTCCAAAAGAGAATTTAAAACATATATTTTTAATGAGTGATGGACTATTGATAAATGGTTCACAGTTAGTAAGGGGAATAAATAAAATTAATAAATTTGTTCCTGTAACTGGCGGAATGGCTGGAGATGGAGCTAGATTTTGTGAAACTTATGTAATAGCAAATAATGTACCAGCTCAAAGAACAATAGTTGCTGTTGGATTTTATGGGGATTCTTTAACTATTCAAAGTGGTTGTTTTGCTGGTTGGAGTGAATTTGGAACTCAAAGAACAATTACAAAATCAACTGGAAATATACTTTATGAAATAGATGGACAACCAGCACTTGATTTATATAAAAAATATCTGGGAGTTTATGCTTCTGATTTACCAAATAGTGGACTTAGATTTCCTTTGAATATCAAAGAAAATGAAGATTCATCACAAGAAGTTATTAGAACATTACTTGGAATAAATGAAGAAGAAAAAAGTATTACTTTTGCAGGAGATGTTCCTGTTGGATATAAAGCAAGACTTATGAAACCAGATATTGATGAATTAATTGATGGAGCGGGAAAAGCAGCTGAGGTTATAAATAAAATAAATGATAAAACAGCTTTTGGTTTAATTGTAAGTTGTGTAGGAAGAAAAATAGTAATGAAACAATTAATAGATGATGAAGTTGAAATAATACAAAATACTTTAGGTGAGAATGTACTTTTATCAGGTTTTTATTCTTATGGAGAATTTGCACCATTTCAAGATAATCTATTAAATTGTGAATTACATAATCAAACGATGACTTTAACAACAATTTACGAGTCATAATTATGCATCGTTTACTAGAAAGACAAATCAAACGATATTTTGGAAAAACTTTTTCATTAAATACTATTGATGAAAATTTGTTAGATTTATTAAAAGATATTTCTCAAACTTATGATGATAATGAGGTTGAAAGAAAATTTCTAGAAAACACAATTACTGTAAATACAGAAGAATTAAATAATCTTTTGAGGGAAAGGTCTTCTTTATTAGAGTCAAGAACCCAAGAAAATCAAGAGGTAATAAATCTTTTACATCAATATAAAAATGCTATAGATAGTTCTTTAATTGTAAGTATGACTGATTTAAATGGAATTATTAAATATGCAAATGATAATTTTTGTAAATCAAGTGGTTATTCAAAAGAGGAACTTATTGGAAAATCTCATAATATTTTAAGGGATTTAAATAATCATACTAGTCTATTTTCAAATCTTTGGAGTACAATTAAAGATAAAAAGATATGGCATGGTACTTTGTCAAATTTGAAAAAAAATGGTGAATCATATTATATTAATATGACAATAGTTCCACTTTTAGATAGAAATCAAGAGATTAAAGAGTATATGGCTCTTAGTGAAGATGTGACACAAGAAGTTATCTTTAAAAAAGAGTTAACATCTCAAAAGGAACGAATTAATACTATTTTTAATGCTCAAGAAAATATTGTTGTAATTGTAGATGAAGAAAATGGTATTGTTGATGCCAATAGAAGATTTTTTGAAGTTTTTGAGTTTAGTGATTTGAAAGATTATAAAAAAAGTGTTAAAAATATTAGTTCTTTATTCAAATATAATGAAGAGTATATTAGTGAAAATATAAGTGAATCAGATTGGTTTAAACAATTCTTCCAGAAAAGTGATCATTTACATAAATTGATAAAAGTTGATAATAACGAAGATGAACAAATATTTAGTATACATTGTCGAAGTGCAATTTTAGATGATAAAATTCATTATTTATGTACATTTATAGATATTACAGAACTTGAAAATGCAAGAAAAAAAGCTGAAATCGCTCAAAAATCAAAATCAACATTTTTAGCAAATATGAGCCATGAAATAAGAACTCCATTAAATGCAATTATTGGATTCTCAGATATTTTATGTGAGAGTGAAATAAATTCAAAAGATAAAGAAAATGCTTTGATTATTTCAAGAAGTGCAAAATCTCTTTTAGGTATTATCAATGATGTTTTAGATATTTCTAAAATGGAAAGTGGAAAAATAGATGTAGCAAATGAAATATTTTTATTTGAAACATTTATTGAACATATAGTTGAGTTATTTTCTGTTGCTACAAAAGAGAAAAAAATTAAATTCATATATAATCCAGAATCAGCACTTCCTTACTCTTTAATATCAGATCCAACAAGACTCCAACAAGTTTTATCAAATCTTTTAAGTAATGCAATTAAATTCACTCCACAAAATGGTGAAATTATTTTTAGTATTAAAGTTATAGATATTTTTGAAGATAATGTAAAGATTTATTTTTTAATAAAAGATAATGGAATTGGAATGACAAGTGAACAACAAAAAGTTATTTTCAATCCTTTTTCACAAGCAGATGATGGAATTAGTAGAAAATATGGAGGAACTGGTTTAGGACTTTCAATTTGTTCTGATATTATTAAACTTATGAATTCTGAAATTGAATTAAAATCAATTCCAAATGAAGGAAGTGAATTTAGTTTTGTGCTAGATTTTAAAGTGGATAAATTTAAAAATGAACAAAAAACACTAGACACGAACTTGAAAATTTTATTACATTGTAGTGATGGAAATAATGATAAATTAAGACAAAATATTCAAAATCATATTGGTAAAATTGGGATTATAAGTGATTATAGCGATGGAAATAAAAAAGGTGATATTTTATTTTGTTGTGGAATGAACAATTTAGATAATGTAATAGAAGAGTTTAAAAATGAAAATAATAAATCTTTAATTATTTATGTGGGAGATAGTTCAAATATCACAAATAATAAAATAAAAGAAGAGATAAATCACTATTTAGAATTACCAATTTATGGTTCAAAGATTTATAATATCTTAGTTGAACATACAGATATTAATAAACATGTTATCAAAAAATCAAAAAATGTTCAGAAATTTGTTGGAAAAGTATTAGTAGCAGAAGATAATCCAAATAATCAAAAATTAATTGAGATTTTATTGTCTAAAATAGGTGTACAAACTATCATTGTTCAAAATGGTGAAGAAGCTGTGGAAAGTTATAAAAAAGAGAAATATGATATTATTTTAATGGATATAAATATGCCCATTATGGATGGAATTACAGCTACGAAAATAATAAAAGATTTGGAAGATACTAATTATAAAATACCAATAGTTGCACTAACTGCAAATTCAATAGCTGGAGATAAAGAGAAATATTTATCTCAAGGAATGGATGATTATTTATCAAAACCAATAGAGTTCGATAAGTTGGTTTCTATTTTTGGGAAATATTTGCAAAATGATTTTTTATTGGAAGAAGTAGAAAAAATAACACCCCAAACTATTGCTAAAGAACTTCAAATACCAGATGAGATAGCTCAAACATTGTATTTGTTATTTAAAAAAGAGATAATAAAAGATTTAGATGAGTTATCATCTTTTATAAAAAACTTTGATATTAAAAGTATTGAAGAAAAGATTTTTTATATAAAAAACTCATGTGTAACTGTGAATTTATTAAGTGCTATTAGTATTTTAGAAAAAATGCAAAAAGAGATTTTACATGATAAGGAAAATTTAATGAAAGAATTTGACAAGCTAAATAAAACTGTATTCACTGCTTGTGATTTATAAGGAATTTAAAATGAAACGTTTAACTATTAAAATAAAATTAATACTATTTTTTATCATAATAAAAATTTTGCCTTTATTAGGTTTGGCTTATATTGCTTATGAAGGAGTAATGAAGTTAGATGACTATTTAACAAAAAGCACAAGTTTTTTATTTAACCAAAGTAAAGAGATAATAATCAATACAGCAAATGCTTCAATAGAAGATAGTATAAAAAATCTGGATAAGAAATCACAAGAGTCATTGGAAAAAGTATCATACGAAATAGGAAATCAAGTTGCTAATTTCTTGTATGAAAGAGATAGAGATATTCTTTTCCTTTCTAAATTAGAATTGAATGAAAATGTATTAAAAAATTTTTATGAATCAAAAAAAAGAGATATAACAATTCATGGTAACTACTATTATGATGAAATTAGTAATAGTTATAAAACTAATGAAGAATTAAAAGTTGAAAAAAGAGATAAAGATGTTGCAAACCTTAAAGATAATGAAAAAGAATTTAACTTTGTTGATCCAGTAAAATTCCAAACGAAAGAGATACCAATCTATAAAGAAATAAGCTTTTTAGATTTAAATGGTAATGAAAAATATAAAGTTTCTTCTATAAATGAAAACAAAACTAATGTTTCAATTAAGAAAAATACATTCGCTTCTTCTGAAAATTATTTTGATAGTCTATCTAAATTGAAAAAAGATGAAATTTATGTTTCAGATGTAATAGGTGAATATGTAAATACAAAAGTAATAGGAATGTTTACTAAAGAAAAAGCACTTAAAGCAGGCATAGAATTTGAACCACAAAAATATGGATATGCAGGTGCTGAAAATCCTTTAGGTAAAAGATTTGATGGAATTGTAAGATTTGTAACACCTGTATTTAATAGTAATAATGAAAAAATAGGGTATGTTTCAATGGCATTAGACCATAAACATGTACGAGAATTCACAGATACAGCAAATCCAACTGGTAAAAATGTAAAACAAAATATTTCAGATGCTACATTGGGTAACTATGCCTTTATGTGGGATTATGAAGGTAAAAATATTTCTCACCCAAGAGATTACTCAATTGTAGGTTATGATAAAAATACAGGAGAGAGAGCGATGCCTTGGCTGAGTGCAGATTTGGCAGAAAAGTATTACGCTTCAAATCAAAATATAAATGAATTTTTAAAATCTTACCCGACCTTTAAAGAACAAAGCTTGAGTAAAAAGCCAAATATGAAACAGTTGAAAGAATTAGGTAATGTAGGACTTGATTGTAGATACCTAAATTTTGCGCCTCAATGTGAAGGATGGATGCAACTAACTCAAAATGGTGGATATGGTTCATTTATAATAAATTGGAGTGGAGTGTGGAAATTAACAACAGCAGCTACAATACCATATTATACAGGACAATACGCAAATACTAAAAGAGGTTTTGGATTTATTAGTATAGGAGCTAGTGTAGATGATTTCCATGCTGCTGCAAATGAGACAAAAAGAAACGTATCTGAGATATTAAAAAATCAAACAAAAAGTATGGAAGTTATAGTAAATGAGAATCAACTAGAGATTGAATACTTTATTCAAAGATTAATAAAAGAATTATCTTTAGTTACTTTATCCCTGATTATTTTGATTATTTATATTGCTGTTTGGGTTTCAAATTACATATTATCAAAGATAAATAATCTTTTAGTAGGAACTAATAAGTTCGCAAATAAAGAGTTTGATTATAGAATTAAAGTCACATCAGAAGATGAAATAGGAAATTTAGAGAAATCATTTAATAATATGGCATCGGAAATTAATACCTTAGTTCATTCTCAAAAAGAGTTAACTGACCACCTTGAAGATAAAGTAGATGAAAAAACAAAAGAGTTAGTAAAAATTAACCAAGGATTAGAAGAAGAGATAGAAAAAAGAACTTTATCTTTAAAAGATGCACTTTTAAAAGCTCAAAATTCAGACAAAGTAAAATCAACATTTTTGGCTAATATGAGTCATGAAATAAGAACTCCACTTAATTCAATTATTGGGTTTTCTGAAATTTTAACTAATACAGAACATATAGATGAATCAAGTAAAAAATATGCTTCAATCATAGAAGGTAGCGCAAAATCTCTACTTACAATTATAAATGATATTTTGGATATTTCAAAAATTGAAAGTGGTAATTTTGATATAAATATTAAACAAACAAATTTACATGAAGTTAGTGAAGATGTTTTTGAACTTTTCCTAAATAAAGCAACAGATAAAAAAATAGATTTCTTATTTAATATGAATAAAAATATTCCAACTTGCCTATTAACAGATGGAATTAGAATTAGACAAGTGTTATCAAATCTTATAAATAATGCAATTAAATTTACCCCTGAAAATGGGAAAATTGATTTTGATATTTCAATTTTAGAGCAAAATAAAAATAATATAAAATTAAGATTTTTGGTAAAAGATAATGGTATAGGAATACCAGAAAATAAAATAGATAATATTTTTGAGCCATTTATTCAAGTAGATAATGAATCAAATAGAAAATATGAGGGTACGGGTTTAGGATTAAGTATTTGTAGTCATATTATAAAACTATTAGATTCAAGAATTGAAGTTTCAAGTCAAATAGAAGAGGGTAGTTCATTTTGGTTTGATTTAGATTTAGATATTTGCTTTAATAATGAAACAGTTATTGAAAAAATTGATAAAAAAATAGAAATTAACAAAGAGTTTTCTGGAAATATTCTTGTCGCAGAAGATAATGTTTTAAACCAAGAGCTTATTAAGTATGTCCTTGACAGTTTAAGTTTAGATTATAAAATAGTTTCAAATGGCAAAGAAGCTGTAGAAGAATATAAAAACAATAAATATGATTTAATATTAATGGACATAAATATGCCTATATTAGATGGTGTTGAAGCCTTTAAACAAATAAGAACTTATGAAAAAGAAAATAATTTAAAATCAATTCCAATTTCTGCATTAACTGCTAATGCAATAAAAGGAGATAAAGAGAAATTTTTAGATTTAGGTATGGATTATTATTTGTCAAAACCCATAAGTGTAGCTAAATTAAAAGAGCTATTTACTATTTATTTATTATCAGGTGAAACTACTGTTGAGGAAAAAGCTGTAGAAGAAGAGATTATTGAAGAAAAAAAAGATAAAAATATAGAACTAGAAATAACAACTTTTAATAAAAATGATGCAATTACACAATTGGGTTTAGATGAAGAAATAGTTGATATGTTGCTTGATAATTTCTTTTTAACTTTAGATAATGATTTAAAAAAGATTCAAGATGCAATTGATTCTAAAAATAGTGAAAGTATAGTTCAATCAGCTCATTATCTAAAAGGTTCTTGCGCAAATTTAGCAATGAATGATGCTGTTAAGATTTTACAAGAGATAGAAACAAAGGCAAAAGAGGGTGAAGTAAACTTTAGTTTAAAAAGTTTACATAAATTTTTTACTCAAATAAGATAATAGAATAATTATATTTTGGGAATTTTCCCAAAATATAATTTTAGTTTAGTTGATAAATAATAGGTACAGTAATTTCCCAATCATTTTTATTTAATTCTTTTGGAATTGAATCGAAATTTGTAATTTTTTCAAAAATTGCAAGACTAGCTTCATCTAAACTTTCAAATTGTGAACTTTTATGAACTTTACAATTTTTTATTCCACCATCTTTTGTTATTGTAAATGTTATATAAACTTTTCCAGTTTGATTTAATCTTTTTGCAGTTTTTGGATAAGTTTTATTTTTTTCTATAGTATTTCTAATTTTTGATAAATACTCTGCCTCAATATTTTCTATTTCAACCGTATCAATTTGTTTTACAACAGTTTGTTCAACAGAAACTTTTTGGATAGGTTGTATAGGTGCAATTTCAGGTTTAGTTTCTACAATTTCTTGAACGATAGGTTCTTTTATATGTTTCTTTTCATGATGTTTTTTGTGTTCATGATGTTTCTCTTTTTTAGGTTTTTCTATTTTTTTTTCAACTATTGTTTCAGTTTTTTTCTCTGGTGCAGGAGGCTCAATAGGAGTTGGTTCAACTATTGGCTGAACAGGAATAGATTCTTGTTGAGTCATCATTTGTTTAATAGAAATTTTTACTTCTTCAGGTTTCTTTTCTTCAATAACTAAAGTATCAGCAAAAACAAAAAAAAGGAAAAAAGATGCAACTAAATATAAAATAGTTGTAATAAAGAATGAATTTAAGTATCTGTGTTTAGTTTGTTTGCTCATTTTATTCTCACTTTTTAGTCACAATTGAAACATTTGAATAGCTATGTTTTTTTAACATATCAAGAACTTGTACAAATGATTCAAATTTAGAATTTTTATCTGTGTTTATATGAATTGGTGTCTCTTTTGAAGATTTTAAAATAATTTG
>OCVT010000613.1_pt1 | contig 14658 bp, 10 predicted proteins | sample 1539111 | NCBI WGS metagenome assembly OCVT01 (sample SAMEA3991482, study PRJEB22521) | metagenome | biome: anthropogenic terrestrial biome; feature: sewage plant; material: raw primary sludge | place: Sweden | collected 2012-09-26 | reverse complement strand
GAATTCCGCAAGCGTTTCCAGAAATATGTAGAAGAACATATCCAACCCGAACAGACCGAAGCGAACCTCAATATTGATGCGATGATCGATTTCAAGGACATCACCAAGAAACTGCACAACGACCTCAAGCGCTTTGCTCCCTTCGGGCCCTGCAATCAAAAGCCAATCTTCTGCACCACCGGCGTTTATGACTATGGCACGAGCAAGGTAGTGGGACGCGAACAAGAGCATATCAAGCTGGAACTCGTTGATTCCAATTCTAGTGCTGTCCTCAACGGCATTGCCTTTGGTCAAAGTGCTTCCGCACGCTACATCAAGTCGAAACGTGCGTTCGACATAGCCTACACCATCGAAGACAACGTATTCAAGCGCAACGCTGTCCAATTGCAGATAGAAGACATCCGACCAGCCGAGGAAGAGGAATAGCACGTTCTATCCGATAAGACAACAAGCCAATCACATGAGAGGGGCAGACCATTGGACTACAAACAGATACTTCATCAATACTGGGGATATGATGATTTCAGAGGCATCCAGCGCGAAATCATCGAAAGCATAGGCAATGGTCACGATACGCTTGGACTAATGCCGACAGGTGGCGGCAAGTCTATTACTTTCCAAGTGCCGGCAATGGCCATGGAGGGTGTCTGCATCGTCATCACACCCCTCATTGCCCTGATGAAAGACCAAGTACAGCATCTGCTCGAAAAAGGCATCCGCGCCACGGCCATCTATTCTGGCATGACACGTCACGAAATCATCGTGGCACTCGAAAACGCCATCTTCGGGGGCATCAAGATTTTGTATGTATCGCCCGAACGGCTCAGTTCTTCGCTCTTTCAAGCCAAGCTCAAGCACATGAAGGTGAGCTTCATCACGGTAGACGAAGCTCACTGCATCAGCCAGTGGGGCTACGACTTCCGCCCGTCTTACCTCCATATCAGCGACATCCGCAAGCTGAAACCGGACGTTCCCGTGCTGGCCCTTACGGCTACAGCCACGCCTGAGGTCGTCGACGACATTCAGGAACGGCTGCAATTCAAGCCGAAAAACGTTTTCAAGATGAGCTTCGAGCGCAAGAATCTCATCTATGTCGTGCGCATTGCCACCGACAAGGACGGCGAACTTATCCATATTCTGGAATCCATGAAGGGCAGCGCCATCGTCTACGTACGCTCCCGCCGACACTCGAAGGAGATAGCCGAACTGCTCACGAAGAACAATCTGCCCGCTACCTATTACCATGCAGGACTCGACCATTCAGTGAAAGACCAACGACAAGACGACTGGCAACACGACAAAGTACGCGTCATGGTGGCCACGAATGCCTTCGGCATGGGCATAGATAAACCCGACGTGCGCGTGGTCGTCCACTATGACTGTCCCGACTCCTTAGAAGCTTACTTCCAAGAAGCCGGTCGAGCCGGCCGCGACGGTCAGCGGTCGTATGCCGTTCTGCTCTATAACAACAGCGACGAACGCAAGCTGGACAAGCGAATTACCGACAATTTTCCAGAAAAGGAGTTCATTCGCACCGTCTACGAACACCTTTCCTACTATTATCAGGTGGCCACCGGCAGCGGCGGAGGGCATACCTTTGCCTTCGACATCGACCAGTTCTGCCGCACCTTTCACCACTTTCCCATTCAGGTAAACTCAGCCTTACAGATTCTCGACCGTTCGGAATACCTTGAATACGAAACCGATCCGGATGCCAGTGCGCGCGTCATGTTCCTGCTCAATCGCAACGAACTCTACCGTCTCAGTGAACTCAGTCCGAACGAAGATAACGTCATCACCACGCTGCTACGCAACTATGGCGGGCTCTTCACAGACTATTCCTACATCGACGAGGGGCTGATAGCCCAGCAGGCCGGCCTCACTCAGCAACAGGTATACCTGATACTGAAAAGCCTCAGTCAGCGTCACATTCTCCATTTCATCCCCCGACGCAAGACCCCGTTCATCACTTATGCGCGCGATAGAGAAGACGGCGAGCGCATTATCATACCTAGAGAAGTCTATGAGGAACGCAAAGAGCAGTTCACGCACCGCGTACACTGCGTCATTGCCTACGCCAAAAACGACACAATGTGCCGGAGTCGACAACTGCTACGCTACTTCGGCGAAAAACGGGCCGCCGATTGCGGCCTGTGTGACGCCTGTCTGACCAATAATACCAATCAGCTCTCGGACGAGCGCGTGAAACCCGCTATTGACAAGATCAAAGAATTACTGAGCGACGGCAATCGCCACCACATCACTGAACTGAACAGCCTCAACGTACCCGACCTACAGATGCGGGGCGCCCTACGCTTTCTCATCAACGAAGAACAGATTTGTGCCGACGGCAGTTATCTATTCCAGCCTAAGAAATAGAGGAAGATCCGGCAATTCACATACGGATAGAAAGATTCTCATCCGACAAGGCCTTCCGACACTCCGGAATATCAGCAACCTCCATTTTTTTATTCTTTCAGAGAACAGGAAACAGATTTCCATTATTCTGTTTTTGTCAAAACAAATTACCAAAAACAAGCACTAGAAAATTTTCCGTCTAGAGTTGAACTTGAAAAATATACAGGCATATAACCGTGTTTTTTACCTCCGGTTTTGCGAAAGGTAACCTCTTGGATGGTCAAAGGAGGCCTCCGGTTTTACGATAGGAGGCCTTTCAGCATGCAAAAGGTCTCCTTTCGGAAGGCAAAAGCATACCTCTTAAAGGTCAAAATGGGGAAAAATTGAACATTTTTGGGAAGATTTAGACTAACAAATAAATGCAAATAAGATTATAAACGACGGATTTATGTGATTATCAGTGACTTATAAAACGGCCTCAAAATTTGCATATTTCGGACCGAAAAGACGAGTTGGTGGATTTCAAGCGATTCTTACGAGGGTTTTTGTAAAAACTCTTTACCATCATTTTTTTGCTTTCCGAGTCTTTGAGCGGGTTCTATCAATGACCATAAAAAGATATAGGAATTGTATCCGGACAATACTTATTTTACGCCGGCAAGGCAGAGTGAGCATTGCTAATCTATTTCGACGGGCAGAACATTCATGACCATCAATATGAAGGAAAAAACTTGAAAAAAGGGAGCATCCCAAAGAATGCTCCCTTCATCATATATATTTGCGAAAAAATTAGTTATTCTCTGGACGCAACTTGCGAACGGTAACGCCTGCCTGCCACATCTCTTTATTGCGCATTGCTTCGAGTTCTGCATTCAGTTTTTCACGATAGTCGGGCTGAGAGTTCTTGTCAATAGAGATCTGAGCTTCCTCGCCACTCTTCACTGACAGATACAACCATTCCATCACCGGCTTAATTGCCTCGCGGAAACGGGGTGCCCAGTCCAAAGCGCCACGCTGCGCTGTTGTAGAGCAGTTGGCATACATCCAGTCCATGCCTTTGGCTCCGAACAACGGGCCAAGGCTCTGCGTCAACTCTTCAATGGTCTCGTTGAAAGCCTCTGAAGGAGAGTGTCCGTGTTCGCGCAGCGTATCATACTGAGCCTCGAGCAGCCCTTCGATAGCACCCATCAGCGAGCCGCGCTCACCTGTCAAGTCGGAAGTAGCCTCACGCTGGAAAGTTGTCTTGAACAGATAACCTGCTCCGATGCCGATACCAAAGGCAATCGTCTTTTCCTCAGCCTTACCGCTAGCATCCTGATAAACAGCGAATGAGCAGTTCAGTCCACGTCCCTCGCAGAACATTGTGCGCAGAGAGGTACCGGAGCCCTTAGGAGCTACCATGATAACATCAATATCCTTTGGTGGAACAACCCCTGTGCGCTCGCTCCAGTTGATGGCAAATCCATGTGAATAATACAACGTCTTGCCCGAAGTGAGATACGGTTTAATCTTTGGCCAAACAGCGATCTGGCCCGCATCGGAAAGCAGCATGCAGATGATGGTGCCCTTCTTGACGGCATCTTCGATAGAGAACAGTGTCTTACCTGGGACCCATCCGTCTTTGACGGCTTTGTCGTAAGTTTTGCCAGCACGCTGGCCGACGATAACGTTGAAACCATTGTCACGCAGATTGCACGACTGACCAGGGCCCTGAATGCCATAACCAATCACTGCGATGGTTTCATTTTTCAGCACTTCACGTGCTTTCTCTAATGAGAATTCCTTACTGGTGACTACGGTTTCTGTTGTGCCACCGAAATTCATTTCTGCCATAATATAAAATCTTTTGTGCGACTTCCGTTGTGGAGCCGCGGGTTATACTTTGTCCCTATGGAAGCGAGAGATTTCTTATTCAAAGAATGTCTGTTGTTCCATCCCTTCCCTACACGAGAGAACAGCTAGGGGTTTAGAATCTATTTCTTTTATGAATATCACTCCTCTGAAGAGTGATCTGGTCTTCTAATCGGATGCAAAGATAATGATTTTACGCTAAACAACCAAAGAAAACTTTCAATCTTTTACAAATTCAACCTTACTCCTTACAACTTCGACATTTTCCGACTCATTCTCGGATGTTTTTGTTATTCTGATGCAATAGTCATCTTCGGCCGTCTGCTCACGATAGAAGTTCAGTCTGTCACCTTGATGACACTCGGCTACATACGCGATTTCAAAACGCTGAATACGATGCGACTTGTACCAGCCGAGACTCCAGAGGTCGAGAATATGCTCTATGTATTTCACGCTGTTGATATGTCCGTTGATGTCCACATCACTATAATAGGTATCAACCGAGCGCACGAATTCCACCTCATTGTCCATTTTTACTCGGCTCAACTTCGCAATCGGACTCGGCTTATCGGTTTCAATATAGTTGTTGATATCGCCGTTTCGTATAGTCATGAGGTCTGTAGGCTGGCGCGTATCGGTGTCTATCATCGCCCAGATGCTGCGTCCGTAGCCATAGACTTTTCCATCTTCGGATTCCACCTTGAAATTACGACTTGTGAAATAGCGCATAACACTCTCCACCCAGGTCTCTACGAAGAACTTATCGTACATGTCCGGCATCTCCGTCATCTCGATAGCGAGGCGCGAGAGCACCCATGTCTTGTGAATCGTGTTAAGAAAAGTCATTCCGAAGCCACAATCGTCGGAATGAAAATCGGCTGCATTGAGCAGATGGTTGCCCAGATGGCCCAGAAAAAGACGGCGGGTGACATCACAGTGGAAAGGTTCTGCCAAAAACGGGTAGCGCCCCACCTTACTTATCTGTGATTTATTCTCCATATTCAACCTTGGCCTGTTCGTTGAGATAAGCAGAGATGGGCTCATCGAAACTGCGCGTAACGGCAATATGACCGCTACGGGTGTACTGCAACAGACAGCCGAAATTCTTCAGCTGATGAAATAAATCGGTAATATCCTCAGTCAGTCCTGCCAGTAGTACGGTGGAATAAGTGGGGTTCACTTCCATCATACGGGCATTATGCTTGCGAATGGAGCGCGACACCTCCGGAACCTGCAGCAGTACTTCGGTGGATATTTTGAAGAGTCCCACCTCGTGGATGAAGAGTTCATCATCCGTATAATAATCCGATTTGATGACGTCTATCTTCTTTTCTATCTGCTTATTGATTTTGATAATATCATCCTCATCATCGCTCCAAGTCGTAATGGTGTACTTGTGCACATCTTTCACGCTGCTGGCACTCACGTTGAGACTCTCGATGTTCATCTGTCGACGAGTGAACACAGCTGTGATCTGGTTCAGAATACCAGCTATATTCTCGGAGTAAACCAGGAACGTGTACAAACGGCGGCCTTGCCCGCCCTCCTTCTTTGGAGCAGAAGGAATCGCTTCACCGGCACCTTTGTCCCGGTTGTTTTTTATCATGTCATTCATCATAATCGCTTTTTGTCTTTTTGTTTTATCAGTCCTATCTGCGGCAACATGCCTTTCTCTCATCCTGTCAGGAAGCGCTTTTCAATCAGGAGAAAGAGGTGTCTAAAGGGCATCATACCGGAAGATATCAATAGTTCAGCTCCAATTGCATTTCGTCTACACTCTTGCCTGGCAACGTCATCGGGACGATGTCCTCGTCCTCTTTGATGGCGCATTCCAACAGATACGGACCTTTGGTGACCAACATCTTGTCGACTTTCGCCTTCAGGTCTTTGCGGTCGACGGCCACATCGTAAGGAATGCCGTAGGCTTTGGCTATCTCCCCATAATGCGGATTAAGCATGCGGGTAAACGAGCGACGGCCTTGGTACATCAAATCCTGCCATTGGCGCACATTACCTAAATAGTTATTGTTCAGGAGTATAATCTTTACCGGAGCCTGCTGCTCCATGATGGTACCAAGTTCTTGTATAGACATCTGGAAGCCTCCGTCGCCACTGAAAAAGCAAACGGTACGGTCAGGGGCACCGAAGGTAGCTCCAACAGCTGCCGGCAGACCGAATCCCATAGTTCCGAAGCCGCCACTGGTCACGATGGAACGCTTCTTGAAGTATCTGAAATAACGGCTCGAAATCATCTGATTCTGCCCTACATCGTTCACGAGGACAGCCTCTCCATGGGTGGCCTCTGCCACCATGTTAGTCACTTCGCCCATGAGTAACGGTCCGTCCTTGGGATGTATATCGGGCTCTATCACCTTTTCGCGTTCTTGATCGTCATACGTCTTAAAAGATTCGCACCACTCACGGTGTGTATTCTTTTTCAGTTGCCGTGTGATGGCTGGCAGCGACATCTTACAATCACCTATCACAGCCACATCGGTTTTGATGATCTTATCTATTTCGGCGCGGTCGATATCCAGATGAATCACCTTGGCATCAGGTGCATATTTAGAGGGGACTCCGGTGATACGGTCACTGAATCGCATTCCTATGGCAATAAGAACATCGCATTCCTGCGTCTTCATATTGCAGGCATAACTACCATGCATACCCAGCATTCCCATGTTCAGCGGATGATTGCTGGGCAAGGCCGACAAGCCGAGCAAGGTTCGGCCGGCGGGTATGTCTGCTTTTTCGAGAAATTCCAACAGTTCACTCTCGGCATTACCCAGTTCCACACCATGTCCGACAAGCGCAAACGGCTTCTTTGCCTGGTTAATAAGTTGTGCCGCCTCTGCTACAGCCGCCTCATTCAGTTTGGGATAAGGAATATAAGAACGCACGTGCTGAACCTTTACGGGGTTCCACTCACACTGATGTGCCTGCACATTCTTGGGGAAGTCAAGCACCACAGGGCCCGGTCTTCCAGAACGGGCTATATAGAAAGCACGGCTCACAGCCCATGCCACATCCTCCGGACACCGTATCTGATAAGCCCACTTGGTGATAGGCTGAGCCACACCCACGAGGTCTACCTCCTGAAAAGCATCACTTCCCAAAGCACCGACACCCACTTGTCCGGCAATGACAACAATAGGCGTAGAGTCGACCATGGCATCTGCCACGCCCGTCAAGGTATTGGTTGCGCCGGGGCCGCTGGTTACCAAAGCCACACCGACCTCTCCGCTCACGCGCGAATAGCCTTCTGCGGCATGTACGGCAGCCTGTTCATGGCGTACCAGTATATGATTCAACTTTTTGTTCTCACCTCGTGTATAATAATAAAGAGCATCAAAAACGGGCATGATAGTTCCACCCGGATAGCCGAAAATGGTCTTTACTCCTTCATTTAAGAGCGAGCGCATAAGCGCTTCAGAACCAGAGATGGTATTTTCCTTCCGTTCTGTAGAAGAATGTACTGCTTGGGAGCTCATTTCTTTTTGGTCTTTTATATTGTCGTGCATAAATTCAACGGTTTGTTTGTAATTGTACTAGTGCGCTTTCCCTTTTCATTTAAAAGGCAGGAAGAAGAATCAATCAATAATCCTCACGCCGCCTTTGTCGGCACTCGACACACTCTGTGCATAAGCACGCAAGGCCTTGCTGACCACGCGGTTGCGTTTCAAAGGCTGCTGTGGACGGGCGGCCAGCTCTTCATCTGTAAGCTTCACATCAATGTTCCTGTTCGGTATGTCTATCACGATGATGTCTCCATCCTTGATTTTTCCGATATTACCGCCGGCCGCAGCCTCGGGTGAGACATGTCCGATGCTCAACCCGCTCGTACCACCGGAGAAGCGCCCGTCGGTAATCAGCGCGCAATCTTTACCGAGGTGACGGCTCTTAATATAAGAGGTGGGATACAGCATTTCCTGCATACCCGGTCCACCCTTGGGGCCTTCGTGAGTAATCACGACACAATCGCCGGCATTCACCTTACCGCCAAGAATGCCCTCGCAGGCATCATCCTGAGAATCGAAGACCACAGCAGGTCCCTCAAAGTGCCAGAGCGATTCGTCCACGCCGGCCGTCTTCACCACGCAACCGTCCTGAGCAATATTGCCGAAGAGCACTGCCAGTCCGCCATCCTTGGTGTAGGCATGAGCAAGGCTACGGATACAACCCGTCTCACGGTTCGTATCGAGAGCGCCCCACTGCTCGTTCTGTGATCCCATCAGGGTAGAGAACTTGCGACCGGGTGCACTTTGATAAATTCTGTTAGCCTTGGCATCTATCTTCGTTCCTGTAATATCGTATTTGTTCATGGATTCTCCGAGCGTCATTCCGTCTACACGTTTCACGTTGCCGCGAATGAGTCCTCCTTTGTCCAGTTCATTCAGTATGCCCAAGATACCACCGGCGCGGTTGCATTCCTGCACCGAATATTTCTGAGTATTGGGAGCCAGCTTGCAAAGACAAGGCACCTTACGACTCAGCCGGTCAATGTCACTCATCGTGAAGTCGGCCTCTGCCTCCTGGGCAACAGCCAGTAAGTGGAGCACCGTATTGGTGGAACCACCCATGGCAATATCCAGCGTCATGGCATTAAGGAAAGCGTCACGACTGGCAATACTCCTTGGCAGCACACTCTCGTCACCATTCTCATAATAAGCCATGGCGTTCTTCACTATCTGGCGAGCAGCCTGCTTAAAGAGTTCTATCCTGTTCACATGCGTAGCCAAAATGGTTCCGTTGCCGGGTAATGCCATACCGATAGCTTCCGTCAGCGAGTTCATCGAGTTCGCGGTGAACATTCCGGAGCAACTTCCGCAACCCGGACAGGCGCTATTCTCCAGTTCTTCCAAATCTTTGTCACTGACTTCCCTGTCGGCTCCTTTTACCATAGCCGTTATCAAGTCTGCATTCTCACCGTGCCATCGACCTGCCTCCATGGGGCCACCCGAACAGAAGATGGTAGGAATGTTAAGTCGCATAGACGCCATCAGCATTCCCGGCGTAATCTTGTCGCAATTGGAAATGCAAATCATGGCATCAGCCTTGTGGGCGTTGACCATGTATTCCACAGAGTCGGCTATAATATCTCGTGAAGGCAAAGAGTATAGCATGCCGTCATGCCCCATAGCAATACCATCGTCAATGGCGATGGTATCAAATTCGGCGGCATAACAACCCATGGCCTCAATCTCCTTCTTTACAATCTGACCAATTTCATGAAGATGCGTATGACCGGGGACGAACTGCGTGAATGAATTGACAATGGCGATAATCGGCTTGCCGAATTGTTCGTGTTTCATACCTGCGGCCACCCAAAGGGCACGCGCGCCTGCCATACGTCTGCCTTCAGTACAGACAGCGCTTCTCAACTGATGTTTCATATTGCTTATAAATAAATACTATTTCTTTCTTTTTACCATTAAAGGAACACCCGGATTTTCTCTAAAAGGCGGTATTTAAATGCAAAGATAGTTAGTTTTTGCGTAATAGCCATAAGAAAACAGATTTATTTTTCGTTATTGCTTAAAAACCATAAGATAAACGATTGAATAAGTTTCGATTTAAAACCAAATCGGCACACATTCATTACAATTGTGTAATAAATAAGTCAAAACAGGCGAGGATGTCAGCATCCATGAAGCAACCCCAACCGTATTGGCTTGAAAAAACATCGGTATTACACAGTAAAACCGGCCGGTATTACGGAGAAAACTGGCACTTTAATATTCCATCTCCTTATCTCACACCCAAGGATAGATAGCCGAATCAGTACGGCACGAACGAAAAGGGCAAAAAAAATCCCGATGCCGCAAAGCACCGGGATTTAATATTTTAATCAATAAATTGATTATTCAGCTTTAGTGTTGTCGTTGAATGTAGCAACACGGTTGAATTCAACCTGCTCGAAGAGCTTATCAGTTACACCACAACCCTTAGTTGTCAGACGGTCAGCAGCAATCTTGTACTTCTTTACAAGTGCAGTCTTAACGGCCTCAGCACGATTCTCAGACAGCTTCTGGTTGAGTTCCTTTGAACCTTCGGGAGAAGCGTAACCCTTGATCTCAACTTTTGCGTCCATATTGTGCTTCATGTAGCTAGCAATCAGTTCTACAGGAGCATACTGTGCAGGATCAATAACGCTCTTTCCCTGACGGAACAGAACGGTAGGCTGCAAGTTAGTAGCTGTAGCAGGCTTCACATACTTAGGCTTCTTGTTGCACTCATCAAGAGCGTTCTGGAGGTCAGAGATCTGACGATCCTTAGCAGCAAGCTGAGCATCCTTGTCGTTCAGCTGGTTGCGGAGACTGTTGATCTGAGCATTCAAGCCATCGACTTCAGACTGGTCGCGGAAGCGAACAAGTGTGAAGTTATGACGACCATCCTTGTTCTTGAACTTGTAAATAATACCTGCGTTCAACTGTACGAAACTGTTGTTGAGGTTGTAAGCAGGCTGATTCTCGTTGGTGTTAGCCTTGTAGCCATAATCGCCTACACCATTGCCAACGACTGCGTCGCCACCATGGGTCTTTCCTTGACGGCCAAGGAATGCGTAATTGATAGAAGGCTCAATGTAGAACTGCCATGCCTTGCTAGAGCCAAGATTGAACTGGAAGTCCAAGCCGACCTTAGAAGTCATACGGTTTACATTCTCCCAAGCATTGTCACCAGCACCGAATGCGTGCATCCAACCCAGACCGTAAACAGCTGTCAGTTCAAAAGCACGAGGATCGCCCTTGTAGCCACCGAATAGATTGCTGAAGTTTACAGTGCTCAACAGGCTTGTATTTACCACACGTACAGCTGTACCTGTAGAAATCCAAGGTTTGTTAGAGAAATAGCTGTTGCCTTCAATAGCCAGACCGAATACCGGAGAAATGTTCTTACCGATGCGGACACCGAAGTTCGGATCGAGGCCCTTCGTCCAAGAATGACCAGTCGCTTTCGTAGCAACACCACCATTAATACCAATGTACATATTATTTGTAAATGTACTTTTACGTAAACCGTACTCATGTCCTGGAGCGGACTCTTCCTGTGCGGATACGGATACTGCCATAAGAGCGGCAGTAAACAATAAAACTAATTTTTTCATGTCTCTCTGAAATTAATTATTATTACTAAAAGATTTAATACCTTCGTTAAATTGGGTGCAAAGTAAGAACATTTTTTTGGGGTCTATGTTGATTTGAGTGGGTAATGTATATTCCGTTCCCGTAAAAGTTGTAACTTTGCAGTCATGGATACAAACATTCTTTTTTCTATGGGTCTAAACCTGACCTCTCCATGGAAGGTAGTCAAGAGCGAGTTTCGTTTGCTTGATAACAGTAATGTCCGTGAGCTTCACATTTGGATTGACTTTGAGCGTGGTGCTCAGTTCCAGTCTTCTAAGTGTACAGTTCTATCCCCTCATGACACTGTGGACAAGCAGTGGCGCCATCTTAATTTTTTTGAACATCCCTGCTATCTCCATGCCCGTGTCCCTCGTCTGAAGACAGATGCCTCATCGATAGAAATGGTTCAGGTACCTTGGGCTCGCTTGAACTCTGGCTTCACTATGCTCTTCGAGGCATTTGCCATGGCTCTCATCGAAGAGGAGACTCCTGTAAACTCTGTAGCCAAGACATTAAAGGAATATCCCAATCGCATATGGACAATCTTCCGTCATTGGATAGGTAGAGGTAAGCATAATCTCAACTTATTGGGAGTAAGGCATATAGGCGTTGATGAGACCTCCCGCAGGAAAGACCATTCGTACATTACTCAGTTTGTAGACCTTGATACCCGGCAGACTATATTCGTTTGTCCGGGCAAGGACTCTGAGACATTCAGGAGTTTCTCGGAATGGCTTGTAGAACATGAGGGTGACCCTTCGCTTATAGAAGTGGTTTCCATGGATATGTCTAATGCCTTTACATCGGGCTGCATGACGTATTTCCCTCATGCACATATTGTATATGACAAATTCCACATGGTGCAGGAGACAAACAAGAGACTGGACGAAGTCCGTAAGGCGGAAGCCAGTGAGAAGAAACTGCTGAAAGGCCATAGGTTCACACTGTTACATCTGCGGAAGAATCTTTCAGAGGGAAGGCTGCAAGAACTTGAAACGATACTGCTCACATACCCATCCCTTGGTAAAGCATATAGCCTAAAGGAAGGGCTTGTTGACATACTCAATGCCGCAACCGCCAAAGAAGAAGGCGTATGGGGGGACTTCCTAAAATGGATGGAGATGGCAGAGTCGTCGGCATTGGAACCATTCAAGAAACTCGTGGAAACGTTTAAGGGACATCTGTTCGGAATCAAGACATTCTTTGAACATGGAACAATCACAAATGGAATATTGGAAAGTCTCAACTCAAAAGTACAGCTGGCAAAAAGAAGAGCCAGAGGATATACTAATGTAAACAATTTTATGGATATGGTCTACTACATAAACGGAGGAGATTGTTTACGGTACCCACTCAAATCAACATAGAGCCTTTTTTTGTAACATCCAAATGTTTTAGTGAATTTTTCACCTTTTGAACTATAAAACGGAAAAAGAGACCAATGAAATTGTATTTTCTTGACATCTCATGCGACGAAACTGTTATTTTTTAGTAACTTCGCAACATGAAACGAATCATTTTAATAACAGGTGGACAGCGTTCAGGGAAGAGTATGTATGCCGAAAAATTGGCATTAAGCCTCAGCGACCATCCCGTATATATGGCCACCGCGCATATATGGGATGACGAATTCCGTGAGCGGGTCACTATGCACAAAAAGCGGCGAAGCAGCAACTGGACAAATATAGAAGAAGAAAAACACCTGAGCACCCATCTTATATATTATAAGGTGGTGGTCATAGATTGCATTACCCTATGGTGCACGAATTTTTTCTACGACCGCAACAAACCTGAGCAGCAGCAACCCACCGTCGACGAAGCCCTCGAAGCAATAGAGAAGGAGTTTGATAAGTTTACTCAACAAGAGGCTACCTTTATCTTCGTCACCAATGAGATTGGGAGCGGAGGCGTGAGCGATAGCATCGTGCAACGCCGTTTCACCGACCTTGTGGGATGGATGAACCAATATGTAGCGCGGCAGGCCGATGACGTCGTGCTCATGGTCAGCGGAATCCCCGTAGAAATAAAGAGCAAAGCTTCACTCTCCCCTCTCTCCCAAATGATAACATCAGCCCCAACGTATTCCGCAGAATAGCATTTAAAATCCATCAGAAATGATACATCCATCAGATATTCCGGCCGTCAGTGACGGCTCCACCTCTATAAAGAAAGGTACGAGAGACATACTTGGTTTTCAACTATCCAAGCCCGACGAAGCCCTTCGGCCGACCATTCAAGACAAGATTGACAACCTGAACAAGCCCAAAGGGTCACTCGGACGTCTGGAGGAGCTGGCTATGCAGGTCTGCCTTATCCAACAGACCACCTCTCCCCGCCTCCAGCATCCATGCCACCTGTTGCTCGGCGGAGACCACGGCATAGAGCGTGAAGGCGTTAGTGTATCTCCACGCGACGTCACCTGGCAACAGATGATTAACTTCACACGAGGTGGCGGCGGTGTCAACCTGTTTTGTCGGCAACACGGCTTTGAACTGAAAATCGTCGACACAGGCGTAGACCACGACTTATCCGGCTTTCCGCAGATTATCAATCGAAAGTTAGGAAGAGGAACCCAGAACTTTCTTTACGAAAGTGCCATGAGTGAAGCCAGTTTTAAGCAAGCTGTCAGAAACGGAGCAGGGCTAGTGGATGACTGCATGTCAGAAGGCTGCAACATCATCAGCCTAGGCGAGATGGGCATTGGCAACACGTCACCGTCCAGCATCTGGATGAACCTATTCGGCAACCTGCCACTGGAAGACTGCATTGGAGCTGGCGCCGGCCTCGACGAACCAGGCATCTCGCACAAGAGAGCCGTACTAAAGAGGGCTGTGGAACACTACCTACAAACACAGCAATCGAGCATTGCGCTCTGCATCAGATACTTCGGAGGCTTCGAGATGGTGACCGCCATTGGCGCCATGCTTCGCGCCGCCGAGCAACATCTCATCATCCTCATCGACGGTTTCATCATGTCGGCCTGTGCCTTGGCTGCCAGCAAGCTCTGTCCAGACGTACTTCCCTATATGATATTCGGGCACTGCGGTGACGAGTCTGGTCATCGGCGGATGCTAGAGCTGATGCATGTCCATCCTCTCTTAAACCTCGGACTGCGACTGGGAGAAGGAACCGGTGCCCTGTGCGCCTACCCCATCATAGACAGTGCCGTGAGGATGATGAACGAGATGAACAACTTCAGCGGTGCGAATATCACGAAATATTTCTGACATCACAAGTTTACCACAAGACCTCTTTAAACGATAGGAGTTGCAAATGTCCATGGCGACTGCACGACTCAACAAAGAATAAATTATGAAAATAAACA
>OCVT010000612.1_pt1 | contig 14686 bp, 8 predicted proteins | sample 1539111 | NCBI WGS metagenome assembly OCVT01 (sample SAMEA3991482, study PRJEB22521) | metagenome | biome: anthropogenic terrestrial biome; feature: sewage plant; material: raw primary sludge | place: Sweden | collected 2012-09-26 | reverse complement strand
TTTTGAAAGAGACACTTTTTGTATATGGAACTTTAATGCCAAACTGTCCAAATGGGCATGTTTTAGAAAATATTGTAGGAAAATTTGTTCCAGCAACTGTGCGAGGTTTTTTAAAAGATGCAGGTTGGAGTGCAAGTATGGGATATCCCGGAATCAAACTAAATGACGATGGCGATACAGTTCATGGATTTTTGTTTTACTCTGATAATCTTATAAATCATTGGGATTTTTTAGATGAGTTTGAGGGAGCAGAATTTCAAAGGGTTCCTGTTACTGTTGAAAGATTTGATGAGTTTGAAGAGGATACATTTATTTATGTTTTAAAAGCAAGTGAAGAAGAGCTAAAAGAAGATATTTTATGATAGGAAACTTTGGGATTTTTTTTATTGCAGCTTTTTTTGAAATATTTGGATGTTTTGCCTTTTGGTTATATTTCAGACTAGAGAAAACTCCTTGGTGGTTAGCTTTGGGTGTAATCTCTTTGATTCTTTTTGCTTATGTTTTAACAAAAATTGATGTGGAAAATGCGGGAAGAGTTTATGCAATTTATGGTGGGATTTATATATTTGCTTCTTTATTATGGCTAGTTTTAGTTGAAAAAGAGAGTTTTAATAGATGGGATATTATAGGTGCAAGTATTTGTATTTTGGGTGCTAGTGTGATATTTATTGGGAATCAGAAAATAGGATAATTGAACCAATGAGTTATTAATAACTCATTGACCCTGCATTTAATAATCCAATAGAGATTGATAAAAATGCCATTAAAATTCCAACAGAAATAACACCATCTGAAATTTTTGTTTTAAAAGAGTATTTCCCACTAAGTCTTGTTACAATAAATGCAAAAATTAACTGAATAAGTATTGCAACTCCTCCCCAAATAGCAAAATCCATATAAGATACAGAGTGAACTAATGCACTATAAAGTGGAATTGAAACTCCAATAATCGCTCCTCCAAAACCTAAAGCTGCTGCTATATTATTATCTTCAAAAATAAGTTTATAGTCATCATAAGGTGTAACAACCGCATATAAATAAAGAAAAACTATTACTAAAACAAGAGCTGTAAAAAAGAAGCTAAGAAAGCCTATGAATAATTCTATTTCCATTTTTTAATCCTTTTTTTTCTTTGAATATTAGCTAAAAGTAGCTATATGCCTTATTATGATAAAATCTTTTTTATTAAAAAATAGGAGTTTTGATGCCAATTTGTCCGCTTTGCCAAAATATTTCAACACCATTTTACAAAGATGAATTTTATGAGTGTGTTTGTTGCGGTGGAATATTTAGACCAAAAGAGAAGTTATTGGATGAAGAAAAAGAGAAAGAAAGATATGAAAGTCATACAAATGATTCTGATGATGTTGGTTATCAAAATTTTGTATCTCCAATTACAAATAGTATTTTAGCTGAGTATAAAAAAGATGATATTGGTTTGGATTTTGGTTGTGGAAAAGACTCTCCCATAATCAAAGTTTTAAGACAAAATGAATATAAAATATTTGAGTATGACCCATATTTTTTTGATGATAAAAAACTATTAGAACAAAAATATGATTATATCGCTTGTTGTGAAGTAATCGAGCATTTTTATAATCCAAAAAAAGAGTTTGAACTTTTGAAATCTTTATTAAAAAAAGATGCAACTTTGTATTTGATGACAGGAATTTACAGGGATAATATTGATTTTTCAAAGTGGTGGTATAAAAATGATTTAACCCATGTTTTTATTTTTAGGGAAAAAACATTTAAGTGGATAAAAAAAGAGTTTGGATTTGAAAATATGAGAATAGAAAAGAATTTTATAAAATTATCAGAAAAGAACCAATAAGAAGATAACTCTTCTTATTAGTTTAAAATAAATCAACCAGGGATTACATCTTGAACGCTTTTTGGATTATCAAGTGCGTATCTGAATTTTTCCATATCAATTTGTTTGTCCCAAGCACCAACAACAACAGCTGCAACTGCATTACCACATAAGTTACCAACTGCTCTCATCTCACTCATAAATTTATCAACACCTAGTAAAACAGCAACTGTAACAACTGGAAGGATTCCACCCATTGCAGATAGTGTTCCAGCAAGAACAATAAATCCAGAACCTGTAACTCCAACTGCACCTTTTGATGTAACCATTAAGATTAAAATAATACTTAATTGCTCACCAAGAGTTAATGGAATATTAAACGCTTGTGAAAGGAAAATAATTGAAAGTGATAAATAGATATTTGTACAATCAAGATTGAATGAATATCCTGTTGGAATAACTAAACCAGTTGTTCCTCTACTAACACCTGCTGCTTCTAATCTTCTCATTAATGGAGCAAGAGCTGATTCACTTGAAGATGTAGCAAATACAATTAATACTTCTTTATAAATAAATCTTATAAATTTAAAGATATTGATTTTAAAAATTGCCATAATAAGACCAAGAATCACAAAAATAAATACAATAACAGATATAAACATAACACCTAATAAACTAGCCATATTGATAAGAGAAACAACACCAAATTTACCAATTAAGAATGACATAGCACTAAAACTTGCGATTGGACTTAGCCACATTAAAACAGTTAGAATTTTAAAGAAAAAGTTTTGTGCTTTTTCTAAAGGAGCAAGAATTTTTTCTTTATAAGCACCACCAAATGCAGAGATTAATACTGCTAAAGTTAATGCCATTACTAATACTTGAAGAGTTTGACCATTTAAAAATGGAGTGATTGGGTCTGTAGGAATTGCACCTTTTAATATAGCCCAAACAGAACCAACATCTTGATTTGCACTAGTGAATTTTTCAACACTTTTTGCATCTAAAGATTCAACTGCCAGATTCATTCCAGTTCCTGGTGCAAACCAGTTTCCAAAAATAACACCAATTGCTAATGCAAATGTACTTACGATTTCAAAGTAAATAAATGCTTTGAATCCAATCGAACCAACTTCTTTTAAACTTTTTAATCCAACAATACCTGAAATGATTGTTAGAAAAATAATAGGTCCAACTAACCATTTAAGAGCTTGAATAAACCAATCAATACCTGGTTTTGCTTGTACTGCTAATTTTGGATCATACATACCAAAAGCAATACCCGCAACAATAGCAAAAATAACCCAGAAAGCTAAACTTTTAATAGTATAATTCATCCAGCTTTTTTTTTCAACATTTATTATTTCTTCCAAAAGACAACCTTTAGTTTTTTTTTATAAGTTGACTATATCTGGAACTTATGTCTAATTAATGTAAGTTAATACTTGATTAATGGCTAAATTCTATTTATAATTAATATGTTACAAAAAGAAATACAAACTTTTTAATGCTCAGCTATAATTTTTTCTATCTTTTCTGGTTTTAGAAGCTTCATTTTGTCCAGATATTTCCACATTTTCGCTTTCTTTTTTTATTACATAATATGTAGTTTTTCGATATTATTTAGTTAAAATTACTTAATAATATTTGGAGAATAATTTATGTCAGTAAAAGATTTAGTAGTTGTTGGAATTGGTTCAAGTGCTGGTGGACTTGAGGCTTTACAAGTGATGTTATCAAAACTTTCAGAAAATCTTAATTGTTCATATATCATTGCTCAACATTTAAGTCCAACCCATAGGTCTATGATGGTTGATTTATTAAGTAGAATTACAAATATTCCAGTTATTGAAGTACAAAATGGAATGGTAATAAAAGCTAAAACTATTTATATGACTCCTGAAAATACAGATATTTTTATATCAAATGGAAGAATTTATTTAAAATCCATAGAACACACTTATGGACCAAAACCATCTGTAAACTATTTTTTCAATTCACTTGCCCAATCTTATGGCTCAAAATCAATTGGTATTATTTTAAGTGGGACAGGAAGTGATGGCGCTTTTGGTATTAGAGCTATTAAAGCATCAGGTGGAATAACAATAGCCCAATCTCCTCAAAGTGCAAAATATGATGGAATGCCTGTATCTGCAATAAATACAGGAAAAGTTGATATGGTTGTGTCAATTGAGAATATTTCAAATGAGATAGCAAGAATTGTTGATAATCTTGGAAAAAATGTAGCAGATGGAATAAACAGTAATATTATTTCACAAATTTATAGAATAATTTTTGAAGAAAAGGGTGTTGATTTTTCACAATATAAGAAAAATACCCTAACAAGAAGAATTGAAAGAAGATTAGCGGCTTTAAAAATAGAGACTTTAAATGATTATGTTGATTATCTAAAAATAAATATTGATGAAGTAACAAATCTTTATAATGATATTTTAATTGGTGTTACAGAGTTTTTTAGAGACCCAGAAGTTTTTGAAGAGATGAAAGAACAGATAAAAGTATTATTAGAGAAAAAAGAACAAGGTGAAGAGATAAGATTTTGGTCAATAGGTTGTTCTACGGGTGAAGAGGCTTATACTTTAGCCATAATTTTAAGTGAAATTTTACAAGAAAAAATCACAAAATATAAAATCAAAATTTTTGCAACAGATATTGATGATGAGTCTTTAAAAATAGCAAGATCAGGAATTTATGCAGAAACAAGTTTAATAAATATAGATAAAAATATAATAAATAAATATTTCAGTGTTAATAAAAATCAGTTCGAAATCAAAAAAAGCATTAGGGAATTAGTAGTATTTTCAAAGCATAATATTATTAGTGATTCTCCATTTTTAAGGGCTGATTTAATCTCTTGTCGAAATATGCTTATTTATTTTAATAATACTTTACAAAGTAGATTTTTCCCAATAGTTCATTATGCTTTAAAAGATAATGGAATTTTGCTTTTAGGAAAATCTGAAAGTATCTCTGAACATCATGATTTGTTTGTAATTGTAAATAAGAATTTAAAAATTTTTAAATCTCAATATACAGGATTAAAAGAGTTACCAAAACTTTATAATTATAGTAGTATAAATAAAAATTATGATGAACCTAAAGCTGTATCTTTTAAAAATGAAGAGGAGTTGTTAGAAGAAAAAATTGTAGAAGCTACTTCAAAATTCATTTTAAATCAATGTGTCTTAATAAATAGTTCAAATGATATAGTTTATACAAAAGGAGAAATTCCTTTTATTAGTTTTTCACAAGGAAGAGCAACTACAAATATTTTTAAGTGTTTAAAAGATGAAATAACATTAGATGTTAGAAGTGTTTTAAACGAAGTCCAAAAAGATAAAAAATATAGGGCAACTCAGTTTAGGTCAGTTAGTTTATTTGAAGATTTTTTTAAATATGTAAGAGTAATAATTGTTCCTATTCAAAATGAGAAAAATGATGATTGGTTTTATGCTTTGTATTTTCAAAGTGAAGATATTCAAAATCTAAAAGGTTATATAACTCAAAATGAAAATGAAAATGACACAATAACAAGCCTTACAACTGAACTTGAAAGAACAAAATCCCACTTACAAAATGTGATTGAAGAGCTTGAAACATCTTATGAAGAGATGCAAAGTCTAAATGAAGAGTTAAGTTCTTCAAATGAGGAGCTTCAAAGTTCAAATGAAGAGCTTGAAACTACAAATGAGGAACTTCAAAGTACAAATGAAGAGCTTCAAACAGCATATAGTGAACTAAAAGTTTTATATGATGATAAAGAATATAGAACAAAACAACTTGAAGATATGACTTCAAAACTAAAATTTCAAACAGAAGATTTAAGAAAACAAAAAGAGCTAACTGAAGCTATTATAAACACAACTCCCGTTGCTATTATTATGACAGATACAACAGGAAAGATAACTTTTGCAAATACTAATGCACAAAATCTGTTTAGATTAAATAAAAAAGAGTTGAAAAATAGATACATAAATGAAAGTTCTTGGAATATTCTAGATGTAAATGGTGATAAACTTCTTGAAGAAAACATGATAGTAAATATAATAAAAAAAACTTACGAAACAGCAAAAAATATTAAATATTCTATGGAAACAGGAGAAAAATATAGAATATTAGTTTCTATAAATGGTTCACCTATTTTTGATATTAAAGGTGATTTTGTAGGAATCGTATTTAGTATAGATGATATTACACAAAAACAGTTGATGCAAGAAGAGATAAATAAATATAAAGAAAATAGTTCTATTGGAGAAAGAATTGAACAATCATTTGAAAAAATAAAAGTTTCTGGAATTTTAAATTCTTCAGTTGACCAGTTTAATTTAATTCAAATTGCAATGCTTGACATTTCAACAAATCTTAAAAATATGATTTCAGAAGCAACACTTTTAAGTTCAACTCTTTCAAATAGTCAAGATGTTAAGTTAAATAAAGAGTTAGGTTTTGAGCTAAATAATCTTTTATTAAATATGAATACTTTTATTAATGGAAATCTAGTTTATTATAATGATATGTATATTAATAAAAAACTTGATTTTGTAAAACTACTTAAAAAAAGTTTTGAACTATTTTCTTATTCATTTGAACAACAAGATATTAAAGTAGATATATTAATTCAAGAAGATTTATCTTTAATGGTAAATTCTAAAGAGTTGATTTTATTTATAATGAGATTATTTGAAACAATAATATCTTTAGAAGTAAAAGAGCTTGAGTTATCATTAATTGGTAAAAAACTTATATTAAATATAAAACAAAATCAATATGATGAAAGTATAATGGGTATATTTGATAAACACTATAGTAGTGAAATATTAAGTGAATTATTTGAGAATCAGATAACTAATATTGAAATAAAGAGTTAATATGACAAAACCTAAGCTTTTAATTGTATCAGAACAAAAAAGTGTTTTTAAACTTTATGAATTACTTTTAAATAAATATTTTAATACAGTTAAAAATCTATTTATAGAAGCTTATGATTTTATAGAAGAAATTGACTATAACAAATATGATTTAATTTTGATAGATTTAAATGGCAAAAAATATTTATCAAGTTTAAATGAACTTTCAAAGAAAAATCTAAAAAATCTAAAAATAATTTTGATAACACCCTATGATTTAAACTATATTTATTTAGTTTTGGAAAATACTCAATTTTTTAATTTAATACTTTCAAAACCTGTTGATATATCAAAATTACAAAATTTTGTAAAAACAGAAAGTGAAAGAATAGAAAGAAAAAATATTCTTCAAAAAAAGAATGATATTTTAGCTAAAGTAGTTGACTTACACCCTGCTAGAATAGGAATTTATGATATGAATGGAGTTTTGTTTTATGCAAATAGTAATTATTTACAAGCAAATAATTTAAATTTTAATCATATTGATAAATTTACTTTTGATGAGATAAGTCAATGTAATTTGGGTTTTACAAATATAAAAAATAAATTACAATTTACAAATACATTTGTAGTACAAAAAGAGGAAAATAAGAGTTGGTTTGAATTAACTTTTTATATTATTTCAAATGAGTTTATTATTCATAGTTGCATTGATATTACAGCTCAAAAACAAAAAGAATTACAGCTAGAACAATCAGCAATATTCTTTGAAAATAGTAATGAAGGAATCGTAATAACCAATTCAAATGGTAATATTGTATCAATAAATAAAGCTTTTTCAAGAATTACAGGTTATAGAGAAGATGAAGTTTTAGGAAAAAATCCATCTATTTTAAATTCTGGTATTCATGATAATAATTTTTATGAAAGTATGTGGGAAAGTTTGAAAAATAACTCTGCATGGAAAGGCGAAATTTGGAATAAAAGACGAAATGGAGAGATATATCCAGAATGGCTTAGTATTGCAAAAGCTATTAATCCAAAATATAATGAAGAGTTTTATATAGCAATTTTTACAGATATTAGTACTTTAAAAGAAGCAGATAAAAAATTACATTTTTATGCAAACCATGATGTTTTAACAAAACTTGCAAATAGAGTTCATTTTGAATCCCACTTAAAAAGTACCCTCGAATCTTGCAAAAGAAGAAATACAAAAGCTGCTTTATTTTTTATAGATTTGGATAAATTCAAAGATGTAAATGATACTTACGGTCACTCAGTTGGTGATGAAATGTTAAAAACAGTTGGAAAAAGATTAGAAGAGAGTATTAGAAAAGAAGATTTTATAGCAAGACTTGGCGGAGATGAATTTGTTTTAATTATCAAAGATGTAAAAGATAATGATGATACGCTAAATTTAGCAGATAAAATAAATGAAAATATTAGAGAACCTATAGTAATAGGAGATAAAGTATTTTTCATGTCCTTATCAATTGGAATATCAGTTTTCCCAGACCATGGGAAAGATAGTGAAGATTTGATTAAACACTCTGATGCTGCTATGTATGAAGTAAAAGAGAATGGAAGAAATGGTTATAAATTATATAATCAAAATATGAGTGATAAAATTTCTTTAAAAGTTACAATTCAAAATGAATTAAAATTAGCAATTGCTAAAGATGAATTTGAGATGTATTATCAAGCTGTAGTGGATATTAAAACAAAGAAGTTTGTGGGAACAGAAGCACTTGTACGATGGAATCATCAAGTAAGAGGAGTTTTAACACCTATTCATTTCATAAATTATATTGAAGAAGGTGGAATGAGTGTAGATTTTGGAGAGTTGGTTTTCAAAAAAGTTTTACAAGATATTCAAATCATAAATTCAAAATTAAAAAATCAAGATTTAAAAGTCTCTATAAATATCTCCCCTGAACACTTTTTTAAATATACTTTTGTTAAAGATATAGAGGTGTTTTGCAAAGATTTTTCAATAGATACAAAACAAATAGAACTTGAAATACTTGAAACAAGTATTATGAAAAATTCTGAAATATCTAAAAACAAGTTGGATGAACTACATGCAAAAGGTTTTGAAATTGCTTTAGATGATTTTGGAACAGGATATTCCTCTTTGAGTTATTTAAAAAATTTTAAAGTAAATAAATTAAAAATCGACCAATCTTTTATTAGAGACTTTTTAGAAGATAATAATGATAAAGCAATAGTTCAAGCAGTTATAAATCTTGCAAAAATTTTTAATTTAAAAGTTCAAGCAGAAGGTGTTGAAACACTAGAGCATGAAAAATTATTACATAAATTAGATTGTCATTTAGCACAAGGATATTTTTATAATAAACCTGTTCCTTTAAATAACTTTTTAGAACTCATCAAGGATAAAAATGAATAATGAAGAATGGAATTATGAAGTAACACCCATATCTACAGAATATTTTAAGCAAAGAAGTTTTGGAATAGTTTTTGATGTTTTTAACACGATGCAAATGAGTGAAGATGAATTAATAAAAGATTATGTTGAAATTATTGGAATTGATGAATTATATGAATCTTTAAAATATCACTATGATATAGTCTATAGTTCAATATTAATAAAAAATTATGAGTTACTAAAGGATTATTTTATTTGGAAATATAGTGTTTGTATTAGTCGAAATATAAATGTGGATTGTTTTTTAATAGAGTATGAATTTTGGAAAAAATCTGTTTTAAATCATTTATATGCGTCACATGGAAGTGAAATAAATATGATTTATAGCTACTTGATTTTAAATCATGAAGATTTAAAAAACAAAGCATTTAATACAAAAAATATAAAGATAAATAGTAAATATCAAGATTTATTTGATGAATTGTTAGTTTGTTTATTAACTGGTCAGAAAAATGAATTTTATACTTTAATGAAAAATGATTTAATTAAATTTGATAATAATGTTTTTTTATTTATTGAAGAGTTAATAGACCCTTTGATGTATAAAGTTGGTCAAATGTGGCAATTAAATGAGTTGAGTGTAGCAAAGGAACATTTAGCTACTTCATTAATTGATGAAATAATTAATGATTTTATAAAAGAAAATTTTCTTGATGATGGTAGTAAACCTATAGCTATTACTTCAACTGTTGGTGATGAATCTCATAATTTGGGAATAAAAATAGTTGGGAAATTCATTGAAAGTAATGGTTTTAGTGTCAAAAATCTAAGCTCAAAAATATCAAATAAAGAATTAATAAATTCAATTTATACTTTGAATCCAGCTTTAGTGGTTTTAAGTGTAACTCTTCCATCAAATGTTGCGACTTTACAAGAGATAGTAAAAGAGCTTAAAAGTGATTCAAATCTTTTTTCAGGAAAAATTGTTATTGGTGGGCAGGGTTTATTTTGTGAAAATAAAATTGTTAATATAAAAGAAGCGGATTTTTGTAGTAAGAATTTAGAAGATTTAGAATCTTTTTTAAAAAATATTAGGTAGTTTATGAACAAAATAAATAATATATCAAACATAAAAATAGCTTTTTTATTTGTAGTTTTTTGTAATGTAATAGTAGATGTAGCTCACAAAGTTTTTTTACAGAATATTGCATTCAAAGTTTTTGATGGAAGTACTCAGGTTATTTGGATTTCTATAATCAATGGTTTAATAATTATTCCTTTTTTACTTTTGTTTACAGTTAGTGGATATTTATCAGATAAATATAATAAAAAAGATATTTTGGTTTATGGAGCTGTTTCTTCTTTTTTATTATCAGTTTTAATGGTAATTTCATATCTTAGTGGAAATTTTTATTTTGCAATGTTCTCTTTACTTTTATTAGCAATTCAAAGTGCTATTTATTCACCTGCAAAATTTGGGCTTATATTAGATATTTATGGTAAAAAAGAGTTGTCACAAGGTAATGCAGTTTTACAGGCTATTTCTATTATTGCTATTTTATTTTCAATAGCAAGTGCATCTTTGGTTTTTGAAAATTTTTATAATGCAAATAATTTAGCAACTTTAACTACAAAAGAAGAACTTTTAGATGCAATTTTACCTTTGACATATTATATTCTGCCAGTTGCATTTTTAGAAATGATAGTTTCATTTTTGTTTTTAAGAAGAATAAATACATCTTACACAAAAAATGAAACTTTAACTATGGATAAAAATGAGTTATTAAAGGGAAAACTTTTAACAAAGAATATTCAAATAATTTTTTCAAATAATATTATATTTTTATCTGTTATTGGATTATCTGTATTTTGGGGAGTTTCACAAGGTTTGATGGCTGTCTTTCCATCTTTTGCAAAAGAATATTTAGGTGTTACGGATGTTTTTGTAATAAATGCAGTTATTGGAGCTTCAGGAATTGGTATTGCTATTGGTTCACTAATATATTCTAAAATTTCAAAACATTATATAGAAATTGGAACAATTCCATTTTCAGCTTTGGGAATGGCTTTGATGATTTATGTTTCAACTATTGTTCAAACTCCTTTTTTATTGGGAATGAGTTTTTTAGTATTTGGAATTTTTGGAGGATTATTTGTAGTTCCGTTAAATGCTTTGATTCAATTTAATGCTAAGAAAAAAGTTTTAGGAACTATTCTTGCTGGAAACAATTGGTTTCATTCACTAGCTATGTTTTTGATGTTGGCACTTACAACAACAGTTTCTTTTTATGATTTAGACCCATTAAATACACTTTATTTAATTTTATTAATTACAGTTATTGGAACATCTTATACGATTTATAAACTTCCACAATCTTTGATTTTATTGTTTTTAAAAAGAATAGTTGGATTAAAATATCAACTTGAAGTAAATGGAGTAAGAAATATTCCTTCATCAGGAGGAGTTTTACTTTTAGGAAATCATATTTCATGGATTGATTGGGCTGTGGTTTTAATGGCAACTCCAAGGGAAGTGCGATTTGTGATGCATAAACCAATTTATGAAAAATGGTATTTAACTTGGCTTTTAAAAATATTTAAATGTATACCTATTTCAAATGGTTCAAGTAAAAACACGATTATAACAATAGCAAAAGAGTTAGATGCTGGAAATGTTGTTGTGGTTTTCCCAGAAGGCGCAATTACAAGAAATGGGCATTTAGGAGAGTTCAAAAGAGGTTTTGAAAAAATCTTGGAACTTACAACCACAGATGTAAAAGTTGTTCCTTTTTATATTAGAGGACTTTGGGAATCTATGTTTTCACGAGCTAGTAAAAAGTTCAAGAAATCAAATAAGACAAATAGTGTAACGGTATCTTTTTCAAGAATGATGAGAAAAGAAAAAGCAAATATCATAAGTGTAAAACAAGAGCTCATAAAACTCTCTACAAAATCTTGGCAAGAGCATATAAGAGATTTAAAACCATTAAATGAAACTATTTTTGATAGATTAAAAGAAGTAGGTTCAAATATGATTTTTGCTGATTCAACAGGTCTTGAATTAAGTGGAGAGAGATTTTTGACAGTTTCTATTTTGTTTAAAAATCTATTAGAAAAAGAAGTGAAAAATCAAAATATTGGTTTATTACTTCCATCAACTGTTGCTGGGGCTTTTATAAATTATTCAGTTTTAATGATGGGAAAAACACTTGTAAATTTAAATTATACAAGTGAAATAAACTCTTTAAAAACAGCCATAGAATCAGCACAAATAAAAACTATTATTACTTCAAAAAAGTTTATAGAAAAACTTGAAAATAAAGGCATAAATATAAAAGAAATCCTTGAAATGGCTGAGGTTATTTATGTGGAAGATTTAAAAGAAAGAATCTCTCGACCAAAAGGAATTTTTACATATTTTAGTGTGAAATTAATGCCTAGTTTTTTATTAAAATCTATTCATTTAACAAAAACTTCAAAAGAAAATACGGTTTTAATTTTGTTTTCATCGGGAAGTGAAGGAACTCCAAAAGGTGTTGAATTAAGTGGAGATAATATTTTGGGAAATTCGCAACAAATAGCAAATATTATAAATGCAACTGATGATGATATTATGGTTGGTTCATTGCCATTATTCCATGCTTTTGGAATAGTTGTTACTACATTTTTACCTTTGATTGAGGGAATCAAATGTGTTTGTCATCCTGACCCAACTGATGGATTAGGACTAGGGAAATTAATTTCTCAATATAAAGCAACAATTATGACTGGAACTTCTACATTTTTTAGGCTTTATACAAAAAATTCAAAAGTTCATCCTTTGATGTTTGAAAGTCTTCGACTTTGTGTGGCTGGTGCTGAAAAACTGCGAGAAGATGTAAGATATGATTTTAAAAAGAAATTTGGAAAAGATATTTTAGAAGGTTATGGAACAAGTGAAACTTCTCCCGTTGCTGCTTGTAATTTACCAGATGTTTTGGCTCCTGATTTTACTATTCAAGTTGGAAATAAAATAGGAACTGTAGGAATGGCAATTCCAGGAACTACAATAAAAATAGTTGACCCTTTGACTTTTAAAGAGTTAGATACAAATGAAGAGGGAATGATTTTGGTTTCAGGTATTCAAGTAATGCGTGGTTATTTAAATGATGAAGCTAGAACAGCTAAAGCTCTAAAAAAAATAAGAGGTAAAATTTATTATATTACAGGGGATAGGGGGAAATTGGATGAAGATGGTTTTTTAACTATTGTTGATAGATATTCAAGATTTGCAAAACTAGCAGGTGAGATGATAAGCCTTGGAGCGGTGGAAGAAAAAATATCTAAAATTTTAACTTTAGGTGAAGATTCATCGGTTGATTTTATTGTAACTTCTATTGAAGATGAAAAAAAAGGTGAGAAAATAGTTCTTTTAATCTCAGGAGTAGATGAAGAGTTTGTAACAAATCTAAAAGAAAAAATGATAACAAATTTTGATAATAAACTAATGATTCCATCAAGTGTAAAAATAGTAGAAGAAATCCCAAAACTTGGAACAGGGAAAAAAGATTTTAAATCAGCAAAAGAATTAGCTTTGAATTAATTCTTTTGCATTCTTAAAAATAATTGTAAAACAAGCTCCAGTATATGTTTTATTTTCATATTCATAGGTTTCATTTGAAGCAAAAATATTTGCATTATGATGTTTTATAATTATTTGGTGAGTCATAGATAATCCAATTCCTGTTCCAATACTTTTATGTTTAGTTGTAAAATATGGTTCAAAGATTTTATCAATAACATTTTCAGGAATTCCGCCTGCATTATCTTTGATTTTTAAAACTAAACCATCTTGTATATTTTTTGTTTCTATAAAAATAAGTTTATCTTCACTGTTTTTTACATTCTCTTTTAAGGCGTCTTTTGCATTATTTAAGATATTAATTAAAGCTTGAATAAGTTGATTTTCATAACCTATTATTTCTATATTATCATCTGTATTTAGAATAATTTTTATATTGTGATTAACTATAGATGGATTTAGAATAGACAAAGTTTTATGAATAATATTTGAAATTTGAACTTCCCCTTTTTCATTTGAGTTTTTTATGAAGTTTCTAAAATCATCAATAGTATTTGATAAATAAGTTGTTTGTTTTATGATGTTATCCATATCTGGAATAACATCTTTTTCATCAAATAATCCAAACTCCATTTGTATTTTTATTCCACTTGCAATGGTAGAAATCAAACTTAATGGTTGTCTCCATTGATGGGCTATATTACCTATCATTTCCCCCATTGAGGCCAGTTTTGATTGTGATTCCATGAGTTTGTGTTGACTAATATCTTTTATACTTAATAGAATTCTTTTTTTATCAGGAAGTAAAATCATCGACATATTAACAATTAAATGTCGATTGTCTTTTACTATACAAGTTTTTTCAAAATCTACTATAAAACCTTTCTCTAAGATACTGCCTAAAGCCTCTTTTATTCTTTCTACATCTTTTGGAGATGTTAAGTTAATACAAGAAGTTTTTAATAACTCTTCCCTTGAAAAACCTGTCATTTTCATATAAGCTGAATTGAATTCTAAAAAATTACTCTCTAAATCAACAATTGCTAAAC
>OCVT010000606.1_pt1 | contig 14746 bp, 12 predicted proteins | sample 1539111 | NCBI WGS metagenome assembly OCVT01 (sample SAMEA3991482, study PRJEB22521) | metagenome | biome: anthropogenic terrestrial biome; feature: sewage plant; material: raw primary sludge | place: Sweden | collected 2012-09-26 | reverse complement strand
AGCGCCGGTGTCTTTCGGTTCCTTTCTTCACTGAAGAAGAAAGGAACAAAAAAAGCGAACCGCACCAAACAGATTGGCGCGGCCCGCTATAAATATCAATATTTGCAATAAACTCCCATCCTGCCGACAAGAGCCTCAGCTGCAATTAATGTTTAGACAAAGTACTCTCAATAACAATTGTAGGATACAGATTTGCAACAACATCTCTTTCGGCCTTTTCAACACCTACAAGTGATAAGAACTCAGAAGTACTCATCTGCTGATAATAAACAATGGTTTTAGCAGATGAATTGAAACTGCCATTATAATCAGTACCTGGTTTACTATACCCTTTCAACATTGCACCATCTTGTTTAGTAGTAGATACATTAAAAGATAAGCCTTTGGAAATAGCTGTCAAACCTGTGCATATCGTAGAATCGGGAGTACCAGAATCATTATCACCAGAAATGTCTTTTATCAGCAAACCAGTAGATCCATGAAGAGAGACCTTAACAGTAGAAAAAGATTCTCCTTCAGTTGAACCTGTCGTATCTTTCACCATAGTACCGTTAGCCGTCACCATGTAAAAAACATAATTTGCACTATAGGTGCCTTCTATACTTTTCAGCATAGTACTATCGACAGCAGAAGTTGAGCTGCTGTCGTCGTCATCATCGTCACCACAAGAGTTAAATCCAAGGCAAAGCATAGAAGCCAATGCCAAAACCATAAAATACGTCTTTTTCATTTTGTCAAAAAAAATAAGTAATTGTTTTTCTACTCTAAGTTAATCCAGGAATTTTCGAAATCTTTCCCGTAGTCTTTTTACTGGCAGAATCAGACAGCCATTTTCGACCACAAATATACACAAAAAAAGAAGAAACAAATATGATGCCAAAAATTACAGACAAAACGAACATCATTCAGTTCAAACGAATGTGGTAGCGCAAGAGACAGAACGCATCATTTTACACACCCCACGCATTGCACCCCCAATGCGGCGTCAGCTCTTGCGCATTAGCTCCGAAAGCGTTAAGAAAATGGCACTTGCGCAGCGTAAAAAAGCCTTTTGGCGGAGAGCCGAAAAAAACGGCAAAAGCCTTTTAAGGCTCGGAGCATTAAAAGGCTTTAGCGGAGCAAGCGACATTTTTAGATTTCGGAGCTTAGCGCCGGCGTCTTTCGGTTCCTTTCTTCACTGAAGAAGAAAGGAACAAAAAAAGTTTAGCGGAGCAAGCGACATTTTTAGATTTCGGAGCTTAGCGCCGGTGTCTTTCGGTTCCTTTCTTCACTGAAGAAGAAAGGAACAAAAAAAGTTCACAGATTCGGCAAACTCATACCCGTTATCTTCTGATACAAATCAAGCGCATAAATATCCGTCATGCTCGACACATAATCAAGGACCGCCTGAATCTTTCCATACGGTGAATCCACTTCCATTTCATACTGTTCAGGCACACGCAGCAACAACTCACGCGAGTAAGCCTTGGTTGGCTGGAACACCGCCTGCACCAGCTTATCGATGAGCGTATAAATGATGTTGTAACCTGCAATCTCAATATCGAGCACCGCCTGCGAACGATAAATCTGCTTGAACGAGACCTTCTCGCACTGTTCGTAGGCTGCCTTCACCCGTTCACTCACCGCACCTATCAAAGAGCCCTCAAACGTACCCCGCAATATTTTGTCCTCATTTTCAATAAACACCCGCGAGCACTCATCAACCAGCACCCCCACCACACACGAGCGCAAATAGGCAATGTTTTCGTTCACATCAGCCACCTTAGCCATCGTGGCCCGCCGATGTTCCTGCTTATCCTCCGGAAAGAAATTCAGCAACAGCTGTTTGGCCTCCTCTGTGGAGAGCAGGCGCAGTTTGTGGGCATCCTCTATGTCCATTATCTCATAGCAGATATCGTCGGCCGCCTCCACCAGATAGACCAGCGGATGGCGGGCATATTTATAGTCATTCTTGCGTAAAATGCCCAATTCATCGGCGATTTTCACATAGTCATCTTTCTCACTCTGGAAGAAGCCGAATTTTGTTTTCTTGGCTCCAGCTATGTAATCTGACTTGTAGGGATACTTGACTATGGAAGCCAGAGTGGAATAGGTCATGACAAATCCGCCCGGACGATGGCCTCCGAACTGGTGAGTGAGCAGGCGGAAAGCATTGGCATTACCCTCAAAATTGATAATGTCATTCCACTGGCTGTCGGTGATACCATATTTCTGCTTGAGAGGCAAGCCGTTTCCTTCCGAAAAATACGATGAAATGGCCTTTTCTCCCGAATGTCCAAAAGGGGGATTGCCCATATCGTGGGCCAGACAACCTGCCGAAACGATGTCGCCAATGTTCTGCATCAGGGCCTCAGCGCCCACATTGTATTTAGTGGCCAGCGAGCGGCTCACCTTGCTACCCAGCGAGCGGCCCACGCACGACACCTCAAGACTATGGGTCAACCGGTTATGCACAAATATATTGCCCGGCAGAGGGAACACCTGCGTCTTGTTCTGCAAACGGCGAAACGGGGCCGAGAATATCAGACGGTCATAATCCCGCTGAAACTCTGTCCGGTCCTGCTGCGCCGGATTGTGATAATCTTCCTGCCCAAATCTTTTGGTCGACAACAGCCTGTCCCATTCCATCTCCACCAGGGGAGTGGATAACCTATCCTCGCTCATAACTGAAACTTTATTTGTGCCATAAAAACAAGACGGGACCTCCCGTAAGAAAGGTCCCGTTATATTAGAAACGTCGATTTCATCGACTTTTTTTTATTTACCAATTATATCCGATGGTGATATAGAGTGAGTTGTTGTGCACCTCAGGCAGACAACCATACTCCTCGCCATACGCTACTTTCTCATCCTTCGTCAAGTCATCGTTGGCAATGTCGGTAAGACCAAACTGGTAGCCCAATGCCACCGAATAGTGCTTGTCGAAGTCATAACCCACACGCAGATTAAGACTGAAATCGAAATTGTCGTAGAACGCATCTTTCATCTCATCATCGGCATCATTCTGCATAGGATGTGAGGTATGGCCATTACATTTGCTGGTACCATACATTCCCAGACTGAGCACAGGACCCAGTGACACAAACGGACGGCCCGTCATCGTCTTGGACAGGTTCATGCGCTTGCTCAGCTTCACATTCAGCGGTACATCCATATAGTAGAGATGCTCCGCATGATTTCCTTCAGCCTTGTAGCCGCCACCACGGGTAGCAAACAGCAATTCGGGCTGGAAAGAAAAATACTGTCCGAATGGGATATCAAAATTAAGTCCTGCTCTGAAGCAGAAAGCCATCATATTGTTGGAAGGGTCGCTGCGATACCAGCTGCTGCCGATGCCGCCCGTAACTCCGATGGTTACGAAACGGACCTCGGGCAACGGCTTGGCCTGCACCATCTCATCGGTGCCGTTTGATAAGCGCATCAGCGAATCCTCCGCCAACTTAGGGTCCACATTGCCAGACGTGGTGTCGGTGGTGACTACCGCCTGTGCCGAACCGGAAGCCGACTTGGCAGTAGAATCGAGCACTCCGCGCAAAGAATTTGACAATGTGTCGGCCGACTGGGGCAGGGTCTTGGTCAAGGCAACCTGGCTGGCCGAATCGGCTGCCAGAGCGGTAGATGCAGGGTCCACAACGGGCTCGTTCTCCTGTGCAAACAGCACTGGCATTTGCCCTAATACAAGGGCAAGAACTAAGATATGTTTTCTCATGTCCATTCTGATATGTTTTCTATGGTTTTCTGTCGTTTTTTTAACAGTTTCTTATTCGAATCTACATAACACATACGCATCAGGCAAAAATAAATAAAAAATTGCAAATCCCAACAAATATCACAATGATTATTAAAGAGAAACGTTACAGACGACAACTCTTGTCCATCAGGTGGGCATCAAGTAGCACCATGGCTGCCATGGCCTCCACAATAGGCACCGCACGGGGCAACACGCACGGGTCGTGACGGCCGCGGGCCTTGATGGTGGCGGACTGCCCCTCCTTGTTGACGGTAGGCTGCTCACGCAGCAATGTGGCAACAGGCTTGAAGGCACAACGGAAATAAATATCCTCGCCATTGCTGATGCCGCCTTGTATGCCGCCCGAATGATTGGTGAGGGTACGGATGTGCCCGTCACGGTTGACAAAAATGTCGTTCATCTCCGAGCCACGATGCGCCACGCCCGCAAACCCCATGCCATATTCAAAACCTTTGCACGCATTGATGCTGAGCATGGCACTGCCCAGCATGGCATGCAGCTTGCTGAAAGCGGGCTCGCCCAGACCTACCGGCACACCTTGGGCCACGCAGGTAATCACGCCGCCTATGGTGTCGCCTTCCGCTTTCACCTCTTTTATCAGTTCGGCCATACGCTGGGCCATGTCCGGGTCGGGACAGCGCACCATATTGCTCTCAGTGAGCGACAAATTCAGGTCATGATAATCGGCGGTCAGCACCAATGGCCCCACCTGTGAGGTGTAAGCCTGCACCGAAATGCCAAGCTGACGGAGAGCCAGTTTGGCCAACGCGCCTCCCACCACACGCGAGAGCGTCTCGCGGGCTGAGGAGCGGCCGCCTCCACGATGGTCGCGCAACCCATATTTGGTGGTATAGGTATAGTCGGCATGGGAGGGACGGAACAATTCGCGCATCTCGTCATAATCCTGCGAGTGCTGGTTGGTGTTGCGCACCTCAAATGCGATGGGGGTACCAGTGCTGAAGCCCTCGTACAAGCCAGAGAGGAACTCCACCACGTCACCCTCCTGGCGTCCTGTGGTAAGGACTGATTGACCGGGCTTGCGCCGGTCCAGCTCGTGCTGCACATAGTCCGTATCTATCTTGATGCCGGCAGGGAATCCATCGATGATGCCCCCCACTGCCACTCCATGCGACTCGCCAAAAGTGGTGAGCCTGAACAGGTTGCCAAATGTGTTACTCATAACCGAAATATAAATCTTGAATGACCTTATTTGTCACAGCCGCCCCCGCAGCAGCCCTCGCCGCTTCCGCAGCAGCCACCGTTGTCGTCGGCACCCTCTTTGCTGGCGCAATCCTTGTTGCAATGGTCGCAATGGCCACCGCAACCGCTGCCATAAGGGTTGGTGGCAGCTGCCATCTCCTCGGCCGTAGCCTCGCGCACCTCTATCACTTCGCCCACAAAATGCAGATGTTCACCTGCCAGCGGGTGGTTGAAATCCATTTTTACCTTGTCGGTACCTATTGAGACGATGGTGCCATACATCTGGTTGCCTTCGGCATCCATCATTGGCAGGGTGTGGTCAACGGCCACCACTTTGGGGTCGATAACGCCCTTGTCATCCTTGAAGATGTTGATGTCAAGGTCCACCACCCGGCCATCTTCGTAGCTGCCGTAAGCCTCCTCCGGGGTCAGCGTGAAGTCGAACTTGTCGCCTTGGCTCTTGCCCCGCAGGTTATCTTCAAACTTGGGCAACACCATGCCCAGACCACAAGTGAACACGAAGGGACGGTCGGCTGGCGCATTCTCCATTATGGTGGCCTTGCCTTCGTTTTCACCAACTATCAGGTTATACGTTACCGCTACAAAGTTGTTGTTCTCTACAATCATGATTATAATATTCTATGTTACAATGTCTTGATATAAAATAAACGGAGAGTCAGAGCCAGTGGTTTTCGCGATACCAGGCTATGCTCTCTTCCAGACCCTTGTCGAGTGGATAATCGGCCTTGAACTCAAGGTCGCGTTGCAAGGGCTCCATCTCGCACTTCCAGTTACGGGCCGACAGTATGTTGTATTTGTCCTTGTTGAGGGTCGGCAGCTTGCCAAACCAGCCACCCACAGTCTCCATCAGCGAACAGAGTCCTTTGACCAGAAAGCAGGGAACCACCAGCGGAAGTGCCCAGCTGATGCCCAGTTTCCGCATGGACAGATGGACATAATCGGAGGAGGTCCAGACATCGCCGTCGGCCACAAGATAGGTCTTTTCCACCAAATTACGGTCGATGCACCCATATATCACTTTCACAAGGTCCTTGACGTAGATGAAGGTGATGTACTGGGGTTTGAACCCGATGGCGGGATTGATGTGTCGCTGCAGGGTCTGGAGCATCACAAAATAGTCCTTCTCGCGCGGACCATACACACCCGTCGGGCGGAGTATCGTCCATGGATAATCGGGAATGGCCCGCAGAAAATTCTCCGTCTTCAGCTTGCTCTGTCCATACAACGTGTTGGGACAAGGAGTATCGGTATATTTTATCTCGTCGAGGGTCTGTTCATTGCCTGGACCCATGGCCGACAGACTGCTCAGATAGATGAACTGTCCGGGTCTCATGTCAGCAGCGTCGAGAGCCTGCACCAGATTGCGGGTATAATCGAAATTGACGCGGTCGAAATCACCTTTCTGCTGACATTTGGTCAAGCCCATGATGTGAATCACCACATCCCAGCGCTCCACTTGAGGCTTGACGGCCTGCAGGGTGGCTGCCAGCTGCTCGGAATTGCCATAGGGCAAATCGATGAAATGGATGCGGGGGTCGGAGAGGGCTTCCTTGCTGCTGGTGGCCCGCACCCCTGCCCACACCTCGTCACCACGGCGCAAAGCCTCCGCCACGGCAAAACTGCCAATGAAGCCGGAGGCTCCGGTTATCAGTATCTTCTGGTTGTGCGGTTGTGATAATATCATAATCCTATTTTTTTGCGAAATAGAGGGAACAAGCCCCGAATGTAAAGGTGCGGAACTCGGCATGACTGAAGCCGCACTCTCCCAGCAGGTCGGTCATGGCCGTCCCCTGCGGACAGGCGGCGATGGATTCAGGCAGATAGGAGTAGGCCCGCTCGTCTTTTGCCACTATGCGCGCCAGCAAAGGTATCACAAACTTGGTATAAACCTTGTAGCCGAAATGGAAAACGGGATTGACGGGTTCGCTCAGCTCCAGAATGACGGCTGCGCCTCCGGGCTTCAACACCCGGCTCATCTCCGACAGCCCCTGCTTGAGGTCGGCAAAATTGCGGACGCCAAAAGCGACGGTGATAGCATCAAACGAGTTGTCGTCAAACCTGAGGTGCATGGAATCGCCCTGCTCCAGTGTGATGATTTTGGAAAGGTTCTTCACTTCCACTTTCTTGCGGCCCACTTCCAGCATTTTTTCCGACAGGTCGATGCCGATTATCTCTTTCGGTTCCAGCTGTTCGTAAGCGCTGATGGCAAAATCGGCGGTACCGGTGGCGATGTCGAGCATCCGCTGCGGCTGGTACTTGGTGAGCGTGAGCAGTGCCTTCTTCCGCCAGTCACGGTCGTTGAAGAGCGACATCATCCGGTTCATAGGGTCATAATCGCCCGCTATATTGTCGAACATCTGCTCCACCTGCTCCGTCTTGCCGCGCTGATTGTCGTAAGGCAACACCTTTTCACACTTGCATTCTGTCATCATTTTCTCTTTTAATTTACAAAAATAGGAATTTAAAGCCATTTATTTTCTACTTTTGCCAAAATCATTCAGCAAATGAGCGCATTGAAGATTGGATATGACGCCAAACGGGCTTTTTTTAACAATCGCGGACTGGGGAACTACAGCCGCGATACTATCCGCATAATGAGTACCCAGCGGGAGAACAACCGCTATTTTCTGTTTTCGCCTCACTGCGAGAGCCCTATCGATTTTGAACGGAACAGCAACTGTGTGACAGTGGAGCCTGAGGGGTTCATTGGCCGCCGTTTTCCTGCCCTGTGGCGGAGCAGCGGATGTCTGTCCGACATCAGAAAGCTGGAACTCGACATCTACCACGGACTGAGCAACGAGCTGCCCATAGGAAGCGGACGGACCAACACCCGCTACATTGTAACCATGCATGATGTGATTTTTCTCAAACATCCGGAGTGGTTTCCTCTGGCCGACCGATATCTGTTCAGAATGAAGTATGTGAACAGCTGCCGCCGTGCCGACCAGGTAATTGCCATCAGCGAGGCCACCAAACGCGACATTGTGGAATTTATAGGGGTGGACGAGCAGAAAATAAGAGTGGTGTACCAGGGCTGCAATCCGCTGTTCCACAAGGAGCCCTCAAAAGATGAGGTGGAGGCCCTACGCGGCAAATACAAGCTGCCTTCGGCCTATCTGCTGACGGTCTGCGCCATTGAGGAACGGAAAAACCACCAATGCGTGATGCGCGCGCTGAGCCTGATGAAAGACCCGCTGCCTTATGTGATTGTGGGCCGTGAGAGTGCCTACAAACGCGAGCTGGAGAAACTGGCCGCAGAACTGCATATTGAGCATCTGATTATCTGGCTGCACGATGTGCCGACGGCCGACTTGCCCGCGCTGTATCATGGAGCCTCCATCTTTGTCTATCCTTCTTTGTACGAAGGCTTCGGCATCCCCATTATCGAGGCCGAATGCTGCAATCTGCCTGTCATTACCTCACAAGGCAGCTGTTTCAGCGAGGCAGGCGGACAAGGGGCCTGCTATCTCGACCCCAAACGGCCCGAGGACTGGGCTTTCGCTATCAAGGAAATTCTGGAGGAGGAATCGGTGAATGCACGGATGCGACATCTGGGCATACTGAATGTGGCCCGATTCAACGATGAGACCATCGCCCACCAACTGATGGATGTCTATCTTGAATGACAAGAATTTGGACACTTATAAAAAGACTTCAGGGAACCTTTATGTGAATAAAGATTCCCTGAAGTCCTGATTTTTATTTACTGTTACTTGTAGTACTCAATAAAACGCTCGGTAACCGTAACCGGCTTTTCGCCCACGAAATGGACACAGCGCGTCCAATTGCCTTTCTGGTCGTATTCATACTCCCAATGTTCAGGCAGGAAAGCCTCGCCGCCGCCATCCACACCCGTCTGGGTGAGCTGGTTTCCATTCTTGTCGTAGGTGAATCCCACACGCATCAGCACCTTTCCGCTCTGCGGGTCGTAGGCAATAGTGCTGTCACGCAAGCCGTGGCTATACACATCGGTGTGATAGTTGGTCAGTGCATCCTTGGCCGTGATTATTTTGGTGGAGACGGGATAACTGCCGTCCAGTTCCTCCACAATCTTATCCTGCAACGCACCGCCGCCGCTAAACTCGCTAGTGGTCCGCACCTTTTTGTCAGGGCTGTACTCTATGTACTGCGAACCCGTCACATTGCCATCGATATCATACTGTATGTACTGCTTCACCTCGTCCAGCTTGTCATCGTAGTTGATTTGCGTCTTGTTGGCCATTTTGCCATCTGCGTCATAATCATACTGCCAAAGCTTGCGCTGGGGGTTCTTCTTGTCGTACACGAAAGTGGAATGTCCCACCTTTTCGCCCGTAGTGGCAAACTGGGTGGTTTCGGTCAGATTGCCGTTCTCGTCGAACTTCATCACCTGGTCCCAATCTCCGTCGGCCCGATAAGGGTCGCCTTTCTCCACTTTGTCAAAGCGCTGAATCGCCACATACTGGTTCTCGGTGATTTGCTTCACCTTGCCCACCATGCAAAGATCAGAAAGGTCGCTCTTGTTCTTTCCGCACGAAGTCAGCAACAGCACGGCAGCCAGCAGCGGCAGCCATTTAGTTCTGCTCAGCATGTCCATCGATATCACTCTCCTCCTGTTTCTTTATCTCGTCCAGATTGACCTCATCCTTTTTGCCGACAAGGTCAAAATCCAATTGTTTCTTTGCCAAATCGGTCTTGGCCACTTTCACCACAACTTCCTCACCCAGCTGGAAGGTCTTGTGCGTACGCTCGCCTATCAGCCAGTAGTTCTTTTCATCGAATATATAGAAGTCATCGGTCAGTTGGCGTGTCGGCACCATACCCTCGCACTTGCTATCGGAGAGCTCCACATAGAGGCCCCACTCCTGAATGCCAGAGATGACACCAAGGAAAGACTCGCCAACCTTGTCGCCCATAAACTCTACCATCTTGTACTTGATGGAGGCACGTTCCGCATTGGCTGCCAGCTGCTCCTGAGCCGAGCTGTGCTCGCAAAGTTCGTCATACTTGGCGCGGTCGGCACTTGGCAGACCTGCCGCATAACGGTCCAGCAAACGGTGCACCATCATATCCGGATAACGGCGGATAGGAGAAGTGAAGTGGGTGTAATAGTCGAAGGCCAAACCGTAATGTCCCACGTTGGTGGTTGAGTAGATGGCTTTCTGCATGGAGCGGACCGCTATCGTCTCTATCAGGTTCTGTTCCTTTTTGCCCCTCACATCGCTCAGCAACTGATTGATGGATGAAGAAATCTCATGGCCCTTGCCTTCCGTCTTGATATGATAAGCAAAGCGGCCGATAAACTCAGCCAGCTGCGACAGCTTGTCGGGGTCCGGATTCTCATGAATACGATAGACGAATGTCTTGGCGTGCTCGTTCTCCTTCACCTTGCCTATATGGGTAGCGACGGTCTTGTTGGCCAGCAGCATGAATTCCTCAATCATCTTGTTGGCATCTTTCGATATTTTTGAATAGACGCGGATTGGCTTGCCTTTCTCGTCAAGGTCGAACTTGATTTCCTCCTTTTCAAATGCGATGGCACCATTCTCGAAACGGCGTTTGCGCAACAGTTTGGCCAGACGGTCCATTGCCAGTATCTCCTCGGCATAGTCGCCCTTCCCTGTCTCGATGCGCTCCTGCGCCTCCTCGTAGCAGAAACGGCGGTTGGAACGGATAAGGGCATGACAGATTTTATATTTGAGCATGTTGGCATTATCGTCCAATTCAAACAATACCGAATAGGTGAACTTGTCCTCGTCGGGACGGAGTGAGCACAACTCGTTGGAGATGCACTCAGGCAGCATAGGTATGGTACGGTCGACCAGATAGACAGAAGTGGCACGATTGACCGCCTCCTGGTCCATGATGTCTCCTTCCTTCACAAAATGGGTCACATCGGCAATGTGCACACCGATTTCCCAGTTTCCGTTGTCGAGTTTGCGGATGGAGAGGGCATCATCAAAGTCCTTGGCATCCTTAGGGTCTACCGTGAATGTGGTGTAAGGACGGTAATCAACCCTTTCGGCCAGGTCGGCAGCGGTCACCTCACCCGAGAGGGTGTTGGCATAGTCGGTTACCTCCTGAGGATAATCGTAAGGCAAACCGAACTCGGCCAAAATGGCGTTCATCTCGGTGTTGTTGTCACCAACCTCACCCAGCACATCAATCACCTCGCCATTTGGATTTTTATCGCGGTCGTTCCACCCTACCAGACGGACCAGCGCTTTTTGTCCGCTCTGTCCGTCCTTCAGTTTGTCGGCAGGGATGAATATGTCGTTAGGGCAGGCACGCTTGTCCACCTTCAGGAAAGCGAAACGGGGAGATACGTCAAGTATCCCCACAAAAGTCTCGCGACCACGTTTGTCAACAGACACCACCTGTCCGGCAGCCTGTCCATCTACTTTATAGTTGAATTTGCGAATGCGCACGGTGTCGCCCACCATGGCATGGTTCATATTCTCATCCGCAATGTATATCTCATCCGCACCATCCACATTCTCTGCACCCTCAGGCACCAGCACCACTTTTGCACGCGGACGGCGTGCCAGCGTGCCAGCCACCAGTTCCTGCTCTGGATTGAATTGGTATTTGCCAGGGACGGGGTTAAGAATGAACTTGTCGTGGACCAGATGCTCCAGCGTATCATCAATGCGTTCCTCGTCTTCGCGGCGGGCGGCACGGATGCCCTCACTCACCTGTCGGCGGTTGATTTCGGCATTGTCCTTGTTCTGCATAAAGAAGCGGATGACGCTGCATTCCAGCTCATTCTCGTCTTCAACGTGCACTGGGTTGGAATCGCGGCGCATAGGGCGCGCGCCGCCACCGAATCCGCCACGGCGGTCATCACGGCGACCGCCAAATCCGCCCTCGCGGTGTCCAAATCCACCCTCACGGCGGCCACCGCCGAAACCTCCTTCTCGGCGGTCGTCACGATGTCCGAAACCACCACGATGGTCATCACGGCGGCCAAATCCGCCTTCCCGACGGTCGTCGCTACGGCCTTCCTGATAACCTCTGTTCTCATTTCTTCCATTACGGCGGTCTCCGCCATTGTCTCTTCTGCCTTCGTTTCCTCTTCCAAATCCACCCCGGCCGTTGTCGTTGTCTCTCATTTTTATGTATTTTGCGAATTACGTTTAGGACTCCAGCCACGCCTTACATCGCTCACAAGGGGAGATAAAGACGGGGACGGCAGGGAACTCTCGTTTGGCGAATTTCCTCCTTCTCCTTGTTTATTTTTACAAAGGTAGAACAAGCCCTTTCCTTAAAACTTTCAAAGATAGAAATTTAGAGGATATAATGAAACTTTTTAGGCGGAAAATTTAATTTCAGTCTACCTTTGGCACAAAAAAAGCCTTCCGCACCCTATCGGTACGGAAGGCTGTATCAGCTGTCGGTGCGAGCCCTCAAGGAGCCACACCTATTAGTATTAATGATGGAACAGACGGACGCCATTGAACACCATGGCGATGCCGTACTTGTCACAAGTCTCTATAACATTATCATCACGGATGGAGCCACCAGGCTGGGCCACATACTTCACGCCACTCTTGTGGGCACGCTCAATGTTGTCGCCGAATGGGAAGAAGGCATCTGAGCCAAGTGCTACCCCATCCATCTTTTCCAGCCACGCTTTTTTCTCCTCACGTGTCAGCACTTCCGGCTTCTGGGTGAAGAACATCTGCCAAGTGCCGTCACGCAGCACATCATCATGGTCGTCAGAGATGTAAACATCAATGGTGTTGTCACGGTCGGCACGGCGGATACCCTCCTTGAATGGGAGATTCATCACCTTAGGATGCTGACGGAGGAACCAGATGTCGGCCTTGTTGCCTGCCAGACGGGTGCAATGGATACGGCTCTGCTGACCGGCACCAATGCCGATAGCCTGACCATCCTTGACATAGCAGACTGAATTGGACTGTGTATATTTGAGGGTGATGAGGGAAATGATGAGGTCACGCTCCGCATCCTTGCTCAAGCTCTTGATTTTGGTAGGGAAATTGGAGAAGAGAGAACTGTCAATCACCACATTGTTGCGTTTTTGCTCAAAGGTGATGCCAAATACCTGCTTGCGCTCCAATTCCTCAGGCACATAATCAGGGTCAATTTTGATGACATTGTAAGTGCCCTTGCGCTTGGTCTTGAGTATTTCAAGAGCCTTAGGGGTATAGTCGGGCGCGATAACGCCATCGGACACCTCACGGTGAATAAGATTGGCGGTCTCCTCGTCGCAGGTATCTGACAAGGCGATAAAGTCACCGTAAGACGACATACGGTCGGCACCACGCGCACGGGCATAGGCTGAAGCCATCGGCGACAACTTGACATCATCGACAAAATAAATCTTTTTGAGGGTATCGCTCAGTGGCAGGCCCACAGCAGCACCAGCAGGGCTGACGTGCTTGAACGAGGCGGCGGCAGGCAGACCCGTAGCCGCTTTCAACTCTTTAACCAACTGCCAACTGTTGAACGCATCAAGGAAATTGATATAGCCAGGACGGCCATTCAGCACCTCGATAGGAAGCTCACCCTCCGTCATATAGATACGGGAAGGTTTCTGGTTGGGATTGCAACCATACTTCAATTCCAATTCTTTCATAAATGCTATTTTGAATATGTTTTAATCAATAAAATGCGATATTCAGCTCCTTTTCTTCTGCAAAATTACATAATTGTTTGCAATAGTGAAAGAAAATATGCACTGACACGACGGGATTCATATTCCGAAATCGACGTGGCGGGCCGTCACTTCCTCATTGAGAAAGATGGCGGCAGACTGACGAAACTTATCGGGGCTCTCAGTGGTAAGGAACTCACAGCGACCATCTTGCGCCAGCCGTTGCTGTATATCGGCATGCCGTTGCAGATAGCATTGCAAACTGTCCGCCACGATGCCACCTTGCGCTATGATGCGAATCTGTGGTGGCATATACTGCCTGATTTTATCAATCAGCAACGGATAATGGGTACAGCCCAGCACCACAGTATCAATCAGCGGGTCGGCCGACAGAAGGGACTCTATATCCTTACGGACAAAATAATCAGCGCCAGGCGAAGCATACTCGTTATTTTCCACTATCGGGGCCCACATGGGGCAGGCATGGCCCGTGACCACCACATCGGGGAAGAGTTTGCGAAGTTCCAACGGATAAGACTGAGACTGGATGGTGCCCATGGTTCCTAAAATGCCCACATGGCGTGTCCGCGTGACGGCACCGATGCTTTCCACCGTAGGCCGGATAACCCCCAGAACTCTGAGCCCCGGCTCCCACTGAGGCAAATCTTGCCGCTGAATGGTGCGCAAGGCCTTGGCCGAGGCAGTATTGCATCCCAACACCACCAGCGGGCAACCAAGGTCGAAAAGATAACGGACCGACTGACGGGTGAACTGATAGACCACATCGAACGATCGGGATCCATAGGGCGCACGGGCATTATCGCCCAAATAGACATAGTCGTATTGAGGCAACACCCGACGCATATCTCGCAATATGGTCAGTCCGCCGTAACCAGAGTCAAAAACCCCTATCGGGCCTCTCTTGATTTGTTCCATTTCTGATTTTCTCTTTCTATGAAGTAAGAAAGCAAATGTAAGACAAATTACGCAAACTGTGTATCATTATTTGAATTATCCTTTCTCTATCGTCCAGTCGTCAATGTTCCTGGTCTCCTCGGCAAAGTTCACGCCGATGCGGAACACCTGCTGGGGACCGCCCAGATAGCTGTCGGCATAATGCTTGTCCGTTATCTGACGCATCGCCTTTTCGGCACTCTGGTTCAGCTTGAACTCCA
>OCVT010000605.1_pt1 | contig 14752 bp, 3 predicted proteins | sample 1539111 | NCBI WGS metagenome assembly OCVT01 (sample SAMEA3991482, study PRJEB22521) | metagenome | biome: anthropogenic terrestrial biome; feature: sewage plant; material: raw primary sludge | place: Sweden | collected 2012-09-26 | reverse complement strand
AAACACAGTTCGCGCAGACGCTCCTGAAGAACCAGTGTCTCCATGGTGGTCTTGTCCTTATATGTGTTCCACTTCAGTGAATCAGAGAGATTGCCCGTGTAACGTGAGCGGTTGTTTACATACTGCACCAGATTGAATGCCTGGCGCAACTGTATGTCACTATTGCCGGCAGCCAACTGTGTAAGCGCCTCTGCCTTCATCAGCATAACGTCAGACAGACGATAGATGATATAGTTTTGTGAAAAATTGGTAGCCGTTCTTGACGCGTCACGTTCCGGACCTGTGGCAGCCGTGGTAAGAACAGTGGTCATCGAATTGGAAACCATCTTTCTTATGTCGAAAGTCTCGTCAGAAGATTTTGCCTTGTAAATATTGTTCCAGAAACGATAATCATCCTTGGTAGTATAAGCATAAGTGTTGGACGTGGAAACATCCTTGAATATAGAAGACGCCTTCAAATAACCCAAGGTGGAGTTGTTGTCCTTATATTTATACAGATACTGACAGACACCGGTGTTGCTGTTGTTGGAACCATCATACTGAAGTTCGAAGATACTCTCCTCATCATTCTGGGTAACATAGAGGTCTGTGAATGCCTCATCGCCATCAGAGAGAGGGTATTCCTTGGGAACAATTTCAAAACGTCCCGGCACATGTTGTGCCTGCTTTGAAGCAATCACCTTGTTGCAATAATCCACACATTGTTTATAGTCATTTTCGCTATGCTTGATAGAGGCACGCCACAAATAGATGTCAGCCAACAAGGCATCAATACCATCCCTGTTCATGTATCCCACATGTCTCCAGTCGCTGTAACCGGTCGGGTCCAGAGAATTTTTCTCTGCATCCACCAGGTCATTGACACAGCACTGCAGCACCGAGTCAGGAGCTGCCTGCTTGACATTCTGGTCCTGACTGCCAGTCATGTAAGCCGTGGTACTATAAGGCACGTCGCGGAAGTTGCGCACCAGATAGAAATAGCAAAGCGCGCGCAGTGCCAGCATCTGTGAGCGGTCTGTCTGATAGTCACCGTCTGTATAGTTAGGGTCTATGGCCATCACAGGTGAAGCCTTTTCAAGAACGATATTGCAGTTATTGATAACTGAATATACCGAACTCCAATCAGCAAAGGTGTTGTCGGTCTGCACATTTGCGGCATTTATCTCAGTGAGGTCCTCGGGAATGGCACCCGACAGTGTCGTTACCGGCACCATCTCATCAGATCGATAGTCACCCCATATTATCAGCCGTGATACCAAATTGGCATTAAGCATCGACTTATAGGCTCCATTGACCATGGATGCCACATCCGACTTGGTCTGCCAGAAGTCTTCATCCACCGTCTTGTCCTCCGGCAGAATGACAGTGTCCACACATGAGCACACGAGAAGACTTGCTAATATGATTGTTATATATTTGTTCATTATCGTATGTATTTTAGAATCCTATATTAATACTTGCTGTAAACTGCTTGGAGCGCGGAGTCTGCGAATTGTCAGTGGCAACACCCCATGAACCGATTGATATTTCAGGGTCAGTGCCACTATACTTGGTCCAGCAATACAGATTGTTAACAGAGAGATAGAGTTGCAGCGTACTGATACCCAGACTCTTCAACTTTTTCTTGGGAAAGTCGTATGAAAGCTGCAAGTTCTGGAAACGTACAAAAGAACCGTCCTCAACATAGCGGTCGCTGCCCAGCCAGTTGTAACCGGTGTTATAGAGTGCACGCGGCATAGGTGTCACGTCACCGTCCTTGCGCCATCGGTAGTTCACCGTAGCGCTCTGGTTGTATGTGGTGTACATTTCTTCCAGACTCATGCGTGCCGCATTGATGACTTTGTTGCCGAAACGATACATGAAACGTGTCCTCAGGCACCACTGTCCATACTTGAATGTGAAGTTAAAACCACCGCTTGCCTTTGGCATTGAGTTGCCCAGATACACTACATCCAAAGCATTTATCTGTCCGTCATGGTTTACATCCTCATAGTTGGCGTCACCACCCTGGAACTCGTATGTAGAACTGCCCGAGTTATAGTTGTATACCTTGCGCTGTGGCGAGCCGGTGCTATTCATCAGCACATTGCCGTCTGCGCCCGTCACGATGGGGAATGTCTTGCCGGCAGCAATCTGGGTGTTAATCCACGACTCATATTGTGCTGTCGAGAGATTGTTCTCTTTTCTGTAGTTCTCCAGATAATCATACGAATACTGGTACACTCCCTTGTAGCGCAGACCGTAAATGGAGCCCAGCGGGTTGCCCACCTGTATGCGGTTCAGATAAGTACCGCGACTGCTGGCCGACCAGTTAGAGTTTTTGGCATCGAGCACGGCATTATCCATCTGCTTCAGTTCATTATAGTTTTGCGCGATATTGAATCCGGCACTTACGGTGAGGTTTCCAACCTTGATGAATCTGTTAGCATTGATATTCATTTCCCATCCGTCATTGCTCATCTGACCCACATTTTTATAAGCCAGTGTGGAGTAACCCGTGACTGATGAAATCTTCACAGTTGGCATCAGCATATCTTTGGTATCCTTGTGATAATAGTCAAAGTCTACCTGAATCATGTCATTAAGGAAATTGAGGTTGAATCCCAAGTTAGTCTGTGTGGTGCGTTCCCATTTCAGGTTATCAAGTTTCAGCCCGTCGAGCGAAGCGGTAGGCTGCAGCGAACCGCTCTTGCCGTATGCACCGTCGGATGTGTTATAAGTGTTGTAGAACAAATAGTCTGCACTAGGCGCATTGCCCACAATACCCCAGCTGGCACGCAGGCCCAGCATTGACAGCCATGAGTTTTTCAACTTCTTCATGAACGGTTCGTCGATGATATTGTAACGCAGTGATACGCCCGGGAAGTAAGCCCACTTGTTTTTGGGTCCGAACTTGGAGTTACCATCTGCACGCATGGAGAAGTCCAGATTGTAACGACTCTTGTAAGACGCGTGCCCCTGATAGATGAAGTCCTGCGAGTTGGAGCGGCTATTGCTACTGCTCATGTTTCTAAGGTCGGCATTCACCGTAGGCGATGTAATGCCACCGGGCAGTTCGTTCATGGATATGTCTTGTGATGTGGTCTTGGATGACTGCATCTCATATCTCAACAACATTGTAGCATAAATATCATTGTTTTTGAAATACGGTGTATAGACCAGTTCTGTGCGCCCGCCGATCTGCATGCGGTTGCTCTCGGTGTTGGTGCTCAGGTTATAAGAAGAGCTGGTCCATGAGTTGGTGCTCAGGGCTGCCGGATAATATGAGGGCACGCTGCGTGCGTAGATGTCAAAGTCCACGCGTCCGTTGAATGTCAGTCTTGACTTGCCCTCTTCGGTACCCAACAGTTCGTATTTGATTTCAAAGTCGGGAGTGATACGATATGTCTGGTCTTTCTTCCATGCCATATTTGCTATGGCAACGGGATTGCCAAGACCACGGATATCATCCAGTTCCGAGGATGAGTAGTTGCCTTTGGTGGCATCGCCACTCGGGTTCATGATGTAATATTCATTGGTATTCGTGCCGTCAGCATTCTGGCGGTATATGGACATATTTGGCGCGAGCTGCTGCGCGATACCCAGCAAATTAGAATAGTTCTCCACATTATTTGTATACGTAAGCGGGAACTCAGAAGAGAAACGTATGCGGTCGCTCACATTGTAGTCCAGGGTTATACGTGTAGAGAAGCGGTCCAAAGTCTGCTTGATGACAGATCCTGTCTGTCGGTCATAACCGGCGCTGATACGGAACGAAGCCTTGGAACCGCCACCCGTAAGGCTGAGGTTCCAGCTGTGCATGCCACCGAATTGCGTCACGGCTTTCACCCAGTCGGTATTGTTGTTCCAGTTTTCATATTCGCTCCAGCTCTTGTTATAATTCAGCTCCATGATGTTGGAGGTGACAGTGGCCTTCTGTGACGGATTGTAGAATTCCTCCTTCAGCAGCATGGTATAGTCGTCACCGTTGAGCAACTTGTATCCGTCTGGCTGCCATGTGCCGGTAAACTTGTAAGAGAAGTTGACGCGTGTCTTTCCGCGCGAACCGCGCTTGGTGGTAATCATGATTACACCGTTGGCGCCATTGGCGCCCCAGATGGCTGTCGCGGCAGCATCCTTGAGCACGGTGATATTCTGGATATCCTCCACGTTCACCGACAACAGAGAAGCATACTGCTCATCGTTGGCGTTGGTGAAGTCGAATGTCTTGTCAGGATTATCGAATATTTTGTCATTGACCACAATCAGTGGCTCGGCGTTACCGTTGATGGTGGTCACACCACGCAGACGCATGGTGGTACCGGAACCCAGGTTACCAGAGTTTTGCACGATATCGAGTCCGGCAATCTCACCCTGCAGAGCCTCGTCAGCGGATGTGAACGCCATACCCTCGACAGCACCCATATCGAATTTCTGCTGTGCTGAAGACAGCTCTCTATTAGGAATGAAGAGTCCACCCGAACGCGTGCCCTTGGCATGCACGGTGACTTCCTGCAACGTTGTCTTGTCGGCATCGAGTTTTACATTGAATTGCTCACCATCACCTATTGCGATAGTCTTTGTCTTATCTCCCACAAACGAAATCACCAATTTGTTCTTGGTGCTCTTTATTTCCATGGAGAAGTTACCGTTGATATCAGTCTGAGTGGCCGACACGATACGGTTATTGGGATCGCGCTCCACAACATTGGCCATCAGGATAGGACCATCCTGATCGCTTACTGTACCCAAGATACGCTTTCCCTGCGCCATCATCATCTGACTGATGACACATAGCAAAGCAATTAACAGTATTTTTTTCATTGACATATAGTATTTCGTCTTATTATAGTTTATTCATTGCCTTTGCTCTGTTGTAAGCCTTGATAGCCTGGACACGGGCTTTAGCAGAAGACCAGTTGCCGTCAAAGCGCTTGCTGGAATTGTTATACAGCGGTTCTGAAATCTCATGAACAGCGCAGAATGAAGAGGTGGTGATGCTTGTGGCATTGTTTCTGGGCCCATTAAGCCAGTAGTCACGGGTCATCTTATTTACCATCTTTCCGCCATCGGCATCCACGGTGTGCGACACTCCGGCCACATCATTGACGATAATCTTGCCATTACCGCTGGAAGAAGAGATACTCAGTTCAAGAGACAGTCCCAGGTCGTCGGTGCAGAGCGTCTGGAAAACGCCGTTCTCCACTTTGGTGTCAGCATAGATGGATGTGCTCTGGAAATGATAGCGCGCGAAATCTCTCAACGCCTTGATTTTCAGCTTTGCCTCATCTTTGATCGCCTGCGTGGCTCCCTCGCCATAGGTATTAAACAGACTTTGTATTTCGCTCCATCGTGGCAGACCTGCCGCATAGGCTTTCTCCATGGCATCGTTGTCGGGCGCATAGAGGGTGTAGTTGTAGGTGTTGAAAAATTTCACGTTAAAGTCCAGACATGCATTCTGCACTGCACTTTTACCGGTACCGTATGTGCTGGTGAATATGGTGTACTGGCTCTGTTCAGAAGTGCCAAACGAATTGGTCTCGTCAGAAATGCCTGCCCAGCTAAGCAGGTCGGTGGCATCAAATCCGGAACATACATTGAGAAATTCCGAGAACTGCGAATTGTCGCTTAATGTCTTGTACACACTGTTCTGAGGAGCCTGTATCACGTGGTCTATGCGGTAAGCCTTACCGTTTTTCTCCACATACACGTTCTCAATAGCAGATTTAGCCTGTCCGTTGTCCATTTGTGCACCGCTCTGCACAGTGCTGCCCACGGTGCTGCCGCTGACATAAATCTCACCACCATGCTTGGTCTTGAAGTAATGGTTATCGGCTATCGTCTGACCGGCATCGAGCACCACCGTGTGGTAGTTAAGAATGTCTATAAGCTGCGACTTCACCTGTGAAATATCTGCCACCTCGCCCACGAGCGCGCCCAGTGTATTGGTGTTGTTATTATAGTAATAACGCTGGCAGCGCAAATGGTTGTTCTTGTTGTAAGAGGCGTCATAGTAGAAGCGCAGGGCGTAAGCCTGCGTGCCGTTGGAATGACCGAGTGATGCCGGATCGATGTAATAATCATCAAAGGCTTTGTCATCAGGTATGAAGAACGCATAGTTGGCACTCATTGCCAAAAGATAATACTTGAAGTCTACACCAAGATAGTCCTTATCCTGCACAGCCCAATTCATCACCTTCATATCGGGATATGATGATGAAGGGGCAAGCACGGCCTGGAATTCATCCGGGGCGATAACCTTGTCCAACACGTAGACCACGCCATTATTGGCTATCTTCACATCGTATTTACCATCCGTGCTCTTCTTCAGATAACCGACATTCATGCCCATGTTCTCACTGGCATCATTGGTGATGGTGGTAAACTTGCTTGGCACGGTCTGCACGAATGACGTCATCATGAGGTTATTGATAAATGAGGTTACAATAGATGACTTTCTGGCATACAGCGAGTCGATATTTTCGAGCAGGTTGCCCTCTGTGTTGGCCTTGCTTCCATAGATATCAATAAGGTACGCGCCATTGCCGCCGGGCAGGAAATAGCTCTTGATAGCGGCATCATCAGGCACGAACATCGCGCCTATATCGGCAATGCTATAGTCCACGGCTGTGGTGTATGCGCTCTTAGGATAATACTGGTTCCATCCCGGGTCATAGGTCAGATAAGATGTCACGATGTTGCCATTGGGGTCCACAATTAACGCTTTCTGGTCTTGTGAGGTGGCACTGAAATAGCGTGACTGGAAGATTGAGTCTACAACCTGCTGTTTGTTGGCGATAGCCCAGTCGTTGTAGTTGTTGGTCGTGGTGGCGTCATAGTAAGGCGCATTGTAATAGTCGAGCATACGGCTAAAAATGCCGGTCTCACTGTTTTTGCGTATCACCTGTGCCATATTGCCCGGGGGCAGCAACACATCCTGCATCTGATGGATGTAGCCGTTCATGCAGGTAATGTCCGACTTCACGATTTTGTCACGAAAGATGTAAGCGTCACCCTCTGAATAGGCGGAACCGGTAAGAATCTCAAAATCACTGCCACTACCAGTGGTAGTGATGTTGTTGTTTACCATCTGTTCACGCGTGAAATGGACCATCATCGGCTTTGTGGCATCACTCACCACGTTGATACCCTTGTTGAAGAAACCTGCCCAATACTTATTGTTGGAAGGCATGCCCGACGGGCCGTAGATATGGGTGATGGAATCGATCACGTTCACGGATGTGGCATGCTTCACGGCCTGCCCTTTCACTACATCAGCACTTCCACTACTTACATTGGAGAGCATACTCACGAGCAAAGCGTTATCCAGCATGGATGTGTAGAGCAGCTGTTTCTTCTGGGCCGTGGTGAGTTGCTCATAACTCGTCACGCCCCAATCATTGCTCATAAAGAATCGTGTGAACGCATCATCATTAGCGGGAAAGACGGTCTTGCTGCCGGTACGACCCAATATCTCGGTATAACCGAGGTCGTCCACCAGGCGCAAATACGTCTTGAACGTACCCGTCAGATGATTCTGATTGGGGTTCGCCAATTCCCCATAAATGCTGCTGCCTAGCCATTCGGGTTTAGAGTCAGCATCAACTTCCTCGTTTTTGTCAACGCAAGAAGTTATCAGTCCCGTTAAGGCGAGAAAAAAAACATACAATGAGTTTTTTCATAAATGTTCATTAGTTAATAATTATATAGATTTTTTATTGTTCGGTAGACTACAGTTTCAGTTTGCAAAATAAGCGAAAAAAGACGAGACGTGCAAAGTTAATAACTATAAATATTGATAAAAATCCATCAATATTTGATTTTACAAAGATCCGGCGACTGTCAATTGTTAAAAAACACTCTATTCAAAAGAATACCATCTGCAAAAAAAACTCGCACGCCATGCCATAACATGAATTTCATACATACCGGCACATCCCGCCTCACCAAATCCGCACGTACATACAACCGAATGTTTTGTAAATTATTATTCACGAAAAAGCATCTCTCTTACTCTTTGCATCTAGGTTTCGGAAGTGACTGCTAAGGAAAGAAAAACCGGAATGGGAGCATCATCTTGCCGGAAATATCATCCGATTTCGCGATTTGCGTCATCACAGAATGCAAGTAACCGTTACTTGCCATGCGTTTAGCCGTTAACGGCACTGCTGCTAACGGTTAGTTGCAACGCGTTTGACGATTAAAATGAACGCCGATATGACCTATATTGACTGACTATTTTATACCTTTTGGCTCCTCGGCAAGACAACCCGTTGACAATCAAAGAGTTGTAAAAGTGCTCTATTTTCGCGTATTTTCGACCGAAGGGACATCCGGTCGGAAATAATCGATGCACGCGAGAACTCTTGTAAATATTTTTTCACATCAATAAACAAGCAAGTCCGACCGATTTTGGTTAATGCTGGACACATCTATAAAACGACAATGACATATCCATTTTCCAACTGTTATTCATTCATTGACAGATTTCCTTTGAGCGTGATGCCGCCAGAATGGCATAAAAAAGGTCGGCACCGAGGTACCGACCTTTATTGATATTTCAAAGACGTGGAATAATCTTATTATTTTACGACATACTTCTTGCCGTTGACAATATATATGCCCTTAGGAAGGGTGTTCAATTCCTTGGCGTCTGAGGCAACTTTCACACCACTGAGTGAGAACACGCCCTTGACTGTCGGACTCAGAGTCTCCTTATCGTCGGCAAACACACCCTTGACACCAGTAACTACACGGTTCATGTCCTTCTCTGCTGCCATCATAGCCCACTTGGCATTGGCGATTCTCTTGGCGAGAGCTAAAACAGATGGAACGTCTGTCTCGCTGGCGGTAGCTGCATAAGCAAGCTTTGCCTCTGCCACAGCCTTGGCAAGTCTTCTTGGAATAAACACGCGACCGGCAGCCACCAGGCCTGTATTGCTAAGGGTATCAGCAAGCAATGCATCGGCGGTAGAAATAGCTGTATTCAAGTCTTTCTTAGCACCTGTCAGATAACCGCTCAGGCTCTTGCCGTAATAGAACACATAGTTGTCGCCGAATCCATAGGCATTAGCACCCTGTTTGCTAATCTGTCCATAAGAGCTCATGCCCAGCTCCACTACCGGAGTCTTGTCGGGAGCCACATAACAGAACACAGAGTACTTTGAGGGAATATATCCATTTATACTGGTAGCACCTGCCCACATTACATTGCGAGAGTGAACACGTACGGAATCAGGCGCACCGGTCTCACCGAAGAAGAACTTCACCTCAGACCTGTTATAAGTGGTGTCGGTTCCATTGACAGTAGCCATATAAATGTCATAAGGTAAGCCACCACCTTTATAATACTCGTTAAAAGCATAACCATTTGAACGATATTCGTAAATACCGGATTCGCTCAAAGTGATTTCCTGTTTGAACTTACTTGTAGGAGATACTGTATTACCACGCCATACATATGCACGGAAACCATTGTCGAAGTTTGCGTCTGTGGCTCTCTTGTAGCCCTCTTTTCCACTTACCGCCTCTGTAAGGGTCCAGCCACTTACATTGCTCAGGAAGAATGGATTAACGATATCAATAGCGGCCGGTGTGTCGTAATTTGCAGCAGAGGCCAGATACAGTGCTTTTGCAGACAGCAGGCTGGCATCAAGGCTTGTGAAGGTGGCGTCTTCTGTTCCCGTAACTCCTGCAATAAGGGCGTCAGCCTGGTCTATAAGAGTCTTCAAGTTTGATTTTTTTGTGGCGCTTCCATCCAGAGTGTTATCATTGTAGACAGACTTTGCTCCTGCCAAATCAGCTACAAGAGTAGTATAAGGAGCATTTGTGGTATAATAATTCTGAATACTTGTTCTGATGTATTTCATGAAAGTATTCAATGTCGTGGCATATTCCGGAGTAGCCGTATATGCACCATCGGCATCCTTCAGTTGATCATCGTTAATCACATTTCCGCTGGCATCTATGACACCAAGCGATGCATTGTAACGTGTATTGGACAAATCAATAGAGTCCTGAAGAACTGCCTTGCCCCATGGAAATTCTGCCTTGGCCTTAACGGTAACAGCAGAATCCATCATCACTTTAAGTGCGGTCTGGGCTGCCTGAATAGCTTTAATGCCATTAATGCGGTTTTGTTCAGACTGATTCGTGCCCAACATACGAAGGGCGGCATTTGCCATATTGAATGAACCACCAAGTTTCTTGCCTACCATATCACTGGGAAGAGTAAATGTGGCTCCGACGCTCACATTGTTTGTACCTTCGGGTGCGGTGAAGAACTTGGTATAGGTCTGATAGTATCTTGTGGGTAGAGTGTCGCATGTGGTATAATCGTTATTAGCGAAAACCTTTGCACCATAGAAAGCAGACTCGTAGTTAGGGGTATAATTTCCGGTAGAGGATGTAGTACCGGAGAAATAAAAGCCCTTGAGATCTACGGCAAACATATATCTGCCGGCAGACATACTCTTAGTAAGTGTCGCTATAGCATCACTACCGGAAGTCAAATCAAATCCGCCGGGATAGGTGAAGTATATCTCCGCCTTGTCAGCATCCGTATACGAATTGTTGCAATGATACCAGCGTGCAGGCGACAGCACCCAGTCGCCGATTGCAGTTGTGTTCTGATATTTTGTACCATTCACCCAACTTGTGAACTGCGATTTCATGTCAGCCGAGTTGGCATCGAGGAATTTGCTTTCGGCCTCGACCAAAGAAGTGATGGCACCGGACATCTCAGACTCACTCTCAACAAATTCAGTGGTTTTCATTGCTTCCTTTACACCATTAATGGCAGTATTGAATTCATCCAGACCGTTGACCTTACCTGAAGGATTGGCTTTCGCCCATTCGTCAAGACCGGCAAGATAATTACAATAGTCAATAACACGGTTGGCAATACGGTCATCATAAACCGTGCTTATTTCGTGTACCTCAACATTGGTAATTTGAGTGCCTTCGGCAATATTCTGAAACACAATCTGAAGCATCTGTGCCGAATTGGCGGTGACAGTATCGTTGACTGTCTGCCACTCACCAGCCTTGACACCGGTAACCTCGTTCACAAGACGATAGCCTGTGGCTGAAGTACTGAAAGAGCCGTCTGTGTCGGCATAAATGCCAACATAATTGGTTGCAGCAGCTGTCACGGAAGTAGAGAATGCTGATGTTGCATAGATAGAGTAGCTCACGGAATATTTCTTTCCTGCCTCAAGAGAGATTGAGCGCGCGAGATCTGTACCGCTGATGTTTTGGCTTTCGATGACATTCACGCCACTTGGTCCTACGCCCGTCTTAATAGACCACTTCGCCATGTCTACAGAGGCATTCGTGGTGGTGGTCCATCCCGTTGTGGTGCCTGAGAAGTCGCCATTGCTCACAAGGTTGGCGCCCATAACCTTAAGCTTTGCCGTCGGAGTATAGATATAGTCGCCCACGCTGAAAGCATTGGCACTAACCATACACGAAATAGCGGCAAAGAAAAAAAGTAATTGTCTTTTCATATTAGTTTGTATTAAGTTAATAAAATTTATTGGTTTATCAATCTATCCATTAATCGGTGGCAAAGATAGACACTTTTTAATTTAATGGACTTTGATATTTGACCAATTACCAATGATTTTTGAGAAAACAAGGGCATACCTCGAAAGATATGCCCTTGGAATAAACTATTTAACATTTACCGTCTGCGTCCCTACATTATTGCCCGACCGCATCTTTACGATATAAGTACCCGATGGCACTCCGAGCGATTTGACTCCTGCAGTGATACTCTTGCGCATTGTGGTGAGACTGCCAACATTGACGCCACCAACGGTATACACTTCACACTCGACCTCATCATTGGCGGAAATGGAAGCAATGCCGGTGGCTGTCTTTCAGACGTGTGCTCTTCCGATCTCTTCAACACGCCTACGGTGCCGGCAAGAGAGGATGTATCCCACTCCAACCCTGAAGGCAGTGACGGCAGGTTGACCTTAGGTGTGCCCTGGTATGAGTTGGCTGTCCACAGACAGATACTGTCACCGGCTGCCGGTGTATAGGTATCGAGCATTGTCACGTTGACCACACCATTGCAAATAAGGCTGGTGCCCACTTGCAACATGGAGTTAGTGATGACGTTACCACTCTTGGACGCTATGATGAAGTTGATGGTAGCATTACCACTAGTACGGACCAGCAGATTGGTCTTGATTGTACCCACTGTGACATCACTGGTGTATGAGCACGGTGTGAGCTGGGCATTGTCTGTCATTATCAGTGACGGGAGTAGTCCGCAACCGACAATCTGCCCTGCTCCGCTGGCTGTGGCGGTGCTGCCGCTGACAGCAGTTGTGGCAGACGACTGATAGAACTGCAAAGTACCTTCTTTTATCTCAAGACTTCCAAGGATTCTTCCCAAAGACAATATCGTCATCTTGCCTGCACCTTTCTTTATAAGAGGGGTAGAGGATGTTGTGTTGGCAGAGAGATAGAAGTCGCCATCACCCACGAGCGAGTATGCACCGGTTCCTGCCAATGTGCCGGAACCAGAGACCTTACCTATAGGAAATTCCTTACCGTCATTATTCACTGTCACGCCGGAGTTTAACATTAGTGTGGCATTTGGCAGACCGTAAGTGTTGTTGAAATCAAATGAAGGGGCATAAGTGCCACGCTTCAAGACACCGGGAACCACGGTTCCGGCAAATGCGCTCCAATCACCTTGCAGATAGTTTCTCACTCCACCTGCATATACATTGAATGTACCCGCACCGGTCAGTTTGCCATAATATACGCACCTCGGATCCTGATACAATGTGCCTGTCTTACCGGCGGGCACCACAAAGTGGGCATTGTTTGACGAATAAGACCCCTCGCTGTTGGTGTCATAGAGCGTGCCGCCCTGGAACTCCACGGTATCCGGAAGATTTGCAATCGATGATGATGTCTCGGCATCATTCACCGTACCGGATGCGATGATGAGACGTTTCATACTGTTGCCTGTGGTCAGTGTGAGTGCGCCGGAGCCTGTCTTTGTCAGTATGCCGGTACCACTTGTGGAACTGATGCCGGTGCCCATCGTCAGGGTCACACCCGACGGTGTATCAAGATTGGCAGTGCCGCCGACAACAATCTTCTGAGATGTGGTAAGACTGGTGCTTGCCGAAAGGGTGGCACCATTATTTATGGTTATCGTCTTGCCGGTGTTGCCCAGTGATCCATAGTCTTTGCCGATAGTGTTGGCAAGTGAACTTACAGTTACCTTGCCACCGTTGATTGTGGTGTTGCCCACACGGTTTTCATTTTTTATGATTACATTTCCCGTATTGTTCTTGGTCACCACAGGCTCTCCCACGATGCTGTCGCCCGTGAGTGTGTAGGTCTTTGTGTTGTCGAACGTGATTGTCTTGGGAGCGATATTTCCACTCACGTTGACAGTGTAGCTGGTGGCATTATCGTTGAATGTGACATTGTCATCGGACACGAATGCCACGGCATCGCCACCGTTATTCCGGACAAAGTTCTTGGCATTGTCGAAATCCCAGGTGCCACTCTCACTTCCCGTCCATGTCACATCCTCGGCATCCATGTTGGCAAGGGTGAGATAGAGTTCTTTATTCTCTACGGAGAGGGTCTTCTTCATCTTGTTGAAACCCTCGATAGCAATGTTGTTAATATCGCCGTCTACAGTATTAATGGCACCAAGGTCGTACTTACCGGCGGAAACAGTGCCTATTGATGAGAGTCTCATCACGGGCGTGTCATATTCCGGACCGTTGCCGTTGGGCCACACTTTCTTTTCTATCTTCAACACATTGACGTTGATTTTATCTGCTGTCAGACTGCTGCCAAGATTAATCTCGACAACAGAACCGAAATTAAGAATCAGCGAATCAGCGGTGACAGTACCTATCGTGCCGTTACCTCCCGGGCGTAACACGGATGCATAGTTCATCTCTATACCTTTATCAAATTTGCCACCGTTGGAGTTGAGCACAGCGAAGCGGTTCAGCCACACGCGGCTACCCTGCATCTCGCCATCAAAGTTGATTGTACCTGCCCACACTTCGGTGTTGCCGGTGTATGCCTGTGTCACTGCAGGCAGTGTAAGTATGCCATCGCCCTGCTTTACCAAACGCATGCCACCGCCGAAGGCTCCACCTGTAAGCGTGTGCGTATAATATGTGGTAGTGATATTGTTATTATCAGTGTGTCCCTGCACCCATGATGGCGCATTGTCGAAGAATATATAAGGTGAGGCGCCTGCACTTACATTTACAGTCATGTCATTGGTCTCTGCCATGATAATCTGCTTGTCATTAGTTGCACTGCCTATGGTTGAACCATTTGCGATCTCCGTACGGTTGGTCATCGTCAACGCAGGAGGCGCAGAGGTAATGCCTTCCAACTGTCCAAGGAAATAACTTGTGTGGGGCGGCTGGTTGTATCCGCACATCTCCCATACCATGGCCTGGCGATACTGCATATCGTGCCAAAGGGTGTAATTGCGGTATTTGGTCTCGTTATTGGTAGTGAACAGGCGCAGGTTACCATCATCGGTACGCAGGATAACCTCCTCACGCCAGTCACCGAGGATATCGGCTTGGCAGGATGGCGTTCCCTTGGTTCCGTTACAGGTTTTGCTGTCTGCAAAGGTGTAGACAGCGCCCTTACCATATTTGTATACGCGGGGGTTTCCTATTTCATAATAATCAGTGGTGTTGAAATCGGAATAGTTGAACGTCTCTTGCAACAGGTCACCATCCCAATAAAGCCCGAAGTTCTC
>OCVT010000603.1_pt1 | contig 14780 bp, 8 predicted proteins | sample 1539111 | NCBI WGS metagenome assembly OCVT01 (sample SAMEA3991482, study PRJEB22521) | metagenome | biome: anthropogenic terrestrial biome; feature: sewage plant; material: raw primary sludge | place: Sweden | collected 2012-09-26 | reverse complement strand
CTACCCGGTTGGCAGCGAGCGCACTCTCGATGTCGCGCGAGTTGCCGCTGAGCATGGTCACCTTGATTTGCGGATACGCCTTGAGAAAATCCGCCAATATCTCCGGCATCACATACTGGGCTACCGTGGTACTTGCCCCGATGCGCAGCTCGCCACGGAACTGCTGCTGCATGGCGTTCATGTCGAAGTCCAGCCGCTGGTAGTCTTTCATGATGCGCACGGAATGGTCGAGCAGCAACTTGCCGGCACTCGTCAGTCGGATTTTATTACCCAGACGGTCGAAAAGCCGTGTATTGAACTCGCGTTCCAGTTCCTGGATGTGCTTGCTGATGGCCGGTTGACTGATGTACAGTTCCTGCGAAGCCTTGGTGAAGCTCAGGTTTATGGCTACAGACCGGAACACTTTCAGACGGATATCTATCATAGATGAAGGATTTATTGGAGTGATCACTATTCGTCTCTCAGATGGAGAAACTTTTACTTATTACTTATAAAAGGGTTGTTATCAATGGCCTTGCAGATGAAGGCTCATTCTCTCATTTCTCATCCCTTATCCATTCCCAATGGCGCCAGCGAATGGTGCATTATGAATTATGCATTGTCATCGGACTGTCTTTGCACCCTCCCCTTTCGGGGAGGGATGGGGAGAGGCTTTCATAAGCTTACTCTATAGGTTGTCCAGTCATCAAGGGGGCGCGCGCCGATATGCAGATAGAAGTCGATGGACTTTTGATTCCAGTTGAGACAGCACCATTCCATTCTTCCGTAGTTCCGCTCGGTGGCAATGCGGGTCAGCGCCTGCAGGAGGGACTTTCCGATGCCTTTCCCCCGAGCCTCTTCTTTCACGAACAAATCCTCGAGATAGAGGCCGGCCTTGCCCAGAAACGTGGAGAAGTTGTGAAAGAACAGGGCGAACCCCACGACCTCGCCGCGGTATTCCGCCAAGAGCACCTCCGCGTCATGGTTGACGAAAAGCGTCGTGTGCAGATCTTCTACGGTGGCCGCGACGTCGTCTTCCATCTTTTCGTAGACGGCAAGACTGTTGATTAACGACAGGATGACACCGCACTCGTCTTCGCGGGCGAACCTGATATTGATTTCTTTGTTTGGCATATTGATAGCAATGATTGGTTTATGATGATACATACTTTTCCCTCAACCGCCGCGGCAACTTCGACAGCACCAGACGATACGACATCTCTATCCATCTGCGCGCATCGCCGTCGCGAACCTTATCGAGGAGAAGGTCATTCCAATGCACTTTGTTAAGATGGTAAGCCGCACGCACGCCGGCGGTCTCCCGCAACTCCTGTCCATAGGCAGGCACCAACTTCACCGCGCACGTAGGCTTCGGCGACTCCAGCCATATATGCAGGAATATTTTGCCCTCGATACGGAATATCAACCAGTCGGAACCGTAAGGCATATCCTCGGTCACGCCCGGAAGCGACAACGCTAATTTCCGAACCTCTTCGATGTTCATGGTCTGTGCCTCTTATTAGTTCTTACCATATACTTTCTTGTAAGCCTCCTTGTATCTGATCTGCGCCTCCATCACCTCCAGGTCGTTGCCCGTCTTCTTGAGCAACTTCACCTGCAAGCCATAGGCATCCTCGTCTACGGGATCTATATTGAAGATGTTGCGAATGCACTCCAAGGCTTTGACATAGTTCTCCTCCCGCTCGGCTTTCAGCATCATCTCCTTTAAGACCGGCAGCAGCCTGTTCTCCATGTTCGACTTCATGCTGTCCATGACCGGCGCGTCTATCGACGAGAGGAACTTTCCCCGGCGGAGTATCTGCAAAATCGCCTCATCGTTGTCATCTTCCTGCTCCTGCTCGTCAATCAGACGGCGCATTTCCAGATAGTCACAATAAAACGGACTGGTACACTCCAGCAAGAAACAGTTGTTGCGGCAGACTACCTTCACGCCTTCCATTTCATCGAGCACCTTGCGCAAGTGGTTCATGGCTACGCCGCGCGAGTTCTTGATTTTCTCAACCGTCTTTTCTCCCCACATGATGTTGCCCAGATAGCGCGAAGAGATACCATTCTTATTGCTGAACGCCAACAAGAGGCAGAAAATCTGCTTCAGCTTATCGGTAAACATATAGGTGATGTCGCGGTCGTGACTGTCATGAACAATGAAGTCGCCGAACAGGCTCACCGAGTTGGGCTTCACGTCCATCGGACTGCCCTTGGTATTCACGAGAGTGGTCAGCGGTTTCCTACCCGACCTCATACGCCATTTATAGAAAAGCCTTCCGCTGACAGCCGATACCAACACGAGCAAGCCTGCTATCCACCACCCATAAGTACGGGAAGGGAATGCATCTGCCTTCTTGAACTCTGCCTCAGAGAGAACGGGGGCGTTGATGGTGTAGGCACGGAAGACCGAATACCGCTCATTTCTGAATTCCTGCACCGTGGTGACAAACTGACGGAGCAAGGGGTCATAGAACAGATTAGCCTCGCTCTCTATGCGGTCGGGATGAATAGGGATGGAATCGCCCAGCTGTGTATAACTGCCGTTCTTCAGGGAGAAGCGGTAGAGTTTCAGATAAGAATCGGAGAGAAATTCCGAATAGCAAAGCGTGTAGAAATAGCCGCCACGCACCACCATTCCTTTCACGGCTACCATATTGATTTGCTTGCCCCAGTCGGCATCCCATAACTTGACCAGTCGGTTGGTACGGGTGTCTAGACGATGAAGGTCGTAGAAGAACCGACGGCCAACCGTCTGGTTGCCCGACTCGTTGCCCATGCCGCCGAAGAGATATACATAATGGCCTCCGTCGTGACCCATGGACAGGAAATAACGCGGGAAGGTCTGACCCTTGATGTCGTGGCGCATCATCCAGCGATGCCCGTTGACCAGATAGGTATAGAACTGCGCGTTGTAGCGCATGTTGGCAAAGCCGCCATAGATGGTGTACTGTTTGTTCTTCGCATCATAGTAAGCTCCGTGATGATGCATTTGTCCTTCATTAATCTGCGCATTGGTCTCCACCGTCCACAAGTAGTTCTTCAGGTCGAGACTGGCAACCGAGGGTTCTTCAGGCTTCTTGTGCTCACGTAAAGCCTCATAGGCATAGAGCCGGCTGGTCTGCTCGTCGATGAAGCTGGTACCCAGATAGAACGTGAGCGGACAGCGCGGCACAAAATGCATGCGCTGGGTGGTTTCCGACATAACATTGTATATAAATAAGGAGTCGCGGTTGAAGTAGAGCACCTCATGACTGCCGATATGGTAACAATAGCCTGCCGGCGACTTCGAGAAGGAGCTGAAGCACTTCTTCCAGTGATACGTATCGTTCACCGACCAGTAGGGATTTATGACATTCCCCAGCTTCCTCCCGTCCCGCGTATACACACTGTTGCCATGCGTCTGGTAAAGCGGAAAGTCATACTGTTTTTTTTCTCCCCGTATCAGCAAGTTCTTCATGGAGAACGACGGTACGTCGATGAGATAATCACTGCGGCCGAAAATGATCTGCGGTTCAAACTCATCGGGCAGCTTCTTCTGGCTGACGACCACCTTCTGTCCATCTACGCTCAGGCTGAGCTTTTTTTTCTGCAAGTCCAGGAAGAACTGCATCTTGAACCATTGCTTGACCATCAGCTTTCGCCGGTCGAACTTGATTTTCAGCAGACTCTTGTGTCCTTCCTCGTTCAGTTCAAAATAATCATCACCCCGACGGTCGAAGAATAGATTGAAAATCTCTCCACAGGATCTGTCGATGAGCCGAAAGACGTAGCCTACCTCTTCTTTATGAGGTAGCTGCATGTCGAAACTGATCTCCAGATAATGACGGAAGCGCACGGAATGACCATTGAAAACATCGTAAGATGTCCGCTTTTCAATAGAGTTGGCGGGGTTTTTGAACTGAAGGCCCTGGGCATTGGCAGAAACAGACAAGCCATACGCACAAAGCAGTATATAGATAGTTTTCAAATTAAACATGATGTTAGAGTTGATAGAAGACTACTTCTGAGATATTTTTCATCTACACGACATCTACGAGGAGCTTTCTTGAACACTGCTTCCGAAGCTGTCGGTTACTTTCATTGATAAGCCTTGTTTGGATAGTGACTGTGCAAAGATAGAAATTTTATTCATGCCCACCAAGGCTAATGGGTTATTTTTAAATTAAATCTACAGTTGCCCGGTTATTTTCGAGGACTTTTCAGGGTATTCAAACCTATTTTACTCCGATGGACGTATCCTCTAACGGCAGGCTTACCATTATCATCCAAGAACCGGAAACCAAGCGGCGAAATCGCATGGATGGATCGCCATTGTGCCTATTCTCTGTTTCATCTTATCAGATAAGCCATTTCATTCCTAGAGAGTTCCCTTTATAAAATTCATAGACGAAAAACGAAGAACAACAAAAGGGAAAACAGAAAGAAAAGGAAAGCAAAAGCCATAAAAGCCCACTTTTTTAGTCTGGGTTAGCACAATAATTGAAGTTTTAATATAAAAATAACCCTCCCATTAACCCCGGCTATTCTACTTTTGCGAAAAATATCAAACAAATATCATTATCAACTAAAATCTAGGCCATGTCCATAAAAAGATTTTTGAATCAGTTTGCGGTCGTGCTATTGGCAGGCTGCCTAAGTTTTGTAATCAGTTCATGCAGTGATGACGACAACGGAAACGGGTCGGGAAGCTACGGAACAGGATCAGTAACGGGTATTATTACGGATGACTACAACGCTCCACTGGAAGGTGTAGTCGTCACCGTGGAAGGAAGCAACGAGACGGCGACCACCAACGCCAACGGCGAGTTCTCCTTAAGTAATATCACCATCGGCAAAAGCATCCTCACTTTCGCCAAGAAAGACTACCAAACCATCAGCGTAACCGTGACGCCGAAGAGTTATAATAATGGTGTAGCTCTGGTTAACGCATCCATGGAATATGCCGCTGCCCACATCACGGGTATCGTGCTGGATGCCAAGAACGGCAACGCCCCGATGCCGGGCGTGAAGGTAAGCATCAGCGAGACGCAGACCGCGACCACCGGGCTGGACGGCCGCTACTCTATCGACAATCTGCCCCTGGACGCCTACAACGTCACCTTCAGTTACAACGGGTATGAGACCGTCACCCGTACGGTAGGCATCGACGCCTTCCAGAACGGCACGGCTACCGTCGACGTCACCATGGGCGGCCGCCAGATACTGCCTCACAAGACCCTCGACGACATTCAGAATGCCGACCACTGGTACTACAGCGAATATCGCGGCGGACGTAACGCCGAGAGCTATCCTCACTGGGACTGGTCAACCGACTTCATGGCCACCTTCGACTTCTACGGATGGTGGGAAGAGCAGAATGAAGGCACGACACTGCAAATACAGAACAGCGCCGAGAATCAGAGCAATCCTGCCGACCTGAACCACTTCGACTCTTACGTATATGGTTTGAAGCACATCACCGAAGACAATAAAATAATGACCATCCAGTGCCGCTCGCACGCCACATCCGCTGATAGTCCGACCGTCTGGGGCGTTCAGATTATAGACATGAGCCAAGGTACACCGACAGCCGTGAAGCTGGGTGACAACCGCACACTCGACCTCACCGACGGCAGCTACTCCAGCGAAGTGTTCGACCTGAGCGACTACGTGGGCAAGGATATCGTCATTGCCATCGGTATTTATCGTGCCAAGACCGGCGACTACTGGAAGCAGCTCGTGCTGCGTCGCATCGCCTTCAACAATCAAGCCGTGCCCCAGAACAACTGGAGTTGGCTCTCTGGAACTGCCATCAACGACGAAATGGCTGGCTGGGGACTCACTCGGGAAATGGTACGTTCCATGATGCCGCAGGTGAGCTGGAGCTTCTCGGGCATCTCTCCGCAAGACGGCAACCGCGACGACTACGGCAACGCTTATCACTCCTGGCGTGACGTTGCCCACATCGGCGCCCTCTGGTCATTCGTACCCCTGCACAAGGACACAGAACCGTTTACCAGCGAAGGCTTCGTCATGAAGACCAACGGTGGCGGAACACCCGTCAGCACCACGGAGCCGCAGGCTTACTTCTACGCCAAGTTCTCCATTCAGAGCGGCCACGACCACCTGACACTGCGCTGCCGAAACTTCAGTTCCGACAATGCCACATACTTTAAGTTGACGGCCATCACCAATAGCATGAACGTGAGTCAGCTCATCCCGTCGAATGTTTCTGCCACCTCATGGGGCAAAGGCGACAACGGCAGTATCTGGTTCATGCACGAGAACGGCGATGCCGGCAATCCGCAGAACTACGCCACCTTTACCTTCGACCTCTCGGCCTTCAGCGGACAGGACGTCACGCTCTGCCTGGGTGTCTACAAAGGAACCGACAATGGTGACGAGAACAAGCTCTGCATCCATAGCATCAATGTAAACTAAACTTGATAATGTATCGGGCAGCCCCCGCTCTATCCTTTAAAGCGGAGGCTGCTTCTAAAAACAATCCGAATATGAGAAAAACAATAACGGTAATCGTTGCCCTGTTGTGCCTGACTGGTCTTCTCAGTTGTGAAGACAAGGAACAGATGGACAGCATACCTTATAGTATGACGCACGACTCTCTGCCTTCGCAGAAAGGCGCCGAACTGGCTGCACTCGACCTGAGCAGGGCCGTAGCCCTGGTGGATACTGCCGTGGCCCATTATTTCACTGGTGCCAACATGACGATGTTGCGCTATTACAACCCCGTCACGCAGACAGCGTCTGCCGAGGTGGGCAGCGTATGGATGTACACCAGTGCCATCGAAGCAGTGAACTCTGTGATGGAATCCCTGAAAGACATGCAGAAGCAGGTTCCCGACCTGTACACGGCCCACTACAGCCGTCTCGAGGAACTGCTGACGAAACTCTATGCCGGCCTCGACTATTATGCCGGCACTTACACGCTCACGTCCTATACCCAGACCCGCCAGTGGCGCGTATTCTCCGTAAACAGGGCCAGCGATGCCAACGGCGCCGACGTAAAGGGAACACTCAACGTATACGACGATCAAGAATGGCTCATCCGCGAACTGATACGATCCTATAAGATTACCGGCAAACAGCAGTACCTCACCGAGGCCGAATACCTCACCGACTACGTGCTCGACGGATGGGACTGTAGTCCAAACGCCAACGGCGACGAGGTGGGTGGCATCACCTGGGGGCCAGCCTATGTGTCTAAGCACTCGTGCAGCAACGGGCCCATGGTCGCTCCGCTGATATGGCTTTACGAAATCTATCGCGGCAAGAGCGACGAGGTGACCTATCGCAAGATAGACCTCAACGGCAAACGCTACGAGGTGACCGAGAAGAAGACCGACTACTACATGGATTTCGCCAAGAAGATTTATGACTGGCAGAAGACGCATCTGATGATGGACAGCGGTGTCTACTACGACCTGGTTTCTGCCAACGGCAACGAACCGCAGTACGAAGACGTAGACGGTGTCACCTATCGCAAGAGTCTGGCACTCGGCAATGTATCTGGCGAAGCCTATACCTATAACAGCGGAACCATGCTGTCAGGTGGAGCCGAACTCTACCGTACGACTCGCATCGGCAACTACCTGACCGACCTGAAGGCGCTCACCACAGCCACCTTCACCACCTTCGCCAAGAAGAACGCCAACCAGACAGACTATTACAGTTATCCTGTCGACGGCTTCAGCACTTGGTTCAACGACGTACTCATGCGCGGCTATGCCGAAGCTTACAATCAGTATGACGGCACCCGCGAGGCCCTCACCACGTTCCAGAACAATCTCGACTTTGCCTGGGCCAACTATCTGAAGAACGGCATGCTGCCCGTCAACCTGCTGGTAGGCTGGAGCTGGACTTCGGCCAACAACAACATCGAAAGCATGTACACGTTCGCCTACGCTGCCGAATACGCAGTGCTTGCCAATTATCAGCGTAAGGTCTACGAAGAGTAACTATAAAACAATATATCATGAAACTAAAAGCTAAAATAGGTTTTCTATGGCTTCTGTTCTCCTTCATGGTCGTGAGTCTGCAGGCACAGAACATCACCGTCAAAGGAAATATAGTCGATCAGAACAATGAGCCCATCATCGGTGCCACCGTGTCGGTTGTGGGAACGAAGAATATCGCTATCACCGATCTCAATGGAGATTACACCATTCAGGCACCCTCGGATGGTAAGCTGGTCATCAATTACATAGGCATGCAGCCCTTCACGCAGTTGATAGGTGGCCGCCGGCAAATCAATGTCACCATGAAAGAAGAGGCCAGCCAGCTGCAAGACGTCGTGGTCGTGGGCTACGGCACCCAGAAGCGAGGGTCGGTAACAGGCTCCGTGGCCGCCGTGAAAGGCGATGAGATGATCCGCACGAAGAACGAGAACCCGCAGAACATGCTCACCGGTCGTGTGGCCGGCGTACGTGTATGGCAGAAGAGTTCCGAGCCGGGTACTTACAACAACAACTTTGACATCCGCGGAATGGGCACGCCGCTCGTCATCATCGACGGTATCCCCCGCGACATGAGCGACTTCCAGCGCATGAATGCCAGCGACATTCAGGACATCTCCGTACTGAAGGATGCCTCCGCTTCCATCTACGGTCTGCGCTCAGCCAACGGCGTAGTGCTCGTCACCACCAAGAAGGGACAGGCCGGAACGACGAAGGTTTCCTACAACGGATCGTTCACCATCCAGAAGCCGAAGAGCATGCCGAAACTGCTCGACGCCTTCAAGACCATGGACCTCTACAATGCACAGGCCATGAACAATGTGAACGGCGGCTCACCCGTGTTCACTCAGGACTTCTACGACGCTTTCAGCAACGGCACGCGCAAGCAGACCGACTGGAACAAACTCATCTTTGCCAACAGTTCACCGGAGTACAATCACAACATCACCGTATCGGGCGGAACGGACAAAATACAGTACTTCATCAGCTTCGGCTCGTTCTATCAGGAAGGATTCTTTAAGTCGGGCGACCTCAACTATAGCAAGTACAACCTGACCTCGAACATCACCAGCGAAATCTATAAGGGTATGAAGCTGTCGCTCAACATCAATGCCATGACCGACAAGCAGAACAACCCCTACTCATCATCCAGCGATATCATTCGAAACTACTGGCGCCAGGGCGTCCTCTTCCCGGCTTATGCCGACGATGCGAACACCATGCTCAACTACGACGGACTCGACCTGGAAGAGAACACGGTGGCCAAGATGACATCGGACATCTCCGGATACCGCCGGTACAAACAGTCGCAGGTGCTCACCTCCGGAACACTGGAATATGATTTCGGAACGCTGACCAGCGTACTAAAAGGCCTCAGCGCCAAGGTGATGTTCAGCTTCGACTATCATCTGAACAACAACACCATCTATCGCAAGGAATACTATCAATACGCCTACGATCCCGCCACACAGACTTACAAGCAGAAAGTGTACGCTTCGAGTACACCGAGCCGACTGACCCGTGAGAACTACGATGCACAACAATTCCTCAGCCAATACACACTAAACTATCAACGTGACTTCGGCAAGCACAGCGTCTCCGGCGTATTCGGCATGGAGACCCAGCGCCGCACAGGCGACAACTTCTACGCCACCCGCAACCTCGCCTTCAGTTCGCCTTACCTGTTCAATGGCGTTGAAGACGCGCAGATTGGCAACAGCTATCCCGGCAGCATCTATGCCACCAACTACAATGCCTTCATCGGCCGAGCCAACTACAGCTACGCCAACCGCTACATGCTCGAAGGACAGTTCCGCTATGATGGCAGCTCACAGTTTGCCGACGGTCACCGCTGGGGTTTCTTTCCCTCAGTATCGGCAGGATGGGTAGCCTCGGAAGAGCCATGGTTCAAGAAGATCTCCATTCTGAAGGACATCGACCAGCTGAAGTTCCGCGTCAGCTACGGCGAGATGGGTGACGACTCCGGCGCTGGCTACGACTGGGTGGCCGGCTACACCTATCCTTCCACCGGCGCGAGTGCCGACAACGGCTACTTAAGCGGTTACGCCCCCGGCTATGTCTTCAACGGCAAGTTCGTCTATGCCGCCACGCCTATGTCCATTCCCAATGTCGCCATCTCCTGGTACAAGGCCAATACCTTTAATGCCGGTATCGACTTCGACGCCTGGAACGGGCTCTTCGGTTTCTCTCTCGACTACTTCAGCCGCAAGATGACAGGACTCTACGAGTATCGCACCTCAGTGTTCCCGACCGTCATCGGCGCCAATCCCCCACGCGAAAATGCCAACAGTAGCCGCAACTTCGGATTGGAACTTGAACTGAGACATCACAACAAGATAGGCCGCGACTTCACTTACAATCTCAAAGGCATCGTGACGATTACCCGCCAGAAATACCTCACGGCTATTCAGAACGGTCCTTATGCCAACGCTTACGACCAGTGGCGCAACGACAACCTGACCAACCGCTACCAAGGCGTGCAGTTCGGCTACGAAGGCAACGGCCGCTATACCAGTTGGGAGGAGATATGGAACGAGACTCTCTATCACGAGAAAGACGTCCTGCCCGGCGACTATAAATATCTGGACTGGAACGGCGACGGCGAAATCAGCAGTCTCGACGAGCATCCTTACGCTTACGACCAGACCCCGTGGATGAACTTCAGTCTGAGCATGGACTGCGCTTACAAAGGCTTCGACTTCAGTATGCTCTGGCAGGGCTCAGCCCTCGGCTCCATGTGCTACGAAGAGCCCCTCTACTCCATCTGGGGGCAGAATGGTGGCGGTGCCCTAGAGCAATACTACGACCGATGGCATCCCGTCGATTCCAGTGCCGATCCCTACGACCCGGCAACGGTATGGACGAGCGGCTACTATGCTTACACAGGCCATTACCCCTACTCCAACTCATCTTTCAACCGGGTTAGCACCGCCTATCTGCGACTGAAGCAGGTGGAACTGGGCTACACGCTCCCGCAATGGAAGGCATTCCCCTCCCTGAGCCTGCGCGTCTATGCCAATGCCTACAATCTGATTACCTTCACGGGCGTGAAGTTTGTCGACCCGGAACATCCAGACGATGAGCTCGGCCGCCTCTACCCGTTGAACCGCACGTTCACGTTTGGTCTTCAGCTGTCATTCTAACCCGTATAAAACATTGAGAAAAATGAAAAAGATCATTATATTACTGGCAACCGTATTGTCGATTATGACATCCTGCGTCGACATGGACGTGACTCCCAAGAATGTGGTAACGTCCGACCAGTTGCTTTCAGATGAATCAGGCATAGACATCTATCTGGCCCGACTGTACAGCTACATGCCGTACGAAGACTTCAAATACCAAGGACAATGGGGATTCAACTTCAACGGATGGCTGGTCAGCCTCGGCATCGAGGGCACCGGCGAGTGCCTCGACCGCGACGGCATCTGCTCCGCCTTCACCGGTGAGGACACGCCATACTGGGGCATGGCCTTCACCGAACTGCGCGATGCCAACTACCTCATCGAGAACCTGCCGAAGTTTAAAGCCAACTATCCCGAAGACCTCTACAACCACTATCTGGGCGAAGGCTACTACGTGCGCGCCACGGTATTCTATGCCATGGCCCGTCGATTCGGCGGTGTACCTCTTGTCACCAAGGTAATACAATATCCCAACAGTGCCGACAGTCTCGAAGTGCCCCGCGCCTCCGAAGAGGAAACTTGGAATCAGGTGCTCGCCGACTACGACAAAGCCATCGAGTTGCTGGAGCCGACCAGTCCGAAGAGCGGTTACAGCAATAAGTACAAGGCGCTGGCCTGGAAGTCGGAAGCCATGCTCTACGCCGGCTCCGTAGCCAAATACAACCAGACCGTAACCGGCCACCTCACCGGAACGGGCCAAAAGACCGGTGTGCGCGTCATCGGCTTTGCTCCCGACCGCTGGGAGGCAGCCTCTAAGAAGTACTTCACCGAGGCTTACAAGGCCGCCAAGGAAGTCATCAAGAGCGGCAAATATTCGCTCTACATGAAGAACTGGGCCGCTGGCGATGCCGACGCACAGTACCAGAACATGGTCAACATGTTCTTCGACAGCGACAGCCCCGAGAACATCGACGTGCGCGAATACATCTACCCCACCACCACTCACGGATACGACGCTTACAACTCTCCCTTCGTGTACCATAGCCCGCTGTCGTGCGGCATGTGCCCCACCGAGGACTTCTGCGAGCTCTTCGACGGCTTCGACCGCTATCCCGATGGCTCCATCCGCGTCACCGACGGCTCGTCGAACACCTCCGGCCACTACGTACTCTACGACCAACCGATGGACTTCTTCAAAAATGTGGAGCCCCGTCTGCGCGCCTGGGTCATCTATCCCAGCGACTACTTCAAGGACCGAAACCAGGAAATCCGCACGGGAACGTACGTGGGCAACACGCCCATCAGTCCGCTCTTCAACGACTACAGCTACGCTACCTCCGACAAGACCTACCAGCAGCTCGACGCCTACACCAAGAAGCCAAAGATGCTCTATCTGAGCCCGAACGCCAACAGCAGTCAGGAGCAGGTACCTCTCAGCGACGGAACGACCATGAACGCCTCTGGTGCCAACGGCCCGTTCTATACCAACGGCGAAGCCTGCCTGACGGGACTGATGGTACGCAAGTACCTGAACCCCGAAGCCAGTGCCGAGATTGGCGAGGGCAAGTCGGCCCAGCACTTCCTGCTCATGCGTTACGGAGAGGTATTGCTCAACCTCGCCGAGGCAGCCACCGAGCTGTCACTGGCCGGCGTAGCCTCACCTGACGGCGACAACCTTCTGCAACAGGCCACCGACGACGTGAACCTCATCCGCAAGCGCGCCGGTGCTCCTCTACTCACCACGAAGCTCGACAACACCGACGCAGGCCGCAACATCGTGCGCCGCGAGCGTCGCAAGGAGCTGGCCTTCGAGTCGAAAACCAAGTGGGATCTGCGCCGCTGGCGCGTAGAGCACTACGACGGCCGCGACGGATTCTGGGGCGAAGAGCGCGACAAGACTACCTACAGCAGCAATAGTCAGTACCGTTTCCGCGGACTCTATCCTTTCTACTCTACGACTGCCAAGAAATGGTTCTTCGACGTCCACTTCCAGTTCATCAGTCCGAAGACTTTCGACTATTCCGTTCTCGACTATTATTGGGCCATCCCGAGCGGTGAAGTCACCAAGAGTGCCGTCATCGACCAGCAGCCTAACCGATAACCATCAAAATGCAATCAAATATGAAAAAGATATCATTTGCTTTCGCAATGCTCTCGGCATTGATGTTCTCATCCTGCAGTCTGTTTGAAATCGACAACTATGAAGAACCGGGAGAGACCATTCATGGTGCCGTGGTAGACGCCGAAACTGGCGACTCCATCCTCACCGACCAGGGAAGTGAGGGCATCCGTGTCCGCATGACGCAACTCGACTACAGCACCAATGTCGACCATAATCCCGACTTCTACTGCATGTCGAGCGGCGCCTATCAGAACACCAAGGTATTCGAGGGCGTCTACAACGTGCGCATAGACGGTCCGTTCATTCCCCTCGTACGCGAGAATACCGACGGCACACCGCTGGCCGACGAAACCAAGACCGTCAAGGTGAAAGGCTCCACAGAGGTCATCTTCAAGGTGCATCCCTTCCTACGCGTAGAGTTCGTAGGCTATCCCACCGTCTCCAACGGTCAGATTACGGCCAAGGTGAAAGTTACCCGCGCCATCTCGCGCGACGACTTCAAGGCCTACATCGAGCCGATGGGCAACTATGACGACAGCTTCGCCAACATCACCGACATCCAACTCTTCATCAGCTACTCCTCTTCCGTGGGTTACCGTACCCGCGACGAGCGCTGGTCGAGCAGTCTGGAATACAGCGGCAACGCGTTTGACGACTATGTAGGCAAGCCCGTCACCATCAAGTCCACCAAGGGCGCGGTCATCCCCTCGGGCCGTCACGTCTTCGTGAGAGCCGCCGCACGCATCAACTACGACACGCCGCTGGGTAGCGGTACGCGCCGCTGGAACTACAGCGAGCCTATGGAAGTAATTATTCCCTAATAATGATAGGTACAAAGTCAGTTATTTAGATTCACTCAGGATTTCTGGAGTTTTGGAAGAGTACGGCCTCTCCAAAACTCCTTTTTTATGCTCTTGACGAGCATATTATGCCCTTCATCGTTCTTCTCTGTTCACTCATCCTATTCCATTGAAAAGAAGCGGGATGCCGTCCTTTTCAAGATAATGAATAGGATTTGTGCCCTAGAAGATACGAACAACATAACGACCATCAATCATTACCCGTGCCTGATGCCTTGAAGTGAGCTTACAACACCCAAGCAACACACACTTTTCCCTAACTGGAAGCCTGCTTCTTCTTTTACGAACTACACTCCATAAACGATGTACTAATTCCTTGAAAAATAATTTACAAACACCTCTAAATCCTGGCCCTCGTTTCAAAAAAGTTTGCCTGCGCCTCGAAATACGCGGATGATGAGGCTACTTAATAAGTGCCTGATAATCAGATGAAACTGTCGTTTGCAAATTTTCGGGCATCTATTTATTGGTCTAAACCTTCCTAATATTGTTCTTTTTCTCACCATTTTTACCGCTAAGAGGTAAGCTTTGACCCATCAAAAGGTGGTCTTTGGCATGCTCAAAGGTATCCTTTGACCTCGCCAAAGGTATCCTTTCGCAAAACCGGATGAGGTGTACTGGTTTTAGTTGACAGTTCTTGATGTTAATACTATATTGGTTTACACTCTTATTTGTTAAGATCAAGATCAGTTGACACTGTTCTGAATTAAGT
>OCVT010000600.1_pt1 | contig 14786 bp, 12 predicted proteins | sample 1539111 | NCBI WGS metagenome assembly OCVT01 (sample SAMEA3991482, study PRJEB22521) | metagenome | biome: anthropogenic terrestrial biome; feature: sewage plant; material: raw primary sludge | place: Sweden | collected 2012-09-26 | reverse complement strand
AATTACCAATGGATACAATTAAAAGAGTAAATATTGAAGATTTAACAAAAGAGAACTTATCTCAATTTAAATCAGGAGATACTTTATTATTATCAGGGAAAATTTTAACGGCTAGAGATGCTGCTCATAAAAAAATTGTTGAGTACAAAAATGCTGGTAAACCTCTTCCAAATGGAGTTGATTTAAAAGACAGATTTATCTATTACGTAGGACCTGTTGATCCTGTTAGAGATGAAGCAGTAGGACCTGCGGGACCAACAACTTCAACTAGAATGGATAAATTTACAAAAGACATGATGGAAATTGGAATCATGGGAATGATTGGTAAAGCTGAAAGAAAACAACCAACTATTGATTTAATTAAAGAATACAAATCTATTTATTTAATTGCAACTGGTGGAGCTGCTTACTTAATTTCTCAATCAATCAAATCTGCAAAAGTTTTAGCTTTTGAAGAAATTGGTATGGAAGCTATCTATGAGTTTGAAGTAAAAGATATGCCAGTTACTGTTGCTGTTGATACACAAGGTGTTTCAATTCACACAACTGGTCCAGCTAAATGGAGAACAATTTAATTTAAAATTAGTTACAAAAGGCTTTTGCCTTTTGTAATTATCTCTTTTATTTATAACTTTACGTAATACCCTTAGCTAAAATAATTCTTATACAAACAAACTACATTCAATTTTTGACTTTAAGAAGATAGAATATTTGATATTCTTCAGAATAATATATAATAATGCAGGAAATAATAAATGTTATTAGATGATTTAAAAGATTATTTAGGTTTTGCAGTTGCTGGGAATTTTGCTAATCACCTTGGAGAAGCAGGTGAAGCAGATGAATTTGCAGTAATCAAAACCGAAGAAAAAGATGCACCAAAAGGTATGTTTCCTTTTTATATAAAAGGTCATAATAGCTTTTTAGGAACTTATCCAATTTGTGATGAAATAATTTTAACACATGGAAGAGATAATGATAAAATTCAAGTTGAAGCTGAAGTTGCTTTGATTTGTGATTTTGTATATGAGAATGACAAAGTAATTGATATAATACCAAGATATTTTAGCGCTTTTAATGACTGTTCACTTAGATTTCAAGATGGTAATAAATTAAGCACAAAGAAAAATTGGGGAACAAATACAAAAGGAATTTCTCAAGAAATTATAGAGATTGATAATTTTGGTGAAAAAGGAATATTAAGTAAATATCATATTTCTTCATTTATTAAAAGAGATGGAATAGTTTATGATTATGGAACAACAAGCGCTGTAAAATCATATAGTTACTTTTTTGGTCAATTAAAAGATTGGATGATAAATAAACTAAATACTCAAGAAGATTGTGGACCACTAGAAGAGTTAACTCAGTTTATGTTTGATGCAAAAAATGCAAAAGGTATTTTAATAGCTGCTGGGGCAACTGCATATACAGAGTTTGGAAAACATAACTTTCTAAAAAAAGGTGATGAGATTTTTGTATATGTTTACAACGCTCACTCTCATAGTTTCAATGACATCATGAATGATATGTGTGGAATGGATACTTACTTAGGACAGTGTTCTAAACTTCATCAAATAGTTCAATAAACAAGACTTTTTAGTCTTGTTTTTTTGAATCCACATACAAAATATCATTTAAACTATCAAAAACTTTTATTGTTGAATCTTCAATTTGTGCTGATATTTCTCTTAAGATTTTATTTTCAGCTTTTTTAGCATTATTATCCATATAAACTTGTACTTTTTGGTGAACATCTTCATGGTTTTGTTTTAATGTTTTCCACTCATTTGTTTTTGTAAAACCTCTATTTTCATTTTCACAAACAACAATCCATTTTCCCATATTACAAGATTTACAATCTACAACTGTACAACTTTCAAAACTATCTAAAGTTGAAAAATTTTTTTTCTTAAGATTTATATGGTCATTTTTATATTTTGAAACTTCTTTCATTAAATCTATATTTTCAACCATTTCATAATACTTTTTATCAATTTTTGCTTGTGCTGTAATTTGTAATAATCTACTTGATAGCTTAGAAACTTCTTTTGATAAAACATCAATATTTGAAGAAGTAAAGGCATTTTTTTGAGTAGCAACATCCAATCTTGAAATTGTTTCATTTATTTGAATGATACCAACTTCTTGTTCTTTACTAAACTGTGTAACGCTATGAATAATATCTTTTGTTTGAGTGATTTTTGAAGTTAAACTTTCATATCCAGTTATCATATCTTGAGCAATTTGTTTACCCTCGTTTGATTTATCACTTGCACTTTGTACTAAATCTTTTATCTCTTTAGCTGCTTCTGCACTTCTATTTGCCAGATTTCGCACTTCTGCGGCAACTACTGCAAATCCTTTTCCTGCTTCTCCAGCAGTTGCTGCTTCAACAGCTGCATTTAGACTTAGAATATTTGTTTGAAATGCAATTTGGTCAATTATAGAAATTGCTTCATTTATTGCTCTTACTTTTTCATTTATTTCATCCATAGAACTTGAAGTTTGAAAAGCAAATTTACTTCCAACATTAGCAGCATCATTTACATCATTTGCAATATTCATCATTTTATTCATATTTTCATTGTTGTTTCTAATATTTGAAGTAATTTGTTCAAGTGCAGCTGAACTTTGCTCCAGTGAACTTGCTTGTTGAGTTGAAGAAAGAGCTAATTCATTTGATGAACTTGCTAAAATTTTAGTATTATTTTCTAATTCCATTCCAGCATTTGTAATCATAGCAATTAATTCAGAAGAAGATTGTCCTAAAAGCGAAGTTGATGTACATAAAGTTCCAAAATCTCCATACATCCCTTTTTTCTGAATTTCATCGAGTTTAAACACATAATTTGATTGGCTATAACTATTTAATAAAAGGTTTATATTATCAATTTTTAGTTTTGTTCTATTTAACATTTTATTTATAATCAATCTTAAATCTTCTATATCTTTTGTTACTGCTTTTTGTTTTATACTATATTCAAAAAAGCCATTATTTACTTTTTCCATAACATCTGAAATTTCTAAAACTACTTTTTTATCTTGTTTTTGTATCTCTTGAATTTTATTAATTTGTTCATTCATCTCTCTTGTCATAATTGCAAATTCATCATTTCCTAAAATATCATGTAAGGTTACTTCATCTTTTTCTTTCATTGAATATGCTAAAAATTCATTTAGATTTATTTGAAATTGTTTCATTGATAAAACTATTTTTTTAGTCATAAAGATAATACTGAAAAATATCAATAAAAATAAAATTGTTATAAAAAGCAATTCGTAAATAATTTGATTATTAAAATTATCTATTTCACTATTTACATATAAAATCAAATCATCAAAAACTCTATTTTCAAAAGATATTAATAAATTTATTTTATTAATATAATTTTCTTCCCAATTATTAGAAACTCCATAAATACTATTTGATAGTTTATCTATGGCATTTATTGTATTTTTATCATCAACTTCTAAAGCTTGTGAAATATCATAAGTATTTGACATTATTAAATCAAAAGTATCTCTTATTACTTTTAATAACTCTTTTTCTTCATTTGTCACACTTTCTATTTTTTCATAATATTTTATTACTTTTAAAAGTGAAGAGTGTTTTGATTGTATTTTGTTTACTAATTTTTCATCTTTTGATTCTTTGTAATCCTTATAAAAATGAATTAAACCTCCATATCCACTCAACTCTTTTATTTTTAAAATAAAATCATTTTTCTGACTTTTTAGAAATATGATTTTTCTTAAATTTTCTACTTCTACGAAATCTTTAGTTAAAAACATACTAGTAAAAGCTTCATAATCTTTTTTTAGAATATTGTTATTTATTGTTTCGATATAAAGATTCTGTTCTGCAACAGAGTTAATAAATTGATTATAATCAGACCCTAAAATATTTCCTGAATTTAAAATATTTCTAATGAACTCTTTTTCATTAAATGTTTTTTCTATTAATTGATTAAAAGCTATGTAAGATTGTGAATATTTTGATAAATTTCCCACATTTGAATAAGTGATTAATTCATCAATGAAATATGTTAGATTAGCTATCTGTAAATTATAAGTTTTATTTAGCTCACTTTTACTTATTTGCAAATTCTGATTCTTTTCTCTTATTTCTTGAATTAATTTATTAAACTGCTTATATTCTAAAAGTTTTTTCTTTGATTCTTCATTTTCATCAAAAGATAGTTTTTCAAAAAATTTATTTAAACTTTCATAATTTTCATTACTTTTTTTGATCTGAGTTGTTAAATCTTCAGCATATTTTTTTCCATAACTTTCTAAAAAAAGAGTTGCTAAATTTCGCTCTTTTTGTAAATCATGAATCAAAGATGAAATATTTTGTGAAAAATATAAATATTCTAAACTCTCATTCATTCTTACCTTTTTTTCATAGTTGTTAGAAATGGAAATAAAAGATAAAATCAATATCGTAACAATTGGTATTAATAGTATCAGAAATATTTTATTTTTCAGTTTTAGGTTATTCATCTTTTACCTTTTTTAATTTCTTGGCAATATATCTATCCTTTTTTACAATTTGATTACAAATTATTATTTGTAATCAAATTGTAATTTGTAGATTATTTGTTCATTATTTATTTAGTTTTTAATACCTAAAACTATTATTTTATTATCAATGAAGATATTTTGATTATAATTGCGAAAAATATTAGGAGTAATATAATGTTAAAAGAATTTAGAGATTTTCTTATAAAAGGAAATGTTGTTGATATGGCAGTAGGATTTATTTTTGGAGCTGCATTTGCAACATTAATTAAATCATTGGTTGAAAATATAATAATGCCTCCAATTGGATTATTACTGGGAAGAGTTGATTTCTCTCAACTATTTATCTCATTAGATGGAAATTCTTATGCAACACTTGCTGAGTTAGAAAAAGTGGGAGCTCCAGCTATTAAACTTGGAGTTTTTGCAAATGATGCTATTTCATTTACAATTTTAGGATTTGTTATGTTTATGTTTATAAAATCATACAACAAACTAAAAAAAGAAGAAGTAGTAGTTGCTAAAGCTCCAACTACAAAGGTTTGTGATGATTGTGCAATGGAAATTCCTATTGCTGCAAAAAAATGCGCACACTGTGGAAATACCGCTGTTTAAAACAATAAATAATTAAAAGGCCAAAACCTTTTAATTATAAATCAACTAAAGCTTTAAATGTAACTCCACATCTTCCGATGTTTTCAACATTTATATGATTTCTTTCATTGATTCTATCATCTTCAATAAATTGATATTTTAACTCTAAAACAACAGGTGTTGTATCTCCTGGAATTTCATAAGTATCATAATACTCACAAAACAAAGCACTTTGAGATGAAGCAATCATAGGTGGATATCCTTCCATAACTTCTTTTACTTCAATTTCAAATTTTTCTATTTCACTTTCATCTTTTCCAAGTTGCATTGCACATTTTTGAACTTTATCAACATTATCTTTATTTACAAAACAAATTGTTGCTTTTTTAGTTTTTAAAATATTTGCTAGTGAATCTTTTGGACTTCCATCATCTTTTTGTCCAATTGCAACTATTAAAAGTGCTGGATTTGAAGAAATTGGAATAAAATATGAAAATGGAGCAGCGTTTAAAACACCATCATCATCTGTAACAATCCAAGCAATTGGTCTTGGAATCACTGTTCCTGACATAATTTTATATCTATTTAAATCGTTTATATCTTTATAATCTAAAATCATTTACTCTCCTTATATTTTAAATTCTTGTTCTACATTTTTTGCTATTGCTTCACCTTTAAAAGTTAAAAATGAATCATTTATATATTGCTCTGTTTTAAGTTTTTTTAGCAATTTTTTTCCCTCTTTTAAAGAGAACATTCCTGTATTTTCTAACTTTAAAACAATATCATTTAAAGATTCATTTGACTCTTTTTTTAATATTGCAAGTAACAAAACTTTCTCATTTATATCCATTTTAAAATCCTTGTGTAATAAAAAGCAAAAGCTAAAAATCCTACTCCTAAAAGAATAGTAATTATATCAACCGAAGTTAAACTTGCCATTAAACCAATAAATAAAGTTGTAAGCACACATGAAAGCATAAAGAACATATCATTGTATGAAATAACTCGTCCAATATATTTTTCATCACATTTATTTTGTAAAAGAGCATAAGTAAATGACCATAAAGTCGTAGTACTAAGTCCAACTATAAATAAAGCAATTAATGAGACATAAAAACTTTCTTGAACAAATCCCCAAAAAATTATTGCTGTTCCTTGAAAAAACATCAAATAGTGTAAGTTCTCTTTTGTAACATATTTTGAAATAAATATAGGACCAATCATCAAAGCAACCGCTCGAACTGCATTTGAAATTCCAATAGCTAAAGGAACTGAAATAATATATTTATATTCATTTTTTGCCAAAATAGTTATTAATGCATCAAAAGAAGTAAGTCCAACACATGAATGTAAAATGATTAAATGTAAAATGATTTTATTGTTTTTAATATATATAAATCCATCTTTTATAAGCTGAAAAATTTTATCAGTTGTTGTACTGGCTTTCACAATAAAATCTATTCTAATAAAAATAATTAATGCTGTAAAAAATATAATTGCATCTATAACAAAAGCTGTCTTTACACCATAAAAATTAACAACAAAACCACTAATCCCCATTCCAAAAGCATAAGTAAATGACCAAATAATTGAGTGAATTTCATTTGCCATTTGTAAAGGTTTACCGTTTAGAAGTTTCGCTAAAAGTGACATTTCTGTTGAAAAGAACATAGATGCCGCACTCATTCTTATGAAAATAAAAATCATTAAAAGCCAAATTTCACTTCTATCATCTATTGTTAAAAAAAGTATTGTCATTAATAATTCTGTTGATATAAGAATTATCATCAAAGGTTTTATTTTAACCCTATCAATAATAGCTCCAGAAAATGGAGCTATTAAAATTGCAGGTAAAAAATGCATTGCAGTTACCACAGAAATAGCCATTTCCGTTGAACCAAAATCAACCAACATAGTATAAATAGCTACATTTGAAAACCAAGCTCCAAAATAAGAAATAAACTGAACAAGGGATAAATCCCTAATAATTTTATGTTCAGCAAATAATTTACGATAATTCAATTTCTACCAATACCTCTTGATACATAGCTGAAAATGAACTCTCATCTTCATCATCAGGAGTTAGATAATTTGCATTTTTATTACCTGAATAAAAAAATGCACAATTCTCTTTTATATCATCATTTATTCTTACTATAAATATGGCAGTTCCAAATTTTGAAGAGATATTAACTTCATCATTGTCTTTAAAATTTGTAGACGAATGCAAATAAACAAAATCATCATTAGCAAATTGAGAATTTAAAGAGTTTTTATTTTTTGCAGTTATAAAATAGAAATTATCAGCTGTTTTTTCCTTATAAAGTGGTTCAATTTCAACCTCTTCTATAAAATTAAAAGTTTCAAATTCTTCAATAAATGGTGTATGATTTTTGTAATAAGAGATAATTTCATCTTCATTTTTTAATTTGTCAAAATCAAAAGCTTCAAGTAAAAAGTTTGTTAAATCATATTCACAAATACTATTTACATCTTTTTCTTTTACTATTTCTGAAATAGCTTTAAATTCATGTCCGTAAGATAATCTTACATCTTCTTTTGATAAAAAAGATGCCGAAGGAATAATCAAATCAGCATATTCACAAGTGTCATTCAGAGTTGTTCCAAAATAAACAACAAAAGATTTCTTAAGCCCGTCTATCACTTTTTTTGTATTTGGATGTGAAACAACAGGATTTGCACCATGAATAAAAACTAAATCATAAGAGCCAAAATCAACTTTTGGAATTGAAACTTTTTTGTTTACACCTTTTACTTCAAATTGATTTTTATACCCGTAAGAAGAATTACTCAAATACCAAACTCCTCCTGCTTCATTTTTATGATAACCCATAAAAGCAGCAAAAGAATCTATACATCTCATTATTTGAGCACCTTCAAAATACTTCTGAACACCAACTCCAACTAAGATTGCTACTTTTTTATCTTGAATTAAATCAAAAAAATCATTCACTTGAGATAAGGGAACTCCTGTTGTTGTTTCATAAGAAACCACAGGTCTATTTCTTGATATATCAAAAAACCAATCTGCTCCATTTCCAAATTCATCTATAAATTCTCTATCTTCTAAATCTTGCATATGGGCAAATCTTGTAAATAATAAAGCTAATTCATGGTCTGTTTTTGGATTTATTTGCATGTGAATTTTTGATTTTTTTGCAATATCTGTTTTTATTGGATCAATTGTTACAAAAGTTTTATCTTTTATTAGATTATATATGTGTGATGATGTAACCGTTAAATTTCTTCCCCAAACAATTACAATATCTGCATTTAAAAGTTTTTCAATTGGAGGATTTACAACATCTCCTCTTCCTTCTTCAATTCCAGCTGCTCCACTTCCATCACATAAACTTCCACGTGTAAGTGTTGAACCATATTGAGTGAAAAAGTTTTTAGTTGATTGTTGCATCACACCTAAATTTCCACTACCTTTATAAAACAGTGTTTTAACTGGTGTTGTATTTTTTAGTTTTTCTACAAGTATAGTTAAAGATTCCTCTAAAGAGATAATCTTATCCTCAAAAGAGGGATTTTTTATATTTTCTTCTTTTAATAAATTTGCAAAATTAACACAAAGTTTTGCATTTGTTATTATATTTTCTTTTGAACCTTTTATATTTTCCTCTATTAATTCACCTTGACAAGCATCATAACAATCAAGGGGACAAGCAATTTTTTTATTATCTAAACTCAATTTTTACCAACTTTGAAAATGTATTTACGTTTGAAATAATTAACTCAACTTTATACGATGAAATATTTGTAACATCAGCAACATCATAAATTTTTGAAATTTTAACATCACTTTTAACATCATCAAGATATATATCTTTATTTTTAATTTCATTTATTTGAGCAATAGGAACAAAAATTTCTAATTTTCCTTTAGATAAATCTTTAGATTCATAAAGTAAAGTTCCAGCATTTACATAATCACCTTCTTTAACTGCAATATTAAAAATGTAATTTGATTTTTCAACTAATTTTTTATTATCAATAGTATCTTTTAAACTTTCAATTTTAATTATCATATCTGCTTTTGAAGATTCTAAATTAATCACTTTTAATTTTTGTGTATCTTTTTCAAATGCTGATTTAGATGAAACTTGATTTAATCTATCATAATTATTTTTTTCAATAGTTATCATCTCTTCGATATATTTTAGTTTATTTTTTGATTGTTCCAATTCAATTTTATTTACAGATGAATCAAGTTCTATAATTGTTGAATTATTAGCTTTTAAGCCCTCTATTTTAGAGTTAGAAAAAACAACTTTTCCAGCAACCGCAGATTTAACTTGAAAACTATCTATTGGCTCTAATTTTGCATAATATTCACTTGCAAATATTGTTGAAAGTGAAAGTAAAAAAATCCATATTATTTTCATAAATTTTCCTTATATTTTTTAAAATTCTAAAGTTCCCTCTATTGCAAAGTTTGCTTTTGAATCTAATTCCGCATGGGATAAAACAGAAACTTGTAAACCAAATTTCTCATAAATTTCAGATATTCTTTTTCTTAAAACTGGATCTACTACCATTGTAATTTTTGAAAAACCTTTAGCTTCAATATCATCAAGAAGTTTTTTTGTTTTTGTTACAAGATTATTAATTTCAGCTATTGAAATCATAAGTTGAGAAACACCATGATGCTCTTGAAGTTTTCCAATAAACTGTTGTTCTAGTTCAGGTTTTATTGTTACAATATGTAGAATACCGTCTGTGTCTTTAAACTTTTGAGTAATTAATCTAAAAAGTTTTGCTCTAACATGTTCAAGTAAAATCTCAGGAGCTTTTGTAAATTCTGCAATATCAGCAACTGCCTCAATAATTGTTAACATGTCAATGATAGGAATTTTTTCGTGTAATAAATCTTTACAAACTTTTAATAAAGATCCATAAGAAGTAACTTTCATTGCTTCATCAATTACTATTGGGAAATCTTTTTTCAATCTTTCTACAATATCAACAATATCTTGTCTTGTAATAATATCTTCTGCATGTCTTTTAATAATTTCAGAAATATGTGTTGAAATAATCGTTGGAGCATCAACAACAGTAAATCCTTTCATTAATGCTTCTTCTTTTAAATCATTTGCAATCCAAGTTGCATCGAGATTAAATACAGGCTCTTTTACCTTTAATCCTGCTAATTTTTCATTTGCCAATCCACCCATTGCAAGAAGTTTATCAATTTCAACTCTTCCTTTTACCAATGGAATTCTTTTTAAATATAATTGATACTCATTTGGTGATAAATTTGTATCATCTGAAATTCTAATTTGTGGAATTACAAAACCTAATTCTGTTGCAATTGTTTTTCTGATGGCTTTAATTTTGTCAAGTAATTCTGAATTCCTTTGAACAAGTTGTAATAATCTAATTCCAAGTTTTAATTCTAAAACTTCTAATTTCATAATATTTTCAATAGTTTGAGATTCATCAGCAACAGACATGCTTTTCTTTCTCTCTTTTAAAGTATTTACATCTTCATCAACTTTTGGTTTAATAACTTCTGTTTTAAAGAATCTCGTTACTGCATTATCTTTTTTATCATTTATCATAGTAATTGTGTAACCTATAAAGATCATTAAAGCACCCATAATCACTAAAATACCTGTTGGGAAACCAGGAATAAATCCAAATAATAATAAACCTATTCCTAATAAAATTAGAGATTTACTATCTTTAATTAATTGAGAGATAGCTTGATTTGCAAACTTTTCTTCATCCATATTAGATCGAGTAATAATAATTGCTGTTGCAGTTGATAAAATAAGAGCTGGAATTTGAGCTACAAGACCATCTCCAATAGTTAAAATTGTGTAAACTTCTCCTGCATCACTAATACTCATATCATGTTGGAAAAGTCCTATTAATATACCTCCAACAAGATTTACGATTGTAATAATTATACCAGCAACCGCATCACCTTTTACAAACTTAGCAGATCCATCCATAGCTCCATAGAAGCTAGATTCAGAGATTAAAGCTCTTCTTCTTTCTTGAGCTTCCTTATCATCAATAAAACCTGCATTCAAATCCGCATCAATTGCCATTTGTTTACCAGGCATTGAATCTAATGTAAATCTTGCCGTTACCTCAGCAACCCTTGTGGCACCAGCAGTTACAACCATAAAATTAATAAGTACTAAAATAATGAATATAATAATACCAATAACCATATTTCCACCAACAACAAACTCTCCAAAAGCAGAAATTATAGAACTTACAGCTTCTGGACCATTATGTCCTTCACTCAAAATTGACCTAGTTGTTGCAATATTTAAAGCAAGCCTAAAAAGTGCAAATATTAAAATAAGTGTTGGAAATGTGGTTAAATCTGAGGGTTTTTGAATATATAAAGATATTAATAAAATAAGTACAGAGATAGATAAAGATATTACCAAAAAGAAATCTAAGATTTCTTTTGGTAAAGGTACTATTATGATTAATAGTATTGAAACAAATAGTGCAACAACTATTAAATCTTTTGAAAATATCTTTTTTATATTCATCTATTAATTTATTTTTTAGTTAGTTAATTTAAAAAATTAACTAACGACAATTGATTTGTTTTGCTAATTGTTGAATAAATTGCAGTATAAGTAAGTTCTAAAGCCTTTGCTTCCATTGCAACTTTAGCTAAATCAGCTGAGCCTATTTGTTGTGACAAAATATTATATTGTGTTAATTTAGAATTAACTCTCTCAAGAGAAATCTCAAACACTTTATTTTTTCCTCCAAGTTCAGCATGAGCTATATTTACACCATCATAAGCCTTAGTCATTTGATCTAAACTTTTGCCAATCAAAGCTTTTGACTCTTCACTTGATATTGGATTTCCTGAACTATCAACTTTTTTTAAAGCATTTAGCGTATTATCTATTAAATCAAAAATATTAGATTTTGCTTCAAACTTTGTACCATCAACATTAGGCATTGTTGCACTATAAGTGGGAGGTGTTAACCCATCATTTGTTACAGGCGTTATTGTTTCGGTTGTAGCATTTCCATTTAAATCATATTTAGTTAATGTATCATTTGTTGGAGAATTTAATTTCCATTCATTGCCATCTTGATCAACTACTCTATCACTGCTTTTAAATGTTAAAGCCTCATTTTTATAGGCTGTTGAAGCTGGATACATCATCATATCAAATCCATTAACTCCTCTTTCCCTATAAGAATTCTCTTCTACTGCAATTTTTCTTAATTTATTATCACCAACATAAGTAACTTTACCATTAGAATCCTGTTCAAATGGTTTTAAAGATGAATCAGAACCTGAAAACACATATTCACCTTCAACTTGAGTGTTAGCTAATTGATAAAGATTTTCTTTTAATCCTGAAATATTTGCAATTATTGCAGAGCGTCCATCATCTGTAGTTGTTGCTGTATTTGCTTTAATTAGCTCTTGTTTTACAACTTCCAACATTTTTTTTATTTCAGACATACTTGAATCTGCCACTTTGTTTTGAATTGATGTTTTTTGAACCTGAGACTGTAAGCCTTCGTAAGTTCTTACTTTATCATCTACTGAAATTATTCTTGAATATAGTACTGAATCATCACTTCCATTTTGAAGTATCTCTTTTGTACTCATTTGATATGAAACTCTTTGTTGTTGAGTATCTAAATTACTCAATCTATAAATCATTTGATCTGTTCGATTAATCATTGTAAAACCTTTCTAAACATTGTTACAATCTCATTAAATCCAAAGATTTTTTGAGTATCTTGAGTTAGAAATTCTCTTATCTGTTCTTTCTTTGACATTGCATTGTCAAGTTCTAGATCCATACCTGGTTTATAAGCGCCAACTCTAACCAACACTTCATTCTCTTTTATTAATGATAATACTCTTTTTAACTTTAAAAAATCATTATAGTGTTCTTTATTAACAACCTTATCCATAACCCTTGAAGCTGATTTAAGTAAATTTATTGGAGGATAAAACCCCTGTTCTGTAAGTTCTCTTGTATAAACAATATCTCCAGCTGCATTTTGAACTTTGAAAAATGTATCTGGACTATTAAGAGCGAAATCTAAGTTATTTCCAGTCATAGCAATTGGTCCCATTTCACTATTAATAAATTTTGAATCAATTTTTGGTATATTATTTGTAACTGTACTTATTTTTGTAGGCATAACATTTTGTTCTTGAGCCCTTTGTAAATAATAATTAAAAGTAGTTTCTGCTGTTCCTTCTTGTTTAAATCCATTTGTATTTACATTCGCAAGATTATTACTAATTTGATCTAATCTATTAACCTGATTAATCATCGATGCAGCAAGAGGATAAGTACCTTGATTCATTAGCTATTACCTTTTATTTCTTAATTATGTGAAAATTCAGCAATTAATTTATCTAAATCATCGCCAATTAAATCATCAGTACTATCCCCATGAATATGTTTTGCAACAGCTATATCTTTTTGAGGACTATTATCTTCAAATAAATTATTTAAATATGAAGATAATTTCCTAATAACAGACATTACTCGTTCAATTTTTTGCCTATTAATATCATTAAATTGCATCAATTCCATTGCTTGGAAAATTTCTGAATCTTCAGAGTTAATCATACTTTTTAGATTTTTAATAGAATCTGATACTTTATTTGCATTTGATAAATGTTCATCAAACACTTTAATGTTCGGAAATTTACTATTTAAAGAACCTAATAATGCAGACTGAGAATTTATAAATGTCTCAAAATCTTTTATAAAAGTTCTTAATTCGTTGTTATTATCTAAAGTTAGACTTAGTACATCAAAAATTTGAGAAACTTTCTCTTCTGAATCATTTGCAACTTGAGTTAATTGATTAACAACCTTTGTGTCTTGTTCTGCTGGTAAAGGAAAAACTCCTTCATTTATTCTTGAAGAAGTCCAATCTTTTACAATTTCATCTTCACTTCTATTTCGTTTTGGTTCAATCAACAATTCTTCTTTTTTTAAATCTTCTATTTCTAAAGATTTAAAATCCTCTTCTAAATCTTTAGGAGAACTTTCATTTGCATTTTCAATTTCACTTAATAGTCTTTCAATATCGCTACTACTTACACTACTTGTACTAGGCTTTACTTCTATAGTTTCTTCGTCTAAATTACGTTTTTCAGTCTTTTGTTTAATATCTTCTTTTAATTCTTCTGTTTGAGATAATAATTCCTCAATTTCTTGAGTATTAACAGTTACAGTTTCTTCATCAGAATCACCATCATCTACAATATCAAGACCATTCATTAAAGCTTCTATTTCTTCTTGGCTCATACTCATGATAATACCCTATCTTATGTTATTTTTTCAATACTCCATCAAGCTTCTCTTTTAAAACTTCTGCATTAAAAGGCTTAACAATATAATTGTTAACTCCAGCTTTTAATGCAGTTATAACCTCACCCTTACCACCTTCAGTAGTAATCATAATAATAGGCGTCTTTTGATGTAAACCTTCACTTCTGACTTTTTTAACTAATTCCAAGCCATTCATATTAGGCATGTTCCAATCCGTTAATATAACGTCATAATGACCTTCACTAAGTAGTTTCCAAGCTTTTAAACCATCTTCCGCTTCGTCAAAACTATCTTTAGTAAATCCTAATTGCATAACTACATTTCCAATGATTCTTCTCA
>OCVT010000599.1_pt1 | contig 14805 bp, 11 predicted proteins | sample 1539111 | NCBI WGS metagenome assembly OCVT01 (sample SAMEA3991482, study PRJEB22521) | metagenome | biome: anthropogenic terrestrial biome; feature: sewage plant; material: raw primary sludge | place: Sweden | collected 2012-09-26 | reverse complement strand
CGTCGGGCTCATAACCCGAAGGTCGTTGGTTCAAATCCAGCTCCCGCTACCATTTTTGATTAAGGTGCAACTTAATCAAGCAACCATTGAAGATTTTTTGATTGAAAATGTTCGGTGAATTGTATATAATTTTTGCACGTTGTTGCGGGATGGAGCAGTCTGGTAGCTCGTCGGGCTCATAACCCGAAGGTCGTTGGTTCAAATCCAGCTCCCGCTACCAAGTTTCTAAAAGGCTCACAAAAATGGTGGGCCTTTTTGCACAGTGGACTTTGGTTTTTCTGTGTACACAGGGGCGATTACGCCCTTTTTTATTGGCTATCGTGTAGTGTCGACATCCATTGGTCAAATTGTCATGTTTCACTACTAATATAGTTGAGTTAGTCTGAACCGGTCACAGCGACTATTGAATCGCACAACAATGACGAGAGTAAATGAAGCTATCAAATAAAACTCAAGCACTTCAAGACCTAATAACTCCTGCAGTGCAAGCTTGTAATGTAGATCTTTGGGGAATCGAATTTATTCCTCAAGGTAAACGTTCTTTATTGCGTATCTATATTGATAAAGCGAACGAAAATAACACGCAACCTATCATGAATGAAGATGGTGAGCTTGAACAAGGTCAGGGTATTGGCGTACAAGACTGTGTTCGTGTAACCCAGCAAGTAGGTGCAATGCTTGACGTGCATGATCCAATTTCTGGCGAATACTCACTTGAAGTTTCTTCGCCGGGTTGGGATCGTCCATTCTTCCAACTTCACCAGATGCCAGCTTATATTGGAAAGCAAATTGCTTTACGTCTGATTAGTGCCGTAGAAAACCGTCGTAAATTTCAAGCAAAACTGATTGCTGTTGATCTTGAGAATGAGATCATTCAAGTTGAAGTTGAAAATCAACACGTACTTGAAATAGACAGTCATAATATCGACAAATCAAATTTGATCTACCAAGATTAATTCATTCAATAAATAAGAATCTGAACGAATAGGTGACTTATGGCTCGTGAAATTCTTACCGTAGTAGAAACGGTTAGTAACGAAAAAGGTGTAAGTCGTGATGCAATTTTTGAAGCACTTGAACAAGCTTTAGTTGCTGCGACTAAAAAGAAATTTTACGAAGGCACACACGCAGAAGAAGCACGTTTACGTGTCGAAATTGATCGTAAAACGGGTGATTACCGTACTTTCCGTCAATGGGAAGTGGTTGCTGATGAAGATCATGAAATGCCTGCATGTCAGGATGCAATCTCTGATTTAGATCCTGAACAATGGTCTATCGGTGATATTCGTGAACTTGAAGTTGAATCGATTGATTTTGGTCGAATTGCTGCACAAATTGCCAAACAAGTGATTGTGCAAAAAATTCGTGAAGCTGAGCGTGCTTTAGTTGCGGATGCATATGAATCTAAAGTCGGTGAGCTCATCTACGGTGAAGTGAAAAAACAAACCAAAGATGGCTTTATCATTGACTTAGGTGATAATGCTGAAGCATATCTTTCACGTGAAGAAATGATCCCGAAAGAAATTCTTCGTCCTAAACAGCGTATGAATGCTATTTTATATAGCGTGAACCGTGAAGGTCGTGGTGCACAATTGTTATTGTCACGTGCGCGTCCTGAAATGCTAATGGCATTGATGAAGAAAGAAATTCCTGAAATTTCTGAAGAAATCATTGAAATTAAAGCCGCTGCCCGTCAACCGGGTGTTCGTGCTAAAATTGCTGTGAAAACAAACGATCATCGTATTGATCCTGTTGGTGCTTGTATTGGTATGCGTGGTACACGTATTCAAGCGGTGCAATCAGAGTTAAATGGTGAACGTATTGATGTGGTGGTGTGGTCTGACGATCCAGCACAGTACATTGCCAGTGCTCTAGAGCCTGCTGATGTATCGAGCATTGTGATTGATGAAGATGCACATACTGCTGATATCATTTTCGCAGCTACTGATCAATTGGCTCGCGCGATTGGCTCACAAGGTCAAAATGTCCGTTTAGCATCTGAATTAACAGGCTATAAACTGGATATGATGCTCGAAGAAGAGTTTTATGCGCGTCAACAAAATGAAGCTCAACAATATTTAGACATGTTTGTAAGTCGTCTAGATATTGAAGAAGATTTGGCAATGGCTTTGGTTGAAATGGGCTTTACTTCTTTGGAAGAGATTGCTTATGTTCCAGCTGAAACATTTGATGAAATTGAATTAGATGCTGAAATTGTTGAATTATTGCAAAGCCGTGCAAAAGAAATTACATTGGCTGATGCATTAAAACAACAAGAAAACATCCAAGATCCAAGTGCAGAACTTGTTGCAATGGACGGGATGACGCAGGAAATCGCGTACGCACTTGCGGCTCGCGGTGTGGTAACAGTAGATGATTTGGCAGACCAAGCGACTGACGATATTGAAGATATTGAAGGTTTAGGTGCTGAAAAAGCAGGTCAACTCATTATGAAAGCGCGCGAATCATGGTTTAACTAGGAGGAAATATATGACGGACAAGTCGATTAAAGAGTTAGCTCTCAGCGTAGCACGTCCAGTTGAGAAGCTCCTAGAGCAGGTTCGTGACGCAGGTTTACCGCAACGTAAAGCTGAAGATATTATTTCCACTGAACAACAAGATACCCTCGTTAACCATTTGAAGAAAGTTCATGGTCAAGACGATGGGCATGCAGGAAAAATCACGTTGAAACGTAAAACAACCAGTACGGCTAAAGTGGCAAGTACCTCAGGTAAGGCGAAGACAATTAACGTTGAAGTGCGTAAAAAGCATACTTTTGTTAAGCCGAATCCAGAACAAATTAAAGCAGAAGCTTTAGCGAAAGCAGAACAACAATCACAGACTGAATCTCAAGGTCGTGATCAAGTGCAACAAAATACACGTCCTGATTCTAGCGCGAATACTCAAGGTGCCTCTAAAGCGAAACAAGCTTTAGAAGCAATGCGTGCTGCTGCTCAGCAACAAACAGCGAAGCAAGAAGTTTCAAAAGCGGCCGTTGTAGTAACGCGTAAGTCAAATAACAAACCGATTGTTAAACAAGCGGTTAAAGTGACTGAAACAGCTGAACAAAAGAAACTTCGTGAAGCTCAGGCTGCACAATTAAAAGCAGTAGAAGAGGCGGCACGTCGTAAATCGGCTGAAGAAGGGCAACAACGCACGCTTGAGCAGATGCGTCAAATGGCGTCTAAATACTCTGCTGAAGATACCACTGCAACGATTCGTGTCATTGATGATTCTCCACTTGCTGCTGGCCTTGTTGGTCAAGCATATGAAGATTCATTTGCGAAAGAAGACCGTGAAATTAAACGTGGTGGTAATACCACCAGTACACGTGCACCGAAGAAAGGTGGACGTCGTGGTCAGGAAGAGCAAAGCTTCAGTAAACAGCCTAAACGTGGTTTGAAAACCAGCCAAGCGAATAAGCATGGCTTCGAAAAACCAGTTAAAAAGCAAGTTTACGATGTTGAAATTGGCTCTACGATTGTTGTTGCTGATCTTGCAGCGAAAATGGCGATTAAAGTTCGTGAAGTTATCAAATCACTGATGAAAATGGGTGAGTTGGTTACACAGAACCAAGCGATTGAGCAAGAAATTGCAGCGCTCGTGGTTGAAGAAATGGGTCATAACCCAGTTCTAGTATCGGATACACAAGCTGAAGATAACTTACTTGAAGCTGCTGAAGAAGCGCGTGGTGTTCAAACCACTCGTGCGCCAGTGGTTACGATCATGGGTCACGTTGACCATGGTAAGACATCACTTCTAGACCGTATCCGTCGTACTAAAGTAGCAGCGGGTGAGGCTGGTGGTATTACACAGCATATCGGTGCTTATCACGTTGAAACTGAGAAAGGCATTATTACTTTCCTCGATACACCGGGACATGCGGCGTTTACTTCAATGCGTTCACGTGGTGCGAAAGCGACTGATATCGTGGTACTTGTTGTTGCAGCTGATGATGGTGTAATGCCACAAACAGCTGAAGCAATTGATCATGCACGTGCTGCGGGTACGCCAATCATTGTTGCCATCAACAAAATGGACAAAGAATCTGCTGATCCAGATCGTGTATTAAATGAATTGACAGTTAAAGAAATTGTGCCTGAACAGTGGGGCGGTGATGTTCCTGTTGCCATGGTTTCTGCGCATTCGGGTCAAGGTATTGATGAACTTCTTGACCTTATTTTAATTCAATCTGAACTTCTTGAATTGAAAGCGTCTGAACAAGGTGCTGCACAAGGTGTTGTAATTGAAGCGCGTGTTGATAAAGACCGTGGTGCTGTTGCTTCTATTCTTGTACAAAATGGTACATTGAAAGTCGGTGATCTTGTTCTTGCTGGTGGTTCTTACGGTCGTGTTCGTGCGATGGTGGATGAAAACGGTAAACGTATTCAATCAGCAGGTCCTTCAATCCCAGTTGAGATTTTAGGTCTTCCTGAAGCACCAATGGCGGGTGATGAAGTTCTTGTTGTAAATGATGAGAAGAAAGCGCGTGAAGTTGCTGATGCTCGTCTTTCACGTGAACGTGAACAACGTCTTGAGCGTCAAAGTGCAATGCGTCTTGAAAACATCATGGCGTCTATGGGCAAGAAAGATGTGCCTTATGTCAATGTGGTGCTTAAAACTGATGTACGTGGTACGTTAGAAGCATTGACTGTTGCTTTGCAAGCATTGGCAACGGATGAAGTTCGTGTTCGTGTCATTGGTTCAGGTGTGGGTGCAATTACCGAGTCTGACGTTACCCTTGCTGAATCGTCTGAAGCTGTACTTCTAGGCTTTAACGTACGTGCTGATAATACTGCGCGTCAAAAAGCCGATGCGGATGGCATCGACATTCGTTACTACAGCATCATTTATGAATTGATTGATGATGTGAAAGCAGCAATGAGCGGTAAGCTTGCGCCTGAGCATCGTGAAACGATTCTGGGTGTAGCTCAAGTACGTGAAGTGTTCCACTCAAGTAAGTTTGGTGCGGCTGCGGGCTGTATGGTACTTGAAGGCATGTTACACCGTAATAAACCGATTCGCGTATTACGTGATGATGTGGTGGTATTCCAAGGTGAGCTTGAATCTCTTCGTCGCTATAAAGAAGTGGTTGAAGAAGTTCGTGCTGGTATGGAATGTGGTCTTGCCGTGAAAGGTTATAAAGACATCAAAGTACTCGATAAAATCGAAGTTTATGATGTTCAATTGATTAAACGGAGTCTTTAATGGCGGGTAGTCAACGTCTTAAGCGAATGGCGGATACGGTACAACGTGAGTTGTCAGAACTAATCCGTCAAGAACTGAAAGATCCACGCTTAGGTGGTCTAGTGACCATCTCTGCGGTGAAAGTCAGCGCAGATTTAGGCTATGCAGAAGTTTACGTCACCGTTATGGGACGTGAACTGGGCGATGATCAAAGTGAAGCAGCAAATAAAGAAACTTTAGCCGTGTTAAATGGTGCTTCTGGTTTCTTGCGTCACGAATTGGGTCGTCGTATCAAGACACGTATTACGCCAAGATTGCGTTTTCATTATGACAAAACCAATGCATACGGTAACTATATGTTTGGTTTGATTGCTGAAGCAGTGAAGGACTTACCTCCTGAAGAAGCAAAAAAAGATGATGAATAATGAATATAGCGCAAGCCATATGTAAAAAAGCTACCTTCGGGTGGCTTTTTTTATGGGTGTGTTCCGTTCTAAATAAAGTGGATACTTTCTAAAGTTAAATGGTGAGCGTGTTATCAGCTTGGCTTTAAACAGGTTATTGCTGCTCATCAAATTGCACAAGATGAAAGACATGACAGGTAATATTGTCGATATTAAACATCAGATCAGTTTAACAATAATCAATTTGATAAGGCTTTATGTATGTGCTTGCGCAGAAGCATGAGAAAGGCATTGATTTGAATTGTAAAAAAGGAGCCGAAGCTCCTCAAGAATAAAGACTATTTTTTCTGATAGTTGCGGCGAACTCGAGAACGTTGCCAAGGGAGTGGGCGGTCTAAGCTTTCAGGTACTTCGCCACTGGTGGAACGTAAACGTAAATGCAGAGCTGCTTGCGCCATCAGATTGGCCGATACTGGTGCGGTGATGAAGGCGAATAAGGTAATCAGTATTTCAGCGAAACCAAAACGCCCATTAAATGCAGCAAAAATAATGGCAGCAATTAAAAAACTACCCAGACCTAAAGTGCTTGATTTGGTTGGTGCATGTAGCCGCATAAATAAATCGGGCAGGCGTACCATGCCAATTCCACCTACCAGTGTAAAGAAAGCACCAATCAATAAAAAAATTGAAACCAGAATTTCCATAACAAGTTGCATTATTTTTACTCCTAATCCACGACATGACCGGTGGTAAAGTAGCGCGCGAGGGCTGCCGTTGAGACAAAGCCAAGCATCGCAACCAAGAGAGCCCCTTCAAAAAAGGAGGTGCTTGCCCAATAAATCCCCAGAATGACAATTAAACAGGTGGCATTGAGAAAAAGAGTATCCAGAGCCAAAAGCCGGTCAACAATAGACGGGCCGATGACTAAACGAATCAGACAAAGGAACATTGAAATGGTGATGGCAACCATACATATGCCCAGCGTATAAGGCAAAATGCTCATGTGTCGTCTCCTGATTGCACGTTAAAAATCATCATCAGTGCTTTTTCATAACGAGTTTTAATGTCTTGAATGTCGATTTCTATATTATCACTGCTTAATGCATGAACTAAAATATCGCCACGATCTTGGTCAATCCCCGCAGTGACCGTACCTGGGGTTGTGGTAATAATTAGAGCAAGCAAAACATTGACTTGTTCATGCTGGGAGTCTAACGGGACTCGAAACCATTTGGGATGTAGTTTATGCGTAGGGCCAAGAACTAATTTAGCCACTTTAATATTACAAATAATGATATCCCAGAGCACCACAAAAAATAATTTGCATGCCAACAGCCAGTTGATATTTGGTGTACGGGCAGTAAAGGGATTGACTAAGCGTGGAATAAAAATTCCGAGCAGCAAAGCCATCAGTAATGTGGTTGGGTCAATACTATGCGCAAGCATGATCCAGCTTAAAGCCACAATGACGGAAACAAATGGATGTGGCAGCCAGTTTTCCCAAAACGATGTTTTTTGCATAGTTAAGGCTCCATAGGTTTCAGTTTGGCATCATCTGGATGGGCCGGTTCTTGTACGATTTGTTGATTGATTTGGCGTTGTTTATATTCTGAAATATGTTCACCTTTTAAAGTGTTTTCAGAAATAACATAAGGAATCAGATGTGCATTTGGATCAACCGTTTCACCGCCATATTTGGTTTCAGGTAAATTTTCTGGATCATACGGTTGTACGCTGATGACCTGATTCAGATGATCCGTTTTCAAAATTCTGCTTTCATATAAGGCATTATTTTGTATTTGTTCAGCCGTTTTAAACATGTATTGCTGAATTGGACTGGCACAGACCATATACAGAATTAAAGCTGAAAGCAGTAAATAGATGGTCTTGTCATTGCGAGCAGGGGCTTGATCTGGCAAGGCTTGATAGGCTTTATATTCTGCTGAATTTGGATTGTCTTCGGGTTGTGTGGCACGCCAGAACAGTACAAACCCGATGCGAGTAAAGGCAATAATACTGAGTAAACTGACAATTAACACCACAATAATAATCAGTAATTGATAAGGTGAATGCGACGTGGCTTGTAAGATAAAGACTTTACCTAAGAAGCCACTAAATGGAGGTAAACCTGCCATCATTAAAGCAATGACAAAGAAGGTTAATGAAACAACTTTCTGTTGTTTCATGTGTGGTGCAACTTTGAAATGATCTTTAAATGCCCCGCGTTGTGAAGTGATCCAACCAGAGAGCAAATAAAATGCAGCAGCAATAATAGTGCTATGCACTAAATAGTAAAGTGCGGCAGCCCATGCCAAGGTATTAAACAGCGAAATGGCGATTAAGATGGTGCCAATAGATGACAGAATCATAAATCCGACGAAGCGGCGTAGTCGTTCTGCGCCAATTGCGCCAATTACACCATAGACTGAAGTAATGAGGCCGATCGGCAATAGCCAAGACACTAAAATGCTTTGACTTAAATGATCGTCAAATACGGTGCCATTAATTCGTAAAATGGCATAGATGCCCACTTTGGTCATAATGGTGAAAATTGCAGCGACCGGTGTGGTGGCAACGGCATAGGTTTTAGGCAGCCAGAAACCTACTGGTAGCATCGCAGCTTTAATGCCAAACACCACAAAGAGCAATAAGCCACCCGCTACGGCAAGCTTATGTTGATCGGGTTCTAAAAGTGGGATTAGGCGTGCGACATCGGCCATATTTAGGCTACCGACACTGCCATAAATGATGCCGAGACCAATCAAAAAGAGCGCAGAGGCCAGCAAGTTAATGGTGACGTAATGAATGCCCAGTTGAAAACGTGCTTTGCCTTGTCCGTGTAAAAGTAACACATAGGATGCCATCAACAGGATTTCAAAGAACACAAATAAGTTGAATAAGTCACCTGTCAGAAATGCACCGCATAGACCCATCAATAAGAAATGGAACATGGCATGGAAATAACGTCCACGTGTATCCCACTCATGACTTGCATACCATAAAATAGCGGTTGCTAGGGCATACGTGAGGACGACCATTAGTGCGGAAAGTTGGTCTAGCACCAAGACAATCCCGAATGGCGCAGCCCATTCACCTAAATTGTAAACACTGATTTGCCCACTACTGGCAGAGATTAAATAAAGAATAGCCGTGGCTAAACCTAAAATTGAAGAAATGTAACTAATGCCACGACGCCAAGGTTGGCGCCAATCGTGTGCTAATGAGCCCGCGCCTGGATTACCAAGTAACACCAATAAAAAAGCAGTAAAAGCAGGAATTAAAATGCTAAAAATTGGGGTGTGTTCAGTCCAGAATTGGATGACAGCATTCATTAAGGCTCATCCTCACGTGGGTCAATAGGAATAATATCTTCTTTAGAGTCGACGTGATCGGTCCCTGTTTCATAACGACTGCGTAGCGCAAGTTGCACAATAAAAGCAGTGGTGGCAAAACCAATCACAATTGCAGTCAGTACTAGGGCTTGCGGTAGGGGATCTGTAACTTTGCTGGTTTCGGTAAGTACCGCGGGTGCATTGATTTGCAGCCGACCCATCGCAAAAAGAAATAAGTTGACGGCATAGCCAATCATTGCCAGACCGAGGACCACGGGAAAAGTACGTGCCCGTAGAATTAAATAAATTCCCGTTGCTGTAAGTAGCCCAATGGCAGAGGCAAGTAAAAATTCTAAGCTGATCATTTTATTCCCCCTTCGGTACAATTGGACCAGTCATGCTGGAGTGACGCGAATCACCTAACACTGAAATCAACAACATGGTTGCACCAACGACCGTGATATAAACCCCAAGATCAAACAGCGCAGCGGAAGGAAGATGCATTTCACCTAAAACAGGTGGAGAGACATAAATATGCGCGCTGGTCAGGAATGGACGCTCCCAGAACCAAGCACCTAAGCCTGTGAGTCCAGCAATCACCAAACCTAAACCAATCCAGATTTCATATAAACGTCCTGATTTGGCTTTTAACATTTGCTCAGCTTGATCTTGACCCAGTGCAATGTATTGAATGACCAAAGCCAATGAGGTAATTAAACCGGCAATAAATCCGCCACCCGGTAAGTTATGTCCACGCAGGAAGATATATAAACTCACTACCAGTGCTAAAGGTAAAATCCATGAAGCGGTGATACGGAACATCAAGGGTGATGGATTAAAGCGGTAGGTTAAACCTTGGGTAATGGTGGTGCCGTGCGCACGCATGCCATCCATTAAGCACAGGGCGCCAATCGCAGCAATACCCAGTACGGTAATCTCTCCAAAGGTATCGAAACCACGGAAGTCGACTAAAATGACATTGACCACATTGCTACCACCACCCAAAGGAATGGATTGCTGCATGAAGAACCATGAAATTGAATTATGGTCACGGGTTAAAATCAGCCAAGCAATCCAACCAATACCGAGGCCAGCGCCAATCGCAATGAGGGCATCCCGCCAACGACGTGATCCACTCGATTCATAAGGGGTAAGTTGTGGCAATAAAGACAAGCTCATCAACAGCAAAACGGTGGTGACGACATCGACGGTAATTTGCGTTAAAGCAAGGTCTGGTGCAGACAACGTCACGAACACCATGGTTACCACTAAGCCTATAGCGCCACTAATCAGTACGGCTTTAATGCGTTCATGGTGGAACCACAACATCATCCAGCAGGCAGAGAACAAGAGTAACCACAGCACAATTGCAATGGCTGGGGCATGGGTCAGTTCACGCGTACCGGTGGTTAAACCTTGGTTGATTAACGGCATGGCAACCAATGCAATAGTAAAAGCCACGATCCAGATTAAATAACTTTGCAGTGAACCATTTTCAGTTTTACGTTTGAACTGACGTGATTTCAGCAGTAAATGTTTTAAAAATAAATCGAATAACACACGACCTTGGAATTTACCCAGCATTGGATCAAGGTTAATCTCACGAATGCTTCCACCTTTGGCCAAAGCAAAGTAGAAGCACAATCCACCTAAAAGAGCGATTGCACTCATCAGTAATGGCAGATTAAAACCATGCCAAAGGGCAAGGTGAGTACCAGTAAAATTCGGTAACTGCGTGCTGGCACGTGTGGTTGAATTAACAATGTTTTCAACCAAAAGGGCAGGCAGAAGTCCGACTAAAATACATAAAATGGCCAAAAAAGTCGCCGGTGCACGCATGCCAAAAGCAGGCTCATGTGCGTCTTTATTGGGCACAGCTTTGCCTAAAGGCCCGTCAAAGAATACGCCATGAACCAGTCGTACTGAATAGGTCACCGCAAAGATTCCGGCTAAGGTTGCTACAATAGCCGAGCCAATTAGTACTGGACCAGAAAGATGAGCCAAGAGTTCGGTAAAGAACATTTCTTTGGATAAAAAACCATTGGTCAGTGGTACACCCGCCATTGAGGCAGCAGTGATCATGGTTAAAGTGGCAGTGAACGGAAGTAGCTGCCAAACACCACTGAGTTTACGTAAATCACGCGTCCCCGTTTCATGATCAATAATGCCGGCAATCATGAATAGGGCGGCTTTAAACGTCGCATGGTTAATAATATGGAAAATGGCTGCGGCAATGGCGAGAGGAGATCCAATCCCCAATAAGCAGACAATTAAACCTAAATGACTGATGGTTGAATAGGCCAATAAGCCTTTTAAATCTTCTTTAAAAATGGCAAAAAAGGCGGCCATACAGAGCGTAAATAAACCCACGAAGGTCACAATATTGTGATATAGCGCAGCACCGACAAAAATAGGGGAGAGTCTTGCAAGCAGGAAAATACCGGCTTTGACCATCGTTGCAGAGTGTAAATAGGCCGATACAGGCGTTGGCGCTGCCATGGCATTGGGGAGCCAAAAATGGAACGGGAACTGCGCACTTTTGGTAAATGCACCCATTAAAATAAGCAATAAGGTCGGCACAAATAACGAATGACTTTGAATCTGCTCAGTCATGGTGAGAATTTGGTCAATTTGATAAGTCCCAGTGATTTGACCTAACAAAATGAAGCCACCCAGCATGGCTAAACCGCCCATGCCGGTAATGGTCAGTGCCATACGTGAGCCGCGCTGTGCGGCTTCATAATTACTCCAATAACCCACCAGCAGAAAAGAAGAAATACTGGTCAGCTCCCAAAAAACGAGGAGCAAAATTAAATTATTGGAGAGCGAGATGCCCAGCATGGATGCCATGAATAACATGAGCAATACATACAGCTTACTCAGTGAATTCTTCGGACTTAAATAATAATAAGCGTAGATATAAATGAGTGTGCCGATACCGCTAATCAGCAAACAAAATAACAAACCTAAAGCATCTAAACGGAAACTTAATTCGATACCTAACTGAGGTAACCATGACCAACTTTGCGTGATCGTTGCGCCATTAAAAACATCTTTTGCTTGAGTCAGTAATAAGATGAGGCTGCTTAGACTGACCCCAATTGCCCCTAAGGCTGTTACCCCGCGCGAAAATTTTTTCAGCCACGAGACAAGGGTAGTGCCAAGTACTAACGGTAACAAGATAATAATCGGTAGCACACTCATATCCATTGTCGTGAATTAGGTTTATCAAAAACCTAAGGGTGAATGTTATCTTTCAAGGACTACAGGATCGCAAAGAGCAATCCAAACTTTTAAATCTTGAAAGCCAATCGGAGTTAAAAATATCGAAAAACAAGCTGTGTTGCGCAACTTGTAAAAAGTAATAGTAAAATCGGATTTTACTATAAAACTTCACATATCCTCGATCTTATTACATGAATAAAACAACATCAATTATTTTTGCGCATACGTAACATATTATATGCCCATCCCTACAATCTTGCTGTAGCGTGCTTAAGCAGATGAAAATCAAGCACGCCACATTTTTACAAATTGAACTTTTTTTGAGTGCAATTTAAGCGGTTAGGTTTGTGTTATGGCAAAGATTGCTGTGAAGAGGTGTCATCTTGTGCATTCATTAAACCGAGTAATTCATTTTGTTGCTCTAGGCTTAAATGCTGTTGAATGTGTTGCCATAGGCTTTGCGGTGTGACATTGTCTAATACGGGTTCAAGTAAACGATCGGTTTCCATCACTTCATCATTAAACGCCAAGTTTTCATAAATACGATCAAATTTGTCCTGTAATGGTTGTAGCTGCATATCAAAAATTTGTTTATTTTCAATTTTTAAGCATTGGTATTCGGCTGCATGTTCCAGTAATTCACTGCGATTACCTGTGGCAATAATTTGTAGCCGCGGAAAAGCCTGATGTAAGCGCGGTAAAATCACTTGAGCCGTATTTTGATCCAGTTGATGATCAATCGCATCGATCAGTAAAATGCCGTCGCCTTCAAGGCAGGGATATAAACTGTTCGGATTGAGTAAGCATAAACGCCGCACAATATCGCCGACCAAGGCAATCCAATTTTTCACGCTATTCGACAGTTGTTGATAGAGCATACTTTTGCCTTGATAACGGACCATCAATTGTAATTTCGGTTGGTACTGTATAAAAAGATCCTCTAAAGCAGGAATGACCGTCGTTAAGGCTTGTTTTAAGGCATCTAAATGGGGGCTATGCATCTGCTTTTGTGCATGCAATAAGTGCTGTAGAAAGTCAGGTTCTTTGTTTTTCTGAAGTGATGGATTGCAGAGCAGTTGTTGAAACAATTGTGCGATCTGCGCATTCTCAATATCACTCACTTCACGCAACCACTCAAAAAAACGGCTAAAAGTGGTAAAGGGAATCGCTGAAATTTCATAAGCATGTGCGCTTTGAAAAATGAGTGGATTGTTCTTACTCAGAATATTCATTTCATTGACAAAGCGTTCTGCGGGATAATAAGCAATTAAGGGTAAGCCTTGGAGCTGATCATGTTTGATGGCATTTTGATACAGTTCGACTACGTTATCTAAGTGTTGGGTTTCTGCTTTGCTGCTGCCAATGCCATGACTATTTAAGGTTTTATACAGTTGCCAATCACAATAACAAGGCGCTTGGTCTTGTACTTCACTGGATTCCGTTAAGCGACCAATATCATTGGGGATCTGCACCCGAATATCAATTTTGGATTGTAAACGGGTCAACATAATATCTTGATCAAGCATGACCACGCCCGCTGCACGTAAGTCTTTATAACGTGCTGCAAACCACGTCAGGGCTTGATAGGTGAATTTTAAAATGGTGGTTTTGCCAGTGCCTTGATCACCCATAATTAAGGTAATGGGTTGATCATTAAATTTCAGCTTGAGATCGGTAAAATGAAGGGTATGTTTGAGTTGAATAGCATCGATTTTCATAGAAGACCTACATTGCACAATAAGCTGAAATTATTCTCCCACAGCTTTACGCAAAGATAAGGGCATTTGCTTTTTGAGTTGTTGCACCAAATCGTAAATGTGGTGAATATTTAAACTTACTTTAGCACGTGTGCAAGCCACGTAAAGTAATCTTAGCTCTTCATCACTAATTTTATGGTCTTTTTCGTTGACCTTAAATTGATAGTCATCTTCGATATGTACACGATCCCATTCCAAGCCTTTGGCTTTATGGGCCGTCGAAATAATATAGTCGGCATGCTCAATCGGGCTGATTTTGGCTAAGGCACGTTTTAATGGGTCTGTACCATGATCATCCACCAATTTCACCAAAGGTTTAATGTCGCTGCCGTCATTGGTTTCACAATATTCATGTACATCATGCCATGAATTAAACCAAGCAAGTTCAGGCACATCCGTCATTCGTTTGCCTTGTTTGAGCATACTTGCAGCATCGACAAAACGGTTCAGTTTGACATGATCGGCCTGCAAACTGACTTTGTCGCCATGCACTAAACCAGCGAGCAATAACTCCATCGCCCGTGCATTGGTACGGCATAAAATGGCATCACGTTGTTTGGTATGTGGTTTATTGACCACTTTGGAATGTAGATGTGGATTGCCCAATAAAGGAACGGTTTCATTTAAAGCACCCAAAATGGCATTGGCATTTAATGCAATTTCTTCACCAAAACGAAATGAGGTGGTGAGGCGAGATTCAGGCAAAGGGAGCTGTTGCATGGCATTGACTGCACCGCGCCATGCATAAATCTGTTGATGCGCATCACCGACATAAATCACTTGGGTATTTCTTTGACGCAGCAAAATACCCAACATCAGTGGGTCGGCATCTTGTGCTTCATCAAACAACACATAGTCTGCAGGAATATTCGGTTCAGACAAGGCCCAAAGTTTCAGATA
>OCVT010000597.1_pt1 | contig 14818 bp, 5 predicted proteins | sample 1539111 | NCBI WGS metagenome assembly OCVT01 (sample SAMEA3991482, study PRJEB22521) | metagenome | biome: anthropogenic terrestrial biome; feature: sewage plant; material: raw primary sludge | place: Sweden | collected 2012-09-26 | reverse complement strand
GAACAATACCTTCTGCGGTAAATGGCATATCTTCTCTACGATATGTGATACCAATAGTACCCTTTTGACCGTGACGAGAAGCAAATTTGTCACCAATTTGAGGAATCTTTGTAGTTCTTACACGAACTTTGACAAACTTTAACCCATCTTGGTTTGTTGTGACTAAAACTTGATCAACAATACCGTTTTCAGTACTTCTCAATGGTGTGGAAGCATCACGTTTGGAATGGTATGCTGTTCTTTGACCGAGTTCCTCTTCATCTGGTGAGATTGGTGTGGTTTTACCGATAATCACATCTTCTCCTGAAACTCTAACACCAGGCGCAATTAGACCATCATCGTCCAACTTATCGTATGTACCATGTTTCATTCTTAAGGTGTTTGTACGTTGTGGTTTCTCAAAAGTCTCCGTTATAGACATACCGTACTTCTTTTCCTGATCCATATAAGATCTGAAAAACAGAGATCTGAATAGACCACGATCAATTGAAGACTGGTTCATAATCATAGAATCTTCTTGATTATAACCGGAGTAACATGCAATAGCAACAATTGCATTTTGACCAGCGGGTAATTCTCTAAACTTCAAATATTCCATCGCACGTGTAGTACCCAATGGTTTTTGAGGATAATATAGAATATTGGCCATAGTATCCATACGCACATTATAGTTTGTTAAAAACACACCCATAGCTTGCTTACCCATCGCAGATTGGTAAGTGTTACGCGGAGATTGATTATGGTCAGGGAATGGAATAATGGATGCTGCGACACCGAGAATCATAGAAGGATGAATCTCACAATGTGTAAATGTTGTAGCATGATGTGATACTCTTATACGTTTGGCAGGATCAACATCGAGATCGTTTTCCTCATTTGCCTCTGCAGGCTCGAGATCTTCCGGTTGCATTGCGATCAATATAGATTCTTCTTCTTCAGCATCAATGTATTCCACTAAACCCTCATTCAATAATGATGACCATGTATATTCTTCTACATCTTCAAATCCACCTTCAATATCTTGATATTCGGTAGCCATCAGTTTGGCAATATGACCCTTTCTTACCTTTAATTCCTTATGGCCTAGTGATTCATCGTCTTCAACAATAAATAATGGTCTATAAACTCTACCGGCATCTGTAAAGATTTTTAGCTCCTTTTCACGAATATCTCTAATCATAGAAACTTCCGGATTGATATCACCCTTTCTTCTCAATGTTCTAAGGGTTTCCATTAATCTTGCTGGGTTTCTGTGAACACCGTGCCACACACCATTGACGAAGACCCTTGTCGCGTCAGGTGATTGATGTGGTACGTAATCTTCCAGTGGTTCCATACCCCATTCACTTAAAAAAGTGATGATAGGCATTGGATCTGTACCAACAGAAATACAAGACATCAGTGACAGATTCTTAACTAAACCACACGCTTGGCCTTCAGGAGTTTCTGCAGGACAGACCAACCCCCAATGTGTATTATGCAATTGACGTGGTTTGGCTAATTTACCATCACGACCAATAGGAGTGTTTGTTCTTCTTAAATGTGATAAAGTGGATGAATAAGTGTAACGGTTCAAAACCTGAGAAACACCTGCCCTAGAAGACATGGCTTTTTTTTGTTCACCCCAGTTACCAGTAGCCAAAGCGTACTTAAGACCCGATGTTATGGTTTTTGCGTTAATCGCTAATTTCATGTTAAAGTCATGGGCTTCCTCTACAGTTCTTTGCATATAACGGAAAATATCTTTAGTTAATTTTTTGAACAATGTCTTGAAAAGTTGGGCCAATAATGGACCTGCCAAATCTAATCTTTTTTTCCCGAAATGATCACGATCATCTTGGTCTTTACGATCTAAAGCACACAGTAATAATCTGTTTATCATATAACCTAAGAAAAATGCCTTTCTACTTTCAAAACCTTCTAATTGAGTAATATGAGGTAGGAATTCTTTTTGTAAAATGTCTTTTGCATATTGGATTCTTTTTTCTTTCTTGATACCAAGGGCAGTACCACGACGACCAATAAAGTCTAATGCAGTTTCACGATCTTGAATAACAAACCCGTCTTCAACACAAGGCTTAAGCATTTCCAGCATTTGCCAATCATTTACGTCGTAGCAGATATGTTCTAAAATTTCACCGTCTGGAATAATACCTAAAGCTCTGAATATGATTACAATAGGAATATCCTGTTTGATATATGGTAATGTGGCTTTAATAGTACGAGCTGAACTACCCTCACGACCATAAAGCTTGACTTGAAGGGTACTGATAAACCTAGAACCTTTTTCAAGGGCAGATCTAATTTCTGCTACATGAGAAATTGGAGATGGGGCGGCTTTTTTAAACACTTGAACAATATTACCTGCAGAACGCTCCTGTGCAATCAAAACTTTTTCAGAACCATTAATGATGAAATAACCACCCATATCAAAGGGACATTCTTTCAGCTTATATAAATCTGATTCTGTAGCCTCACTTAGGTAACAATTCTTTGATCTTAACATAATCGGTAAACGGCCAATGAAAACTTTTCCGCTTTCGCTGTCATCTTCAGATTCTTCGGCAATTAATTCATATTTCAGTTCCCTACCTGGAACATCAATAGCTTCATATGTTCTCTTCTTAACATCAACAAATAAACCAGACGAATATGTCAAATTACGTAAACGTGCTTCTTGTGGATACAACGCATGGGTAACACCATCAGATTCATTTACCATTGGCTTTGTAACATAGATTTTACCAAAACTAATCTCATACTTTCTACTGATGTTGTCTGATTCGGTAGTATGTTGAGCCAACTGCTCTAAAATCAAGGTGGAATCCTCGCAAATAATGTCTTGTAAAGTATAATCAACGAATTGATTGAAAGAGTCAAGTTGTTGTGAAACTAGCCCCTTCTCGCGAAAAAAAGCGGATATAACAGCCCACGAATCTTCTGCAGTAATTGGTGCACTTTCATCCTCGAATCCATATGGGTCCTCATCATAATACTTTTCTGAGTTTGCAAGGTCAGACATCCTTATAATTATTTTTCTATACTTGTTTGTGTTCTTTTTCTGGTCCTAATTTTTATAATACGGAGCTTCTACAGTGTCTTATTCCGCTGTCGTGTTCCTTATGTTTGTTCCTTACTGTTGGGTTCTTCTTTAAGAAATATACGATATGCAAAAATTATCCGAACTATCTGTAAACCTGAGGAGAAGGAATGAGTGCAATATCCAAGTACCCTAACTTTATAAAGCTGCTCCCTATTTAGACAAATCACTAGCTTTTATGGTTGCTAAAAGTAGTGGTCAGTTCCTTATTGCATGAATTACAACTCACTTCTTGTTTGTTCGCCACTTTTACAAAAGCTACTACGAAAGTGAGAGGATGAAAAAAAATAGAAAAGTGAAAAATCATTTTGAACGCCAAGCAGGGTAACAAATTATTTTAAGATGGCCGCTATTTTGTCAACTCAGAATTATTTGGGATTATGCTTTTAAAACAGAGAAACCTCAATTATAGCGCAGTTATGAAATGCTATATGCTATGTTCAGCCTATAAACTCATAGTAGCAGCTCGAAGTAGCATTTTTTTAAATTCTTCACCATTTGGACAACTTTATTTCATTCTTTTATGTATACTTTCTTTCCTTAATAGCCGATACAGCATGTTTAACCATGCCGACGATTATGCGGCAGGTTGGAGAGGAAGTCACAAGAAGGAACTATATTATTTATTTTTTTCTGTTTCCTAGAATGCATACATATGCGTAAATATATATGGCGATTTTTGTGTTTCGTCGCCTGAACTTTGTTTTGTGTCTATGAAAAATTAGGTACCTTCATAGACTACCATTATGGTAAAATGGAAAAACTATTCTAATCCAATTCAGTTGTCTCATCTAGAATATCCTCCATAAAATCATAATCATTCGGGAACTCAGTGCTGGTAAAATTTTGTTCGAAAGACGATGATTGTTGTGAAGACTTCTGATAAGCAGCTCCATTCTTTGTAGATTCACGGTCACCGTTTTGATGGCGATTTTTGTCGCCTTGGGGTTGCTCCGTTACAAAGGGTTTCAATCTCGTTAGAATGAGATTTTGTAGGAAATCAGAAACTTTTGCTAAGTAGAATGTTCTTGGAAATTCGTACCTTTTTGTTACAGATATTAAAATCTGAGTTAATTTACCGAATAAGAATTTGTCATTGGTGTCATCTGCAAACCAAATGTTATAAATTGAAGAAAACAGTAGATAACTGTTAAAATTCGGTTCTGTTATCTTATTAAGGAATCCGGTAAGCTTGTTTTGAGATTCCATAAAGGCAATGAAGTCATATACCAGCTCTCTTGTCAAGCAAATACTTCCAAACGACATAAGTAAAGAGGTAAATGGTAAGAAATTCAGAAAGGCATCAATAGGAGTATAGAGGTAAATAAAATGTATGAACTCATAAAGACTCCAATATTTTAACAGTGATTTATAAATGGTGATGACAACTGGGGACTGACCCAAAGAAGTAGCGGTTTTAGCAGCACTTGCCTTTGAGAAGTCAACGGAAGACGTCAGATAGACCACTTCTAATGTCAGCTGCAAAGGAATGGCAACTGAGGTAAGCAAAAATAAGGGCCATAAAATTAAATTAAACATTAGTTTTCTATGGTGGAGTGAAGCACAGCAGAAAGAACGTTAGGAACCTTAGCTAAAAGATAGAAAAAAAGAGCACTACAAAAATCTTATCCTCGATTTGAAATACTAATGTCGAGCCAGATCAAATTAAATGAAATCGAAATGATATAACGTTGCTCTTGCACGTGTATTTCGCTGCTTAGGAAAGTTGTTTCCACATATTATCTTTTGTACGATTTTAAACAGTAAAATCGATGCATATTAAGGGAGGCCCAATACCCGCGGGCAGTAACCGCATCTTTGGAAATACCGGGTAATGATAAATGCCCGGGAAAAAAGAGCATAAAACAGAGAGGCGATATAGGAATGAATATGTGCTATTTACGGAAGGGAAAAACACTTATTGTTTTTCTGAAATGTGACACAGTAAAGTCCGTCATATACGGTTCTCCGTTGGGCGCTACCACACACATATATATATAAGCCTGAATGCAGTAGACAAATTTCAGATATCATACAAAGGAAGCGTTCTCTGGGACCCCTTTCTATGTTTAGATGGTTCACTGAACTTGTTCGTTAACGTAAATATGTCTTCCTCTTTGATTCCAACAATGATATTATAAAGAAATTATCGTCACAATCTAATCAACAAGGACAAAGAAAAGAAAAAGTTGAGAGAGAGAACAAAAGTTCAAATCAAAGAAAAAAAAGAACATCAAATTACCTATTACAATAAACAATTAAGCCATACTCGCAACAATTTGCGATAATAGAAAGCAGCACCTCGTTGGCGCAGTCCCTTACATAGTAACAACATTTATCACTTCACACAATCAGGAGTGGAACTCAATGGAAAACAACACCACACGTATGATCTTACTAATAAAAGAACATGAACGTTCCTCAGCGCGAACGTTCGCATTCTGCGCCTTCGAGCACAGGATAAGTTGCAGGAAGCCATCACATCTATGCAACGATTATCACGACACAACCTTGCCGCCGAGAAAACGTCCGTGGAGAACCATTCGGTCGATTGCTTCCCACGGAACGAGTGGACTGAAACTTAAGACTGCCCCTCTCTTTCCGCGGAATCGCTCATGCCGCGGTGCCACAACATTTTCAGATTTACTAAGACTCCGGTGAGTGTGGGCTCACCCGCGGGTCGTGATCACGATTCAGCACCCTTTGGACTCGTGATTCCGTGGAAAGGTCAGATCTGTATTCCTACTTATGGTAATGTGCTAAAAAAAAAGAAATGTCTCCGCGGAACTCTTCTACGCCGTGGTACGATATCTGTTGAACGTAATCTGAGCAATACAAACAAGGCCTCTCCTATACATATATAATTGTGATGTGCATAACCTTATGGCTGTTCGCTTTCATTATCATACCTTAGAATGAAATCCAAAAGAAAAAAGTCACGCAAAGTTGCAAACATATAACAACTGTGTTAGTTATCACTCGACTTTGTTATTCTAATTATAAATAAATTGGCAACTAGGAACTTTCGAAAAAGAAATTAAAGACCCTTTTAAGTTTTCGTATCCGCTCGTTCGAAAGACTTTAGACAAAAATGCCCGAGGCCAAGCTTAACGATAACGTCAACGACGTTACTAGCTACTCCTCCGCGTCTTCTTCTACTGAAAACGCTGCTGATCTACACAATTATAATGGGTTCGATGAGCATACAGAAGCTCGAATCCAAAAACTGGCAAGGACTCTGACCGCACAGAGTATGCAAAACTCCACTCAATCGGCGCCCAACAAAAGTGATGCTCAGTCTATATTTTCTAGCGGTGTGGAAGGTGTAAACCCGATATTCTCTGATCCTGAAGCTCCAGGCTATGACCCAAAATTGGACCCCAACTCCGAAAATTTTTCTAGTGCCGCCTGGGTTAAGAATATGGCTCACCTAAGTGCGGCAGACCCTGACTTTTATAAGCCTTATTCCTTAGGTTGCGCTTGGAAGAACTTAAGTGCTTCTGGTGCTTCCGCAGATGTCGCCTATCAGTCAACTGTGGTTAATATTCCATACAAAATCCTAAAAAGTGGGCTGAGAAAGTTTCAGCGTTCTAAAGAAACCAATACTTTCCAAATCTTGAAACCAATGGATGGTTGCCTAAACCCAGGCGAATTGCTAGTCGTTTTAGGTAGACCAGGCTCTGGTTGTACTACTTTATTAAAATCCATCTCTTCAAATACTCATGGTTTTGATCTTGGTGCAGATACTAAAATTTCTTACAGCGGCTACTCAGGTGATGATATTAAGAAACATTTTCGTGGTGAAGTTGTTTACAACGCAGAAGCTGATGTACATCTGCCTCATTTAACAGTCTTCGAAACTTTGGTTACAATAGCGAGGTTGAAAACCCCACAGAACCGTATCAAGGGTGTCGATAGGGAAAGTTATGCGAATCATTTGGCGGAAGTAGCAATGGCAACGTACGGTTTATCGCATACAAGGAATACAAAAGTTGGTAACGACATCGTCAGAGGTGTTTCCGGTGGTGAAAGGAAGCGTGTCTCCATTGCTGAAGTCTCCATCTGTGGATCCAAATTTCAATGCTGGGATAATGCTACAAGGGGTTTGGATTCCGCTACCGCTTTGGAATTTGTTCGTGCCTTAAAGACTCAAGCTGATATTTCCAATACATCTGCCACAGTGGCCATCTATCAATGTTCTCAAGATGCGTACGACTTGTTCAATAAAGTCTGTGTTTTGGATGATGGTTATCAGATCTACTATGGCCCCGCCGATAAGGCCAAGAAGTACTTTGAAGATATGGGGTATGTTTGTCCAAGCAGACAAACCACCGCAGATTTTTTGACCTCAGTTACAAGTCCCTCTGAGAGAACCCTGAACAAAGATATGCTAAAAAAAGGTATTCATATACCACAGACCCCGAAGGAAATGAACGATTACTGGGTAAAATCTCCAAATTACAAAGAGCTAATGAAAGAAGTCGACCAACGATTATTGAATGACGATGAAGCAAGCCGTGAAGCTATTAAGGAAGCCCACATTGCTAAGCAGTCCAAGAGAGCAAGACCTTCCTCTCCTTATACTGTCAGCTACATGATGCAAGTTAAATACCTATTAATCAGAAATATGTGGAGACTGCGAAATAATATCGGGTTTACATTATTTATGATTTTGGGTAACTGTAGTATGGCTTTAATCTTGGGTTCAATGTTTTTCAAGATCATGAAAAAGGGTGATACTTCTACATTCTATTTCCGTGGTTCTGCTATGTTTTTTGCAATTCTATTCAATGCATTTTCTTCTCTATTAGAAATCTTTTCGTTATATGAGGCCAGACCAATCACTGAAAAACATAGAACATATTCGTTATACCATCCAAGTGCTGACGCTTTTGCATCAGTTCTATCAGAAATACCCTCAAAGTTAATCATCGCTGTTTGCTTCAATATAATCTTCTATTTCTTAGTAGACTTTAGAAGAAATGGTGGTGTATTCTTTTTCTACTTATTAATAAACATTGTCGCGGTTTTCTCCATGTCTCACTTGTTTAGATGTGTTGGTTCCTTAACAAAGACATTGTCAGAAGCTATGGTTCCCGCTTCTATGTTATTGTTGGCTCTATCCATGTATACCGGTTTTGCTATTCCTAAGAAGAAGATCCTACGTTGGTCTAAATGGATTTGGTATATCAATCCGTTGGCCTACTTATTCGAATCTTTGTTGATTAACGAGTTTCATGGTATAAAATTCCCCTGCGCTGAATATGTTCCTCGTGGTCCTGCGTATGCAAACATTTCTAGTACAGAATCTGTTTGTACCGTGGTTGGAGCTGTTCCAGGCCAAGACTATGTTCTGGGTGATGATTTCATTAGAGGAACTTATCAATACTACCACAAAGACAAATGGCGTGGTTTCGGTATTGGTATGGCTTATGTCGTCTTCTTTTTCTTTGTCTATCTATTCTTATGTGAATACAACGAGGGTGCTAAACAAAAAGGTGAAATATTAGTTTTCCCACGCACTATAGTTAAAAGAATGAAGAAAAGAGGTGTATTAACTGAAAAGAATGCAAATGACCCCGAAAACGTTGGGGAACGTAGTGACTTATCCAGCGATAGGAAAATGCTACAAGAAAGCTCTGAAGAGGAATCCGATACTTACGGGGAAATTGGTTTATCCAAGTCAGAGGCTATATTTCACTGGAGAAACCTTTGTTACGAAGTTCAGATTAAGGCCGAAACAAGACGTATTTTGAACAATGTTGATGGTTGGGTTAAACCAGGTACTTTAACAGCTTTAATGGGTGCTTCAGGTGCTGGTAAAACCACACTTCTGGATTGTTTGGCCGAAAGGGTTACCATGGGTGTTATAACTGGTGATATCTTGGTCAATGGTATTCCCCGTGATAAATCTTTCCCAAGATCCATTGGTTATTGTCAGCAACAAGATTTGCATTTGAAAACTGCCACTGTGAGGGAGTCATTGAGATTTTCTGCTTACCTACGTCAACCAGCTGAAGTTTCCATTGAAGAAAAGAACAGATATGTTGAAGAAGTTATTAAAATTCTTGAAATGGAAAAATATGCTGATGCTGTTGTTGGTGTTGCTGGTGAAGGTTTAAACGTTGAACAAAGAAAAAGATTAACCATTGGTGTTGAATTAACTGCCAAACCAAAACTGTTGGTCTTTTTAGATGAACCTACTTCTGGTTTGGATTCTCAAACTGCTTGGTCTATTTGTCAGCTAATGAAAAAGTTGGCAAATCATGGTCAAGCAATTCTATGTACTATTCACCAACCCTCTGCTATTTTGATGCAAGAATTCGATCGTTTACTATTTATGCAACGTGGTGGTAAGACTGTCTACTTTGGCGACTTGGGCGAAGGTTGTAAAACTATGATCGATTATTTTGAAAGCCATGGTGCTCATAAATGCCCTGCTGACGCCAACCCAGCTGAATGGATGCTAGAAGTTGTTGGTGCAGCTCCAGGCTCTCATGCAAATCAAGATTATTACGAAGTTTGGAGGAATTCTGAAGAGTACAGGGCCGTTCAATCTGAATTAGATTGGATGGAAAGAGAATTACCAAAGAAAGGTTCCATAACTGCAGCTGAGGACAAACACGAATTTTCACAATCAATTATTTATCAAACAAAATTGGTCAGTATTCGTTTATTCCAGCAATATTGGAGATCTCCAGATTATTTATGGTCGAAGTTTATTTTAACTATTTTCAATCAATTGTTCATCGGTTTCACTTTCTTCAAAGCAGGAACCTCGCTACAGGGTTTACAAAATCAAATGTTGGCTGTATTCATGTTTACGGTTATTTTCAATCCTATTCTACAACAATATCTACCATCTTTTGTCCAGCAAAGAGATTTGTATGAGGCCAGGGAACGCCCCTCAAGGACTTTTTCTTGGATTTCATTTATCTTCGCTCAAATATTCGTGGAAGTTCCATGGAATATATTGGCAGGTACTATTGCTTATTTTATCTACTATTATCCAATTGGATTTTACTCCAACGCGTCTGCAGCTGGCCAGTTGCATGAAAGGGGTGCTTTATTTTGGTTGTTCTCTTGTGCTTTCTACGTTTATGTTGGTTCTGTGGGTCTGCTTGTCATTTCTTTCAACCAAGTTGCAGAAAGTGCAGCTAACTTAGCCTCTTTGTTATTTACTATGTCTTTGTCTTTTTGTGGTGTTATGACTACCCCAAGTGCCATGCCTAGATTTTGGATATTCATGTACAGGGTTTCACCTTTGACTTATTTCATTCAGGCTCTGTTGGCTGTTGGTGTTGCTAACGTAGACGTCAAATGCGCTGATTACGAATTGCTAAAATTCACACCACCATCCGGTATGACATGTGGGCAGTACATGGAACCATATTTACAACTAGCAAAGACTGGTTACTTAACTGATGAAAATGCCACTGACACCTGTAGTTTCTGTCAAATATCTACAACCAATGATTACTTAGCTAATGTCAATTCTTTCTACAGTGAGAGATGGAGAAATTATGGTATTTTCATCTGTTATATTGCATTCAATTATATCGCTGGTGTCTTTTTCTACTGGTTAGCAAGAGTGCCTAAAAAGAACGGTAAACTCTCCAAGAAATAATAGAATTTTGAATTTTGTTAAGAAAAGAAACTTACCAAGATGGACTTTTTTAATAAACATACATAATCACTACATATAGGTGCGTAATAATAAGTTTTTATTTTTTTTCTTAAATCAGCGAGCTTTCTACATTTCAATTTTCTTAAATTTACCAGCTCTGATAAATCAAAGTTCAATGTCCGAAAGAATTCCGAGAATTTTATTTCTAGGTTATCTCATCGGTACTTTTTTTTTATAGGCATCAGCATATAGTGTGAAAACATTATTTCTCAACTGTGCCTTACGGTTAAAAAGAAAGGACGCAATGGATATAGTTAAAATATAAGATATATTATATCATTATCTGTCCCGAATGGCGAACCGTCTTCTCATATACGGCCTTATTTTGTGGGTAAGTATAATCGGATCTTTTGCATTAGATAGGAACAAAACTGCTCAAAATGCGAAGATTGGTCTACATGATACCACTGTGATCACGACTGGAAGTACAACGAACGTGCAGAAAGAACATTCCTCACCACTATCCACCGGTTCTTTAAGAACCCATGATTTTGGACAGGCCTCTAAAGTTGACATACGGCAGGCTGACATACGGGAAAACGGTGAGAGGAAAGAGCAAGATGCACTAACACAGCCTGCAACACCAAGGAATCCGGGCGATTCGAGTAATTCATTTTTATCGTTCGACGAATGGAAGAAGGTCAAGTCGAAGGAGCACTCATCAGGCCCTGAACGTCATCTTAGTCGAGTGAGGGAGCCAGTCGATCCCTCTTGCTATAAAGAGAAAGAATGCATAGGAGAAGAGTTGGAAATCGATTTGGGGTTTTTGACAAACAAAAACGAGTGGAGTGAAAGAGAAGAAAATCAAAAAGGATTCAATGAGGAAAAGGACATAGAGAAAGTTTACAAAAAAAAATTCAACTATGCATCCTTGGATTGCGCTGCAACAATTGTCAAAAGCAATCCAGAAGCGATTGGAGCGACTTCTACGTTAATTGAGAGCAAAGACAAGTATTTACTGAATCCCTGTTCAGCTCCGCAGCAATTCATTGTTATAGAGCTTTGTGAAGATATCCTGGTGGAGGAAATTGAAATTGCTAATTACGAATTCTTTTCCTCGACCTTCAAGAGATTTAGGGTGTCAGTTTCTGATAGAATACCGATGGTTAAAAATGAATGGACCATATTAGGAGAATTCGAGGCAGGAAATTCAAGAGAGTTACAAAAGTTTCAAATACATAATCCCCAAATCTGGGCAAGTTATTTGAAAATTGAAATTCTATCCCATTATGAGGACGAATTTTATTGTCCCATATCCTTAATCAAAGTATATGGTAAATCAATGATGGATGAGTTTAAGATCGATCAACTAAAGGCTCAAGAGGATAAAGAACAATCCATAGGAACTAACAATATAAACAATTTGAATGAACAAAATATCCAAGACAGATGTAACAATATAGAAACGCGTTTAGAGACTCCAAACACAAGCAATCTCTCAGACTTAGCTGGTGCATTATCATGTACTTCAAAGCTCATCCCTTTGAAGTTCGATGAATTTTTCAAGGTGCTTAATGCATCCTTTTGTCCTTCCAAGCAAATGATATCTTCTTCTTCTTCTTCGGCTGTTCCTGTAATTCCAGAAGAATCCATTTTTAAGAACATCATGAAAAGGCTGTCACAACTGGAGACAAATTCTAGTTTGACAGTTTCTTACATTGAGGAACAGAGCAAACTGCTATCTAAATCGTTTGAACAACTTGAAATGGCGCACGAAGCAAAGTTCAGTCATCTTGTCACGATATTCAACGAAACAATGATGAGTAATCTAGATCTGCTGAATAACTTTGCCAATCAATTGAAAGATCAATCTTTACGTATATTAGAAGAACAGAAACTGGAGAATGACAAATTTACTAACCGTCATTTATTGCATTTGGAAAGATTGGAAAAAGAAGTCAGTTTTCAAAGAAGAATTGTTTATGCGTCATTTTTCGCCTTCGTAGGGTTGATATCCTATCTATTAATAACGAGAGAGCTTTACTTTGAAGATTTCGAAGAGAGCAAAAATGGCGCTATTGAAAAGGCAGACATTGTTCAACAAGCAATCAGATGAATCCTAGAGCGCCCAGAATCATATTTTTAAGCATAATTCATTGAGCACTCAAGATGAAAAAATCCACCGCCATATATGAGGTGTTTCTATAGGAAATATCTATATACTTTTATAGTTCTAATTTCATTTTACATAAACTGTTTTAATCAGTTTCTAATAATCTATGAAGATAATTCACTGTTTCTTGAGGGGATGCTATCCAGAGGGTACATCCAGCTAGCCTTGCCTTAAAATCATTTGCTGATCCCACCGGTGCAAACTGATCGCCTACGTGTAAGGTTTCAGAGGGTTGGATAGGAGATTCAGGGTTATAAAATTGTTGCAATGAACGAACACCAAGATCTTTCCCCCCAATATCACACCAGACATCACTACCACCATCAAAACAACTAAATTGAATTCTTCTAGATGGGGCAAAAGACTCTAAAGTGTTTTGAAGGGTTAAAACTATTTCCTCCAGTTGTTCCCTATCAAGCTTAACAGGAACTTGTCTTTTAGAAGCTTCATCGTACCGTTCGCCTGGGACGATACCCACTGCCCTGACTTTACGGATAATAGAAATCTCTGAAGGTAGGTTTAGTCTTTTTCTTAACCTGTTAAGAGTTCTCTCGGCAAAGTCCAAAGTCTTTTCCACGTCCTCGAGGGACCAAGCCTTCATTCTAGGCAATAGCCATTCCTCTTTGTCAATTTGTCTAAAGCCAAAGTTATCTTCCTCCGGGTCTTCATAGTAACGGAAAAGGTAACTCGATTCACCACCCATTATTGTTAAATTCTGCTTTTGAGAAACTGGTATATCAGTTGAATCATGTAATGCAACAATTAATCCTTTTAATCTGTTCTCATAGGTTCCAGCTTCATCATATCCGGCCGCAGTGACTATTCCCACATTGATACCGCACCGCAACAGCTTGAGAATATAAGGAATTACAGGATTAGTGTAAACCAGGGAGCCACCATCTTCATACAGCGTCACATCTCCATCAAAAGTCAATAATCTCAAAACCTTACCATTATGTAAGTTCTCCTGTTTCTTAAAGTGAAATATCTGTGCAGTATTCAGGATATGCCTGATATCATTAAAACTGGGTGCTACCATTCTACGCGCCGAAATGGCCCGTTGTGAGTCTTCCCATAGAAAAGCTTGTTCCAATGGAAGTTCCGTAAAGAATGTTCCAATTGATGGAACCAAAAGATTTAAACGCGATTGTCCTAATATATTCAGAGATTGAGAAGAGGCGCCATCTTCAATTTCGTCTTGGCTCATGTTTCTTGAGTCAAATTCTATTTTATCTTTAATCAGCCCTTCAATGTCTTTAAAGATATCAGCATACTGCGACCTTACACGTTGAGTTGTTGCTAAGTCGTCATTGTAGTCACCTTCATGAGAGACGGCATGTAGAACAAAAGGCGAGGCCAGTAGCCCCTTTACCCAATCTATAAACTCATCCTTGCGGTGGCTCTTCAAATGATATTCCACTCTATATCTTGAGGACATTGCTATTATAAGTTAACTCACGATCTTTTGTTACTTTCTTTGAATAGTTTTCTTTTCTTAGTACATTCCTTTACCTTTTAAATTTTGTTAATTTAAGGGCGGCCTGTCCCGCTAAACGTGGGAAGTGGAAGGACATGAAATATTATAGTGTAATACAGGAAGTATACAGAGAAATCTATAGAAACCTATCACTGCAGATTCGCACACTACACCCATGAAGTAACCACAGTAGTAAAAAAACATAACAAAAGTCGTAATATTTATCAAAACAAAAACATCATTTACGCCCAAAAGTGGAAATCAATATTAAGAGCGAAATGAAACAATAGAAATAAAAATAGAATACAATCGGAAAGGAAAGAAATCAAAAGACGGTTAATCAATCTGATGTTAAATCGACCACTTCCGAGTTATCTTGAGCCGATGTGTTAAAGTCATTAGTTTGGGCCAGAGTTTTATTCATTATGGCGTGATTTGCCT
>OCVT010000596.1_pt1 | contig 14828 bp, 9 predicted proteins | sample 1539111 | NCBI WGS metagenome assembly OCVT01 (sample SAMEA3991482, study PRJEB22521) | metagenome | biome: anthropogenic terrestrial biome; feature: sewage plant; material: raw primary sludge | place: Sweden | collected 2012-09-26 | reverse complement strand
ATACAACTATTGAAAACAAAAAACGCCTCAAATAATTGAGGCGTTTTTGTTTGTATAATGTAATACTATTTAAGCTTCTTTTTAATCGCAACTTCATGATAAGCTTCAATAATATCTCTTTCTTCGATATCGTTGAATCCTTTTATCTGAATACCACAATCATAACCTTTGGCAACTTCTTTAACATCATCTTTAAAACGCTTTAAGGCTAAAAGCTCACCTTCAAAGATAACTACACCATCACGTACAATTCTAATTTTGGCATTCTTGGTAATTTTACCATCCATTACCATACTACCAGCAATAGAACCAACTTTAGATATTTTGAATATTTCTCTAATTTCAGCAGTTCCTAAAACTTCTTCTTTCATCTCAGGAGCCAACATACCTTCCATTGCATCTTTTAAGTCGTCAATTGCAGCATAAATGATAGAATAGTAACGGATGTCGATTTCTTCCTTATCTGCAAGCTGTCTTGCATTTCCAGCAGGACGAACGTTAAATCCAATAATAATTGCATCGGATGCAGAAGCCAACATTACATCTGTTTCAGTAATAGCCCCAACCCCTTTATGTATAATATTAATTTGAATTTCATCTGTAGACAATTTAGAGAATGAATCTGACAATGCTTCAACTGAACCATCCACATCTCCTTTAAGAATAATATTAAGCTCTTTAAATTGACCCAAAGCAATTCTTCGTCCAATCTCATCAAGAGTAATATGACGCTGTGTTCTTACAGATTGTTCACGCATTAATTGAGAACGTTTAGCTGCAATTTGTTTTGCCTCTTTTTCGTCTTCAAAAACATTAAACTTATCACCTGCTGTTGCAGCACCATCTAATCCCAAAACAGAAACCGGTGTAGAAGGACCTGCTTCTTTAACTACATGTCCACGTTCATCGTGCATCGCTTTAATTTTACCGTGATGCTTACCTGCCAACATATAATCCCCTACTCTTAACGTACCGTGTTGTACAAGGATAGTTGAAACATAACCCTTTCCTTTATCCAAAAAGGCTTCAACAACCGTTCCTTGAGCAGATTTATTTGGATTAGATTTTAAATCTAAAATTTCAGCTTCTAATAATACTTTTTCCAGTAATTCTTTCACACCAGTACCTACTTTAGCAGAAATGTCATGAGATTGAATTTTTCCACCCCAGTCTTCCACCAAAAGGTTCATACCAGCCAATCTTTCTTTTACTTTATCTGGATTAGCATTTGGTTTATCAATTTTATTGATAGCAAATATAATCGGAACACCTGCAGCTTGAGCGTGAGAAATTGCCTCTTTCGTTTGTGGCATGATGTCATCATCTGCCGCAATAACAATAATTGCGATATCCGTAACTTGAGCTCCACGTGCACGCATCGCGGTAAAAGCTTCGTGACCTGGTGTATCTAAGAAAGCAATTTTTTGTCCGTTATCTAAAGTTACCCCATAAGCTCCAATGTGCTGTGTGATACCTCCAGATTCTCCTGCAATTACATTTTCTTTACGAATATAATCCAGCAAAGATGTTTTTCCGTGATCGACGTGACCCATTACGGTAACAATAGGAGCACGTGTCACTAAATCTTCTTCTTTATCTTCAACTACTTGAATTGCTTCTTCAATATCAACAGTGATAAATTCTACTTCATATCCAAATTCGTCACAAACAATAGTCAAAGTCTCAGCATCCAAACGTTGATTCATGGTTACCATGATTCCAAGAGACATACAAGTACCAATAACTTTAGTAATTGGCACATCCATCATGATAGCAATTTCACCAACAGTAACAAACTCAGTTACCTTGATTGTTTTGCTTCCTTCATCTAATGCTCTTTGTTCATCATCTGTTTTCTGACGATGCGTCTCTCTTTTCTCTCTTCTATATTTTGCCGCTTTGGATTTCCCTCCTTTACCTTGAAGCTTTTCAAGAGTTTCACGAATTTGATTTTTAACCTCTTCCTCTGTAGGCTCAACTTTGGCCACAATAGCAGGACGATTTCCTTTTACAAAACCAGGTCTTGCACTTCTATTCGCATTGAATCCACCACCTGTATTAGGAGTGATTTTATTTGGATTTGGAGTTCCCGGTGCTGTAGGAGGTTTTGGCGCACCAGGTTTTGGCGCAATCCTCTTACGTTTATTCTTATTAGCATTATTAGCTCCTGCCGCTCCTGGAGCACCAGGTTTGTTTGGAGTAATCTTTGGATCTTCTTTTTTCTTTTTAGGCTTATTGAATTGAGATAAATCAATAATTTGACCTGTAAGTGTAGTTCCAGACAACTTTTGGTATTGAGTTGTAATAGTTTCCTCAACTGGTTCGTCTGAAACAGGAGTAACAGGCGTTGAAGCAGTTTTCTCTACAACCGGAGCTACTTCTTTAACTACTTCTTTTTCTTTAATACCAGCAATTGGCTTCGCAACTGGCTGGTCTGTTGAAGGTTTTTCTGGAGAAATAGGTTTAGTTTCAACTACAGGTTCAGTTGCTTTTACAGCTGGAACTTCTGGCTTTTCTACAGCAATAGTTGGATTAGAAACAGGAGCAGCTTTTTTCGGATTAAGATCAATTTTACCAACTTGAACAGGACCTGTAACTACAGCTCTAGCTTTGATAATTTCTTGTTGTCTTAAACGTTCTTCGTCTGCTTTGCGTTTGTTTTCGATTTCCTTTTCACGCTCAATGCGCAACGCTTCTTTTTCCTTTCTTTTTTCCTCACCTACTTCTTTCGACGCCTCTTTATTCCCTTTGTCACCAGCAAACTGACCGCACAAGACATTGTATACATCTTCAGAAATCTTTGTGTTTGGATTTGACTCAATAGCAATCCCTTTATCCTTAAGATAATCCACAGCTCTTTCTAAAGAAATATTCAATTCCCTTAAAACTTTGTTTATTCTTATTATTCTCTCTTCAGACATAAAACCTTTTTATTATTATCTTTTTTTGTTGTGTTGTTAGAAGAATATAGATTTAACTATCGAATTCTTCTTTCAAAATTCTCATTACATCTAAAATTGTTTCTTCTTCTAGATCTGTTCTTCTAACTAAATCTTCTACTTCTTGTTTCAAAATACTTTTTGCTGTATCTAAACCAATTTTCGCAAATTCTTCTATTACCCAGTCTTCTATTTCATCTGAAAACTCAGTCAATTCAACATCGTCCTCATCAGCTGTAGCACCAGCAATATCACCTTCACGAATTACATCTAATTCATAACCCGTAAGCATTCCTGCTAATTTAATATTGTGTCCACCACGTCCGATAGCTTTAGAAACTTCTTCTAATTTCAAAAACACTTCAGCGCGTTTGGTCTCTTCGTTAATTTTAATCGAAGATACTTTAGCAGGACTTAATGCTCTTGTAATATACAATTGAATATTATTTGTATAATTGATTACATCAATATTCTCATTACCTAACTCTCTTACAATTCCGTGGATACGAGATCCTTTCATTCCCACACAAGCACCTACTGGATCAATTCTATCATCATAAGAATCAACCGCTACTTTTGCTTTCTCACCTGGAATTCTCACCACATTCTTCACCATAATCAGACCATCAAAAACCTCTGGAATTTCTTGCTCAAACAATTTTTCCAAAAACTTCTCAGAAGTCCTAGACATAATAATTTGTGGTTTATTACCTTTTAGCTCTACGCTTTCAATAATCCCGCGTACGTTATCTCCTTTTCTAAAGAAATCAGAAGGGATTTGTTTTTCTTTTGGCAAAACAATTTCATTTCCTTCATCATCAACCAAAATTACAACTCTTGGACGCACATGGTGTACTTCTGCAGTGTAAATATCACCAATAATGTCTTTAAATTGTTTGTAAAGATTGGTATTATCGTGTTCGTGTATTTTTGAAATCAAATTTTGACGCAAAGCAAGAATTGCTCTTCTTCCTAAATCAATCAATTTAACCTCTTCAGATACTTCTTCACCAATTTCAAAGTCGGCTTCAATCTTACGAGCTTCTGTTAAAGTAATTTCTTCATTTTCGAAATCCAAATCCTCATCAGCAACAATAACTCTTCTTCTCCAAATCTCCATATCTCCTTTATCAGGATTTATAATAATATCGAAGTTATCATCTGAACCATATTTCTTTTTCAATGCATTTCTAAATACATCTTCTAAAATTGCCATAAGCGTTACACGATCAATAAGTTTATCATCTTTAAACTCTGAAAATGAATCGATTAATGCTAAATTTTCCATGCGAATTCTTTAATTAAAATGTTACTGTAACAATTGCTTCTTTAATATCTGCGTAAGGCAACTGAAGTTCTTTCTGAACGGTTTCCTTTCCTTTACCCACTTTTTTAGGCTCTCTTGCTTTCCATGACAAAATTATAAAAACATCGTTAGCTTCAACTAATTCTGCCTCAATAATTTCTGTTCCTGTTTTAACAATTAATGTTCTCCCAACATTTTTTTTATACTGACGAATCAATTTTAATGGAGAACCAACTCCAACCGAGGCAACTTCCAAAGAAAAATCTTGCTCTTCACGATCTAAGTTACTCTCAATAGCTCGGCTAATGTCAATACAATCTTGCAATGCCACACCATTATCACCATCTAGCGAAACGATTATTTTAAATGCATCAGTTATAGTCAAATCAATCAAAAAAACAGATGGCCTTTCTGACAAAGCTTCTTCAACTAGCGCATTTACTTTTTCTTTAAATGTCATATTTTTATAACTATTTTATAAAAAGAGGGGACATTAGTCCCCTCATTACTTAACTTTTAATAAATAACGGTGCAAATATAGTGTTTTTTTACAAATCATTTTATTTGATTGCAGTAAAAAAAAATCTTATCTTTACTATAACCTTTTAAATAAAGGAATTTCTCACATTTAAAACCCCAAACCAATCATGAAACGGATTTTAGTCCCAACCGATTTTTCAATTTATGCCGAAAACGCATTAAAAGCCGCCGCTCAATTAGCCAAAAAACACAAAGCAGAAATTCTATTACTTCACATGTTAGAACTTCCTAACCAAATGAGTGATGCTATTTCTACCGGAAAAAGTATTCCAGAAGTAATGTTTTTTATTCAAAAAGCAAAAGAAACATTTACAGAAATTTTTGACCGCCCATATCTTGATGGAATTGAGATAACCGAGTTTATTCAGTTTGAAAAAGCATTTGATGGTGTTCTTAAATTTACTCAAAAAAACAATGTCGACCTTATTGTAATGGGTTCACATGGAGCTTCAGGTGTGGAAGAAATTTTTATTGGATCCAATACAGAAAAGGTAGTTCGCTTATCTGAAATTCCTGTTTTAGTAATCAAAAAAGACGAGGGTGAATTTGACCCGAAAGAAATAGTTTTTGCATCGGATTTCTCTAACGAGAGTAAAAAATCATTTGAAAAAATGAAAGATTTCGCAAGCAAATTGAACGCAAAAATCAACCTTGTTACCATTTGTACTCCGTACAGCTTCAAAACTACACTTGAATCAACAGCAATTATGGATGCCTATGCAAAAGAATTTCAGTTAAACAACTTTTCTATCAACATACACAATGATACTAATGTAGAAAAAGGTGTTTTAAATTTTGCTAATTCAAAAGGAGCGGATTTAATTGGATTCAGCACTCATGGTCGTATTGGCTTATCCCATTTTTTTAATGGAAGCATTACAGAAGACCTTGTTAATCATTCTGAAAAACCGGTGATTACTTTTAAGCTTTAACATAGCACAAAAAAAAAGCCTCTCAAATGAGAGGCTTTTTTGTTGGTCTACTAGGACTCGAACCTAGAAAGACTGCACCAAAAACAGTTGTGTTACCATTACACCATAGACCAGCAGTGCGTTTTAGCGAGTGCAAATTTAGTACAAATTTTAAGTTGCACAAATTTTTTCGGCAAATTTATTCAAAAAAAATGAAAATATTTTTCAAAAAATCAATCAAACAAAACGAACAACCTAATTATCAGAAGCTTGTAACCACGAATTACTTTTGCAGAAAATAATGTTAATGGTTGTTACGTTAAATAAAAAAACATTTTCTTTGTAATTGAAATCAAAACCTCAAAATATTCATGAATAACACCACATTTAATTTCAATAAATGGAATACAATCTTAGGCTGGATTGCATTTGGAATTGCTTTAATTACCTACTCTCTTACTGTTGAACCTACCATGAGTTTTTGGGATTGTGGTGAGTATATAGCAACTGCCGCAAAACTAGAAGTTGGCCATCCTCCTGGAGCTCCATTATTCCAGATGATGGGTGCCTTTTTTGCAATGTTTGCAACAGACAACCAACACATTGCATTAATGGTAAATATGTTATCTGTATTTTCGAGTGCTTTTACTATACTTTTTATGTTTTGGTCTAGCTCAATGATTTTGAAAAAAATTATTGAACGTGTATCTGAAATCAATCGCAACAACACTATAGTGATTTTAGGTAGCTCATTTGTTGGAGCACTTGCCTACACCTTTTCTGATAGCTTTTGGTACAATGCTGTAGAAGCAGAAGTTTATGCGATGGCATCTTTGCTAATTGCATTGTTGTTTTGGCTAGGTTTACGCTGGGAGCAAGACATGGATAAACCAAAAGGAAATAAATGGCTACTAATTATATCGCTTGTTATAGGATTGTCGTTTGGTGTGCATTTTATGGCATTACTTACTATTCCAGCGATAGGCTTTTTATACTATTTTAAACATTACGAAAAAGTAACAATCAAAAATTTCATAATAGCTAATGTGATTGTAGTGTCCATATTACTATTCATTTTCAAATTACTATTACCTCTAACCATGGCTTTCTTTGGAAAAACCGAGGTGTTTATGGTTAATTCTCTTGGGCTGCCTTTTGATTCAGGAACTTTGTTTGTCGCTCTTTTATTTGTTTTATTCTTTTATTTTGGATTAAAATATACGCGCCAAAAAGGACTTGTTTTCTACAATACCATAATCCTTTGCATTTTATTTATTTTAATTGGCTTTTCTACTTGGATGATGTTGCCAATTAGAGCCAATGCAAATGTTGTTATTAACGAAAACAAACCTTCGGATGCAAGAGAGGTATTAGCATATTACAATAGAGAACAATATGGAGCAAGCCCTTTATTTTATGGTTCACAATACACCGAAGCTTTTGCAGGACTTGACCCAAACAACCCTTATTTAGACAAAGCTCCCAACTACGAAAGAGATTACAAAAGCGGAAAATATGTTATTGTAAACAACTTCAAGAATGCTGAACAAAATAGTGATGATAATCACAAAACTATTTTGCCACGTATGAGAAGTACAGACCATATAGAAAACTACATCAACTTTACCAATCCGCCAGCTTTTAAACTTAATCCTAACTATCCTTACGAAGAGGATTTATTGAAATATGGAATTGACCCAAGTCAATTAAGTGAAGAAGATTTAAATAAAGCTACAGCGCAAGTTCGTAATGAAATTGAAAAAATTGTAACTGAATTTAGAACCGCATACGCTCAAAAACAAATAGACAATAGCGGCTATATCAAATTTCTAAAAAGTTATGGCGATTATCTAATCATCGAAAAACCAACAACTGTAGACAACTTTAGCTTTATGTTTGAGTACCAATTTGGCTATATGTACTGGAGGTATTTAATGTGGAATTTTGTTGGAAGACAAAACGATGTGCAAGGAAAATATGATAATGTAGATGGAAACTGGATTAGTGGAATAAAATTCATGGATGCAATACATCTAGGCTCTCAAGATGACTTGCCTTCAGACGTTTTGAATAATAAAGGACGCAACACCTATTATTTTTTACCATTCATACTTGGTTTAATTGGATTAATGTATCATGCCAACAAAGACCTGAAAAGCTTTTACGTACTTTTAGTTCTTTTCTTATTTACAGGTTTTGCACTAAAAATATATTTGAATGAGCGCCCTTTCGAACCAAGAGAAAGAGATTATGCTTTAGTTGGCTCATTCTATGTTTTTGCCATCTGGATTGGATTTGGAGTATATGCACTTTATGAAAGTCTACAAAAATATTTAGCTCCAAAAATAGCCGGACCAATACTTATTGCGGGTAGTTTACTTGCTGCACCTGTTTTAATGGCTTCTCAAAACTGGGATGACCATGATCGCTCAAATAAATATACCGCGGTTGCAATGGCAAAAGCGTACTTAAACTCATGTGATAAAAATGCTATTTTATTTACCATCGGAGACAATGATACTTTCCCTCTATGGTATGCACAAGAAATTGAAAAAGTAAGAACTGATATCCGAATAGTAAATACTAGTCTATTCATGACTGATTGGTACATAGACCAAATGAAGAGAAAAGCATACGAATCAGAACCAATACCCGTTTCATTTAACCATGAAGACTATGTTGGTGATAAATTAGACTATGTAGCACACATCCCAAAAATCGAAACCAGATGGGATATCAAAGACCTAATTACTTTTATCAAAAACCCAAAATCGATTGTAGAGATGGAAAATGGTCAATCTATTCATTTTTACCCTACAAACAAAATCAGACTAACCATTGATAAAGAATCAATTATTAAGAACAATGTTGTTTCTCCTAAACAATACGATTCAATTGTTCCCTACATTGATATAGACATAAAAGGTCGTGCATTATACAAAAACCGCTTAATGATGCTAGACTTAATCGCTAACAACAATTGGAAAAGACCTATTTATTTTAGTGGTGGTGCTTATGACGACGAAGACTTTTTGTGGATGAAAAACTATCTTCAATTAGACGGAATGACTTACAAACTAGTTCCTATCAAAACTGAAATACCAAAAGACGCAAGCCCTCTTGAAATGGGCGGAATTGACACGGACAAAATGTATGCTAATGTTATGAAATGGGATTGGGGCAATAGTGAGAGTTTATCTATTTATCACGACCCAGAAACCAGAAAAAACAGCATTACCTATCGTTCTTATTTGTCAAGATTAATGAATCAACTGATTTTGGAAGGCAAAAAAGAAAAAGCTAAGAACATCATAACATTAGCTATGAACAAGATGCCATTAGAGCAGTTTGGATATTACTCACTTCTTGAGCCTTTTGCTAAAGGATATTATGATTTAGGTGAAAATGCTAAAGCTCAAGACTTACTTTCAAAATTAATCTTGAAGTACAAAGAAAACCTAAAATACTATAGTTCTTTAACACCATCAGACCAAACAAGTCTAGCTATTGATATTATTACAGATATCGAACGATACAGAAGCTTACTATTAGTAATGAAAGAAAGTGGCGATGTAACGTTTTATAACAAAAACAAAGCTCAATTCAACACCTACGTAAGTATCTTCGAAAGATTCGGAAGAGAAAAAGAATAATACAAAAAACACTTTTTAATAAATGTAGCATAACTAGTTTATGCTACATTTTTTTTATCTTTAAAGTAGAAAAAAACAAGAGTATGTCATTTTATTGGATTAAAACAAATGCAATTATCAAAAGGTATTTCTCTAATTATATATGGGACATTCCTAATAAAGAAAATCGTATTTATTTGACCTTTGATGATGGTCCAACCCCCGGAGTAACTGAATGGGTTCTTGAATTATTAAAGAAAGAGAACATCAAAGCAACTTTTTTTTGTATTGGAAAAAACATTGAAGCACAACCCAATATATTTAATTCCTTAGTTCAGGAGGGTCATATTATTGGCAATCACACAATGAATCATTTAAATGGTTGGAAAAACCTAGATGAAAATTATTTAGAGAACACCAAGCAATGCGAAACTATAATTAAAAAGCACCAAGACAAAAAACCGTGTCTTTTTCGACCACCTTATGGCCGTATTAAAAGAAAACAAGCAATACAACTCAAAAAGCTAGGGTATAAAATAATTATGTGGGACGTACTTAGTGCAGATTTTGATACACAAATTACTCCTGAAAAATGCTTGAAAAATGTAATTTCCTCGGTAAAATCAGGAAGTATCATTGTCTTTCATGATAGTTTAAAAGCATCAAAAAATCTAAAATATACACTCCCAAAAGCAATACAACACTTAAAACAAAATGGATTTATATTTGAAACCATATCCTAATCGTTTCAAATATAAATCCATTAATATATTCGTTAAGAAAACAAAGAACTTTTAGAGCAAAAACTATATTTGTTCTTGAACCAAACCAATGATTGTATTTGCATCTAGTTCACCAGACTGCCTCCACATCATCACGCCTTCTTTATAAATCATTAGAGTTGGTAATCCTTTGATTCGCAAAACTTCGGCTAATTCTTGATTTTTATCAACATCAATCCGAATTACCTTGGCTTTATCACCAAGTGCTGCAGCCACATCTTTAATAACTGGATGCATCGAAACTGAAGATTCGTTCCAATCTGTGTAAAAATCGATTAACACAGGAACTTGAGCGTTTATAAGTTCTCCAAATTTTGACATAAAACCAAAATATTTAATTTATAATACTTTTTAATGAGATATTACGATACAAATATAGCATTTTTAACTAATTATGCTCTATTATCTCCTTTTTTTAGTTGAATAACAGTTATTTCCGGCATAATACCAACTCTCCCAGGATAGGCATGAAATCCAAAACCGCGGTTAACATAAACGTATCTACCTAAATTCTCGTATAATCCAGCCCATTGTTTATAAACATATTGTGCTAAACTCCACTTAAAATAACCCGGAATTTCTATACCAAACTGCATGCCATGTGTATGCCCTGATAATGTTAGATGATAATGATTCGGATCGCTTTTTACAACATGTTCCCAGTGGCTAGGATCATGACTCATAAGAATTTTAAAATCATTCTTTGTCAATCCCGCTCCAGCTTTATCCAAATCACCCGCTTGCTTGAAATTATGTCCCCAATTTTCGACACCAACTAAAGCAATCTTTTGTCCCTCTTTTTCAATGAAGGTATGCTCATTGAGCAACAAATTAAATCCTATTTGACCATAAAGCTCTTTGATTGCTTCAAAATTCTTAGCTTTCTCTTCTTTAGTTTTCCAAGTAACATACTCACCATAATCATGATTTCCTAGTACAGCATATTTCCCAAAAGGATGGTTTTCGATTTTGTTAAAAGTAGTAATCCAAGGATGCATCTCTTTTGCATGTGTATTAACAATATCACCCGTAAACAATATCAAATCCGTTTTTTGTTGATTGATTAAATCGATTGCATATTCAATTTTATCTGGATTATCGAAACTCCCACTATGCACATCCGATATTTGAGTAATAGTAAATCCGTCGAAAGCATCTGGTAAATCAGGAAAAAAAATTGCTTGCTTGATTACTTTAAAATTGTATTTACCTTCAAAAATCCCATAAATCAATGATAAAAATGGAATTGCCGCCAAACCTAGACCAACTTGACTCACAAATTTTCTTCGAGAAGGCAAAAAAGTTGCTTCGTTATTATAATCTACAAAATGATTAACAACACCAATTAAAATTCTAAAAACATCTTCACCTAACAAAATAAGAGTAATCAAAATTTTCGGAACATAAACCAACAACATTAACCCCATTGTTCTTAAAGACGACGGTGTTTGTCCGACTGAACGATCAAACTGAGTAAATCCGTAAATAATGTATAACAGCAGAACTAAACTAAGTACTGCATATGCCCATAAAAAAGTTTTATTTTTTACCAAAGTTTTGAATGCCTGAAAAGCATAGGTTTCTATTATAGCAAAAACCAGTAAAAAAACGAGTAAACGAAAAATCATGTGTTTTTTAATTTAGCACAAATTAACAAAGAAAGTAATCGCAATGACTTGTCTGACTCAATTTTTAACTTATGTTTTAGAAAAAAAATATCCAACGCTAGCTCATATTTTACTTTCGAAACCCTTGAAGTAATTATTTTGAACAAAAGCAGGAGTTTGAAGATATGCAATGAACAAAATCAAATTGCTTTGTTTATTTTTACCCTTTCAAATTTTAGATACAAAATACATGTCTACTCAAAAACGACTTTTCCTTTTAGATGCCTACGCACTAATTTTTCGTGGCTACTATGCTTTTATCAAAAATCCTAGAATCAACTCCAAAGGAATGGATACCTCGGCCATTATGGGATTTATGAACTCTTTGATGGATGTTATCCGAAGAGAAAAACCCGATCACTTGGCAGTAGCATTTGACAAAGGAGGAAGCGATTATCGTTATGAAATGTATCAAGAATATAAAGCCCATCGTGACGAAACGCCCGAAGCAATAAAAATTGCAGTTCCTTACATTCAGGAATTGTTAAAGGCAATGCATATTCCAATTATTGAAAAAGCAGGTTTTGAGGCCGATGACCTTATTGGAACTTTAGCCAAACAAGCTGAAAAAGAAGGTTATCAAGTATTTATGGTTACACCCGATAAGGATTTTGCACAATTGGTCTCAGAAAATATTTTCATGTACAAACCCGCTCGAATGGGGAATGATATTGAAATATGGGGAATTCCAGAGGTTTTGGCCAAATTTGAAATTGAACGACCAGAACAAGTAATAGACTTTTTGGGAATGATGGGTGACTCGGCAGATAACATTCCAGGACTACCAGGAGTTGGAGAAAAAACAGCTAAGAAATTCTTGGCTGAATATGGCACCTTAGAAAACTTGTTAGCCAATACGCATCAACTTAAAGGGGCGATGAAAGAAAAAATTGAAGCAAACAAGGAATTAGGTATTTTGTCTAAAAAACTAGCCACTATCCTACTCGATTGTCCTGTTACTTTTGACGCAGAGGATTATGAATTATCTAAACCAGATGTAGAAAAAACAGATGCTTTGTTTCAAGAATTGGAATTCCGTCAAATGAAAACACAATTCGACAAACTTTTTGGCACAGGAAAAGAATATGACGAAATAGATGGAAATGGAGATGGAAATGAAACGAATCCAGTCGCTTCAAAAAAAACAGCATCAAAAAAGACCGCTGAAAACCAAATGGATTTGTTTGGATTCTCTGATGATGAGAATAGCAACGAAAATGGTTTAAATAAGTTTTACCAAACACTCGAAGACACTCCTCATTTCTACCAAATCATTCAAGGAGATTTTCCAGTAAAATTATTACTTCAAAATTTATTACAACAAACTTCTGTATGCTTTGACACTGAAACGACAGGAATCGATGCTTTGAATGCCGAGCTTGTTGGTTTGTCTTTTTCATGGGAGAAAGGCAAAGGATTTTACGTCCCTTTTCCCGAAAATCAAGATGAAGCTAAAGAATTAATTGAAAAATTTATTCCTTTTTTCGAAAATGAAACCATCGAGAAGATTGGTCAAAACATGAAATATGATTTGAAAATTCTATCCAATTATAACATTCAAGTCAAAGGAAAACTGTTTGATACCATGATTGCGCATTATTTGATTAATCCAGATATGCGACACAATATGGATATTTTATCTGAAACCTATCTAAAATACAGCCCAAAATCTATCGAAACCTTAATTGGTAAAAAAGGAAAGAACCAATTATCGATGCGTCAAGTAGAGTTGGAAGCGATTAAAGAATATGCCACCGAAGATGCTGATATCACTTTTCAATTGAAGGAGCATTTTCAACCAATTTTAGAAAAAGTGGGCACCAAAAAGTTATTTGATGAGATCGAAATTCCATTAGTACAAGTATTGGCTGATATGGAAAAAGAAGGTATCAATTTGGATGTTGATTTCCTAAAAAACATGTCGATTGATATGCAAAAAGAAATCGATACCTTCGAACAGCAAATTTATGAAACAGCGGGTGAGAAATTTAATTTGGCATCCCCAAAACAGCTAGGTGATATATTATTCGATAAGCTAAAAATTGGAGGTGCTAAGCAAAAGAAGACCAAAACAGGACAATATGCTACTGGTGAAGAAGTTTTATCTTACTTAGCCAATGAACACCAAATTGTTCGCGATATACTTGAATGGCGTCAAATGGTAAAACTGCAAAGTACATACATAGATGCCTTACCCAATCAGGTCGACAAAAAAACAGGACGAGTACATACCGATTATATGCAAACCGTTGCCGCAACTGGGCGTTTGAGTTCTAATAATCCCAATCTTCAAAACATTCCTATTCGTACTGAAAGAGGACGACAAATCAGAAAAGCATTTATCTCACGTGATGAAAATTACACGCTACTTTCTGCGGATTATTCTCAGATTGAATTACGCATTATCGCCGCTTTGTGTGGGGAAGAAAATATGATTAAAGCCTTTCAAAACAAAGAAGACATCCATAAAAGTACGGCCGCCAAAGTATTCAATGTTCCTTTAGAAGAAGTAACTAAAGAACAACGTAGTCATGCTAAAACGGTGAACTTCGGAATTATCTATGGAGTATCGGCTTTTGGATTAAGCAATCAAACCAATTTATCTAGAAAAGAAAGTGCTGATTTGATTGAAGCCTATTACAAAACCTATCCAAGATTAAAATCATTCATACAAGAACAGGTTGATTTTGCCAGAGAAAACGGCTATGTAGAAACCATTTCAGGCAGAAGACGTTATTTAAAAGACATCAATTCAGCCAACGCCATTGTTCGTGGTGGTGCAGAACGAAACGCAGTCAATGCACCTATACAAGGTTCCGCAGCCGATATCATCAAAATTGCTATGATTAATATTCATAAAAAACTCACGGATGAAAATTGGCAGTCCAAAATGTTATTACAAGTTCATGACGAATTGGTTTTTGATGTTCACCATTCTGAACTCGAAAAAATACAACCCATAATCAAACACGAAATGGAGAATGCCTTCAAAATGGCAGTTCCATTGGATGTTGAAATTGGATTGGGAAAAAATTGGCTGGAAGCGCATTA
>OCVT010000591.1_pt1 | contig 14863 bp, 11 predicted proteins | sample 1539111 | NCBI WGS metagenome assembly OCVT01 (sample SAMEA3991482, study PRJEB22521) | metagenome | biome: anthropogenic terrestrial biome; feature: sewage plant; material: raw primary sludge | place: Sweden | collected 2012-09-26 | reverse complement strand
TTGCGAAAGATGTTGGCAAAACCAAATTTATTTCAAGTATATCAGTACATTATTCTACATAAAAACAACAACAGTTTTTTCTCAGTTTTTGAAAATGTTGTCTCCTTTATTTATTTGAATCTTTTTGTCTTGACCAGCGCTGATAATACCCACTTTTTCAGCCCATTTGACAGCAAAAACTTTGTCATTGACGCCCTTTTGGACCGATTTGTCTTCTCTTGTTATGGTGTACATCGGAGAAGTAGACCTGACGTCCCATACCTTCACGGTACCATCGTGAGAACCCGAGCATAATATATACTCATTCTCGGGACAAGTGTCCAGAGAGGAAACGAAGTTCTTATGACCAATTAGTTGTTGCTGAGTAACTTTAGAAGACGCTCCCACACGTGGGTCATGCAATGTGATGTGTCTGGCGCTGGACCCACATGCTAACAAGTTCAAAGTCGACAATTGAGCAATGGAAAGCAACGAGTACGATGTTGTTCTTGTATCTATACATCTCGCGGTGACCAAATCCCATGTCTTGATGGTATGATCTTGTGATACTGAATAACCAACGGTATTATCTGTAGAATCGAAGATCACTTGCTCAACAGGAGCTGTATGGGATTCTAACAGAGACAGAGGGGCACGTCTTCTAATGGTACCATCTTTCATTGTCAATTTTCTCCTTTTTCTAGCAGCAGTGGATATTTTATTGTTTGGATTGTTTATATCTTCTAATGGATCAACAACTGTCATTTCCTTATAAATAGTAGACCAGAACCCAATAGAATTGTCGTATGATGCAGATAATATTCTCGAGTTGTCTGAAACATCAATAGAGACTACTGGTGCCTTATGACCTTCCAAGATAGCCAGTGTCTTACCGTCCTCTATGTTTACTTCGTCATCATCGTCTTCCTGTGCCTGTTGTTGTGAAGTTAATTTCAAATTATCGTTTTTGGTTTTCCATAATCTCAAAGTACGGTCGTTACCAGCCGAAACTAGCCTTGTATTGGAAATGTATTTTACTGCACGGATTGGGCCAGAATGACCACTGTACTGCTTTTGCACATTACCTGATAAATCCCAGGTGCGAACTATACCATCGTAAGAACCACTAATAATATGCTTGGAACCGTCGCCGACATCCAATGAGCTAACCCAGTCCTCATTGCTGAAACTATTCAAATAGGATGGTGGAAGAACTGCCCTGGTATATTCTAAATTCAGCGAGGCTTCGCTCGATAAACCTTTCTTGGTTAAATAGTCGTGCAATGAAGTACGCAACAATTCACCTTCAATCAAGAAATCGAAAGGAACAGGCTTTTCCGAGCCCAACAAGTGATTGACAATTTCGGACAACCCATATCTCTTTAATGAGATGGGGGCGTACATTGGAGTATCTTGTACATGTAGTGATTCATCTTTCTCACGCGTGAAAAACCTGATTTTAACCTGCGATTTATCTTCTGTCATATTGAATCTGTGCAGTTTCCCTTGGTATTGTCTTTAAAACTTTAGGTAACGTATTGGTTCTGCGAACATAGAATATGTCTTTTTGCAATTATACAGATGAGCATATGCCTTTCACTGCTCCTACGGTTTGCGATGAGATGAGCACTTCTGAAAATTTTTGAAAAATTTTTGAAGTACTGGCCGGGTAACAGAAAACTGTCAAACCCTCTTGTGCAAGAAATAAGCTAAAGTTCTCCTTAAGAATAAAATAGTAAAGGAAGCTATTGCTACAGATAAATATAAATGAATGAAAGATATCTCACTCGCGCAGCTACCGATCTGGGCCAATGGGAGACACTAAAAGAAGCACCTGTGAGAAGCGCCCAGAACAGTATGAGGACGCTCATGAGTGTGGGAGTTGCTCTAGCTCTTCTTTTCCCCTCTGATCACCTACGGATGTAAGATGGCACAGTGAATAGAAGGCATGTTTAATATGTATCATGCCTTCTTCGGAACCGAAAATCAAAGATAACTAAAAAATGAAAGAAGAGTAATATTAGAAAAATGATCGCTGCCTCGGCGCTTTTTATACCAATGGTGCCCGAGACGAAAGAAAAGTTTTTCTTTCGTACTGGCGTCCGGTACCGGAGCGTACCAGATTGAGGTAATTGGATAAGAGACTGTTAGGTCTTCGCATCAGCTTTACAGTTTTCAAAGGCGTCGACCACTGCAAGTTAGCAATAAGAAACCACACAGCATCGAAAGAAAAAAATAAACAAGGCAGAGAAATATGGCATCATCAGTCCCAGGGCCCATCGATTTGCCCGAATCCCGCTATGACTTATCCACGTACTGGGGTAGAATCCGCCATTGCGCAGAGATTTCCGACCCCACTATGTTGTTAACTACTGAGAAGGACCTGGCGCATGCTAGAGAAATCATCAGTGCGTATCGTCACGGTGAACTAAAAGAGACTACTCCGGAGTTCTGGCGAGCCAAGAAACAACTGGACTCCACCGTGCATCCGGACACAGGGAAGACAGTTCTTTTGCCCTTCCGTATGTCTTCCAACGTGCTATCAAACCTAGTCGTTACTGTAGGTATGCTGACGCCTGGTTTGGGTACGGCAGGGACTGTATTTTGGCAATGGGCAAATCAATCGCTAAACGTCGCCGTTAATTCCGCTAACGCAAACAAATCTCATCCTATGTCCACGTCCCAATTGCTCACCAATTACGCTGCCGCTGTAACTGCGTCGTGTGGTGTTGCGTTAGGTCTAAATAACCTAGTTCCCAGGTTGAAAAACATTTCTCCACATTCAAAGTTGATCTTGGGCCGTTTGGTGCCATTTGCCGCCGTGGTCAGTGCCGGTATTGTCAACGTCTTCCTAATGAGAGGCAACGAAATTAGAAAGGGTATTTCTGTGTTTGACTCTAACGGTGACGAAGTCGGAAAGTCCAAGAAGGCTGCCTTCATGGCAGTTGGTGAAACTGCATTAAGTAGAGTGATTAACGCCACTCCAACTATGGTCATCCCACCTTTGATTTTGGTTAGACTACAACGCGGTGTCCTCAAAGGTAAGTCTCTCGGTGTGCAAACTTTGGCCAATTTGGGGTTGATCTCAGTCACAATGTTCTCAGCTTTGCCATTTGCACTCGGTATCTTCCCTCAAAGACAAGCAATCCATTTAAATAAACTAGAACCTGAACTACATGGCAAGAAGGATAAGGATGGGAAGCCAATTGAAAAGGTCTATTTTAACAGAGGTATTTAGAAGTGAAAAGACAAATTTATATAGTTATAGAATAAATATCAGATAGATAAGAAAAAAAAATTAGTTAAACATTAATATGTATATATGTGTAGTGACTGACATACGTATGACTGCTAGTAATCCAGCTGCCGAGCTATTGTTGCAGATTGAAATGTCATCACGTGTACATTATATCATCATTAACGACTAATGCGTCAAAAAAAAAATGGGCTAAAAAAAAAAAAGCAAAAAAAAGAAACTCAGATAAGTTGATATGGAAAACCTTTTTTCTTAATTGCAACCCTTTTAGAGGTTACAAAACAACAAAAGTCCATATAAGTCCATAGCTTTTGCCTCTCAATATATCTATACTTGCTTAGAGGGCTACCTGTGTGTATTTGCTAGCTTTTACCTTTCTCTATACAACAAGTGAGGGTTTGAACTTTTAAATCCCTTTTAATTTGAATCAAAAAAAAAACATTTAAAGGTTACACAAGGAAAATAATGGCAGAGAAGGAGGAAGCGATTTTTCGCTCTGCTGAAATGGCTTTAGTCCAATTCTATATTCCTCAAGAAATTTCAAGAGACTCTGCTTACACTTTAGGTCAATTGGGTCTTGTTCAATTCCGTGACTTGAACTCTAAGGTGCGTGCGTTTCAAAGAACTTTCGTGAACGAAATTAGAAGACTGGATAATGTAGAAAGACAGTATCGTTACTTTTATTCTCTTTTGAAGAAACACGATATTAAGCTCTACGAAGGAGATACGGACAAATATTTGGACGGCTCAGGTGAATTGTACGTTCCACCAAGCGGTTCAGTGATAGATGATTATGTCCGGAACGCTTCATATTTGGAAGAAAGATTGATTCAAATGGAGGATGCAACCGATCAAATTGAAGTCCAGAAAAATGACTTGGAACAGTATCGCTTTATTTTGCAGTCAGGTGATGAATTTTTCTTGAAGGGTGATAATACCGACAGCACTTCCTATATGGATGAAGACATGATCGACGCTAATGGGGAAAACATTGCTGCTGCTATCGGTGCTTCTGTAAACTATGTCACTGGTGTCATTGCTAGAGACAAAGTTGCCACCTTAGAACAAATTCTTTGGAGAGTATTAAGAGGTAACCTTTTCTTCAAAACTGTTGAAATTGAACAACCTGTTTATGATGTCAAAACCAGGGAGTATAAACATAAAAATGCTTTTATCGTATTTTCTCACGGTGATCTGATTATTAAAAGAATCAGAAAGATTGCGGAATCATTGGATGCCAATCTTTACGATGTTGACTCTTCCAACGAGGGTAGATCACAACAATTGGCCAAGGTCAACAAGAATTTGAGTGATTTGTACACAGTTTTGAAAACCACTTCTACCACTTTAGAAAGTGAATTATATGCCATTGCCAAAGAATTGGACTCTTGGTTCCAAGATGTTACCCGTGAAAAGGCCATTTTTGAAATTTTGAACAAGTCTAACTATGATACCAATAGAAAGATTTTGATTGCTGAAGGTTGGATACCAAGAGACGAATTGGCTACTTTACAAGCTCGTCTTGGTGAAATGATCGCAAGATTGGGTATTGATGTCCCATCCATTATCCAAGTCCTGGATACAAACCACACTCCACCTACCTTCCACAGAACTAACAAGTTTACTGCTGGTTTCCAAAGTATCTGTGACTGTTACGGTATTGCTCAGTACAGAGAAATCAATGCTGGTTTGCCCACAATTGTCACTTTCCCTTTCATGTTTGCCATCATGTTTGGTGATATGGGTCACGGGTTCTTAATGACCTTAGCCGCATTGTCTCTTGTATTGAATGAAAAGAAAATCAACAAAATGAAAAGAGGCGAAATTTTTGATATGGCCTTCACTGGTAGATACATTATTTTGTTGATGGGTGTCTTTTCCATGTACACAGGTTTCCTTTACAACGATATCTTCTCTAAAACTATGACCATTTTCAAGTCTGGTTGGAAATGGCCTGATCATTGGAAAAAAGGTGAGAGTATTACTGCTACATCGGTGGGCACATACCCTATCGGTTTAGATTGGGCTTGGCATGGAACTGAAAATGCTTTGTTATTTTCTAATTCTTACAAAATGAAACTATCAATTTTAATGGGGTTCATCCACATGACCTATTCCTATTTCTTTTCGTTGGCTAACCACTTATACTTTAACTCTATGATTGATATCATCGGTAACTTTATTCCTGGTTTGCTATTTATGCAAGGTATCTTTGGTTATCTTTCCGTTTGTATTGTTTACAAATGGGCTGTTGATTGGGTTAAGGACGGAAAGCCTGCTCCAGGTTTGTTAAATATGTTGATCAACATGTTTTTATCACCAGGAACTATTGACGATGAATTATACCCTCATCAAGCAAAGGTCCAAGTGTTTTTGTTGTTGATGGCCTTGGTTTGTATTCCTTGGTTGCTATTGGTGAAGCCATTACATTTCAAATTCACTCATAAAAAGAAATCTCACGAACCACTACCATCGACTGAAGCAGATGCTAGTTCAGAAGATTTGGAAGCGCAACAATTAATTTCCGCGATGGACGCCGATGACGCTGAAGAAGAAGAAGTTGGTTCTGGATCTCATGGTGAAGACTTTGGTGATATTATGATTCATCAAGTTATTCATACAATTGAATTCTGTTTGAATTGTGTTTCGCACACTGCATCCTATTTACGTTTATGGGCCTTATCATTGGCACATGCTCAATTGTCTAGTGTTTTATGGACAATGACAATTCAAATTGCCTTTGGATTTAGAGGATTTGTGGGTGTGTTTATGACGGTTGCACTTTTTGCCATGTGGTTCGCACTAACATGTGCAGTTCTTGTTTTGATGGAAGGTACATCTGCCATGCTTCATTCCTTACGTTTGCACTGGGTTGAATCTATGTCCAAGTTTTTCGTGGGTGAAGGTTTACCATACGAACCATTCGCATTTGAGTATAAAGACATGGAAGTCGCTGTTGCTAGTGCAAGCTCTTCCGCTTCAAGCTAAACTTTGAGGACTTTTAAAAAAAGCGAAACATTTAAGTACTTCATTAAATAATAAATGATGCTACTATATAGTGAGTAAACCTTATTATATACTATCAATGCTAATTCAATAAAGTATTTAAAGTATCAACCAATGCTTAAAAAGAGTCAAAAAAAAGGGAAAAAGAAATAGGAAAGCCAAACTTATCTCATGAAAACGTTAGACTTGCAATCCAATCCACCAGTGACCATCATTTGCCTTGGGGTAACGTTAGAATCGAAATCCACATCCAGGTCTAAACAGTTGACAAATCCTGTATGCAACTTTTCCCAAACGTGTAAGCACTGCCCCGTGTTCAGATCCCAACATCTGACAGATTTATCATCAGCACAAGAAAACAAGTATTGGCCTCGAATACTAATATCTCTAACCCACGAAAGATGCCCCTTCAACGTAAGAACACATCTGAAATTTGAATCTGTAGGATTCGGTATGGGTGCTCTATGGGCCATTAACGTAGGTAGAGGTATCTCCCAGATTTTTATCGTTCTATCTCTTGACGCTGAGACACAATATTGCATCCCCCAATTCTTATATCGATCCGTTGATGGTGTTCTAAACCTTATCTCCGGAGAGTCTTCGATGAAATGAATAAATTTAACTTTCTCTATGGGAAATTCATGACCTGTGCCAACACTAAGACCATTACCTGATGGCCAATGTGTTAACCTTAATGTAGTGTCATGTGAACCAGAGATGATGTAATCGCCTAGAACGTCTATGGAACGTACCCATTGGGAATGAGGCTGAAATGTTTTCAACGACCAACCATTGTGGAAGTCCCAAATTTTAACAGTTTGATCTCTGGAACAGGACGCAATATGGACATCATTATTTTTCTGCCAGATTTTTACCGCAGAGACAATATGCTCATGGCCCAATAAAGACCTAATTTGTTGGAACTTGCATTCCTCGGAGACCCACTTGAAAACATGAATCTGCAAATCTTTAGACGCGGTAACGACCACCAAATAGTTCTTCTTGCTGGAGTTCGTAAAATTGGTAAATAAAACATCCATGGAGGTAATTGCCTTGGTATGACTTTGCAAGGATGCCAGAGGGATGGTGTAGTTAAATAAATCAAATGCGTATAATTTGCCATGATCTGTGGCCACAAACACTATAGGCAAATTGGGATGTAGTTTGACGGAAGTGACAGATGATTCAACATTAATTAAACAGCTTGGTAGATTTCTCGGTATCCATTTCAAAACATTATGTGCGCTGGCGCCGTTACTGGTGGTAGGTTTGAATTGTGCTAGTTCTGACACTTGAGTGTTCAAATCTTTAATCTGAGATACAAGGGTCTCTGTATTCTGCTCCAATTCAATGATTTTTTTTTGTAGTCTAACAATTGAGTTCCACTTCTTCGGTAGCAGTAATTCATCAATGTCTACCATACTTTCGTTACTGGTGTCATTGTTACTGATGAATTCTTGCCGGTCCACTGATTCTTGCAACAGAAAACCTGATAGAGTTACAATTGCATGTCGAACACTTTCGTAATCTTGAGCATGCTCATGTCGTACAGTTTGTTTGTAATTCCAATTCAAATATCGGAGGACACTTTTATCGAGTTCATTTTTCTGTGTATCTGTTAAAGGAAGCTGTTGCTGCCAGTTAGTCATTTCTATTTTTTTCTACACTTACGCACGCACAGGTGTATACCAACAACCGGACGACGAACTTAGCTGCTTTATCAATGGCTATCTGGGCGACGATGGCCCAATACTAAGATTACCTATTACGTTTACACTCGCCAAAAATAAGAAACAAGTGCAATATGCACGACTTGCAAGCAGAAAATATTTCAAAACACCCACATCCCACAGCACAAAACCAGTGCAAATTCCATAAAGGGAAGTGAATTAAATTCAATGGTAGATGAAAGCGCTTTTTCAGGAACCGTTTTAAGATCTAATTGTAGTTTACCAAGATATACTAAAACGTCGTTACTCGTTTTATTTACCTACCATTAACCAACCGTTACCATGGCTACCGTCCGGGTCGCCAGCGGCTGCTACTGCAAAAGTTGACAACGAAAAAGAGAAAAAAAAATTCTCGGCACGCAAGACCTGAATGGTTTTTGTTTTCCCCTTCCCATTTTTTTCTTATGGTTTTTCCAGTTTTCTAGAAGCCGGAAAAAAGGCAAGCTACAAAATGTACTACGCGGAGCCAGAATTAAAAACCACGCGGACGGGACGGGCCGTGGCTTGTGACGCCGGATCCCCGCGTATAATCCGTGTCACGCTAAAGGACAAAATCGGTTTATCCGAGCGGTTTACGGGAAGGGTCTTTTGCTATCTCGCAGTAGCGTGTGCCTGGTTATCCCAATACTACCACCACACCTGTGCTTTTTTTATCTTGTACGTGCATGTATGCGTATGTTTTCTTTTTTTCCGTTGGTGCTTATTCGCTACCGTCTCGTTGATCCATGAATCACAAACACAAGCCGGTTCTGCTTACTATACAAAATAGTCTTGTGTCTTGATTCATATATCCGTCAATAACGTAGCCTTTCTTTATTTTCCTTTCGCTCACCATACTCTTGCATTAGTGTATTTTGTCTTTTATATCGCCAATAAGTGCCCAACTCTTCTACCTGACCCCTACGTCGTCGCCGCCCCTTTTCTTTTTCTTCGCCTAGTTCTATTTGGCTATATATTCCAGAGTGACAAATCTTTAAGAGAGACAAACTGAGAATTAGCATATAGAATCATTCATACAACTGTTTACAAACAAGTAAGCCCAAGACAGTTCCCAACCGCTTAAAGAAGTTTTTCCTAGAGGGAGCAAAGTTCGTTTACATTTCATACACACAGTTTTTTTTCACTTTTTTGGGCCTCTTCCTTTTCCCGTTTTTTTCAAAAAGCTTAGAAATCTTCTTCACCTCCTATTTTTCTAGAATCGTGAAGAATTTCCAGATTTAACAGTTTTCCACTTTTTCAATAAGGAAATAGTAGGAATAATAAAAAAAGGATAGTAGTAACGATATACGTCGACTTTCCAGACTGGTCTCGAGCCGGAATTAAATACAATAGCAGCGTTTGACTACCACATTGTAGCTCCGCTAGAATTGATCGGAAACAAAAATAATAACATTAATAATTATAATAATACGGTAGAACTATTTCTCGTATAAAGATGCCTAATCTATTGTCGAGAAACCCATTCCATGGTCATCATAATGACCATCATCATGACCGTGAAAATTCGTCTAATAACCCGCCACAGTTGATCAGAAGTTCTAAATCTTTCTTAAACTTCATTGGTAGAAAACAAAGTAATGACTCACTAAGAAGCGAGAAATCTACAGATTCCATGAAATCTACCACAACCACTACAAATTATACTACAACAAACCTTAATAACAACACCCATAGCCATTCTAATGCAACCAGTATCTCAACAAACAACTACAATAATAACTATGAAACAAACCACCACCATAATATTTCTCATGGGCTCCATGACTATACTTCTCCCGCCTCCCCAAAACAAACCCACTCCATGGCAGAATTGAAAAGGTTTTTCAGACCCTCTGTAAATAAAAAACTATCTATGTCTCAACTTCGTTCCAAGAAACATAGCACCCATTCCCCCCCACCTTCAAAATCAACTTCTACAGTTAATTTAAATAATCACTATCGTGCCCAGCATCCTCATGGCTTTACAGACCACTATGCTCATACCCAGTCTGCTATACCGCCAAGTACCGATTCTAGCCTATCTTTGTCCAATAATATTAATATATATCACGATGATTGTATTCTGGCTCAAAAATACGGGAAATTGGGTAAGTTATTGGGTTCCGGTGCCGGTGGGTCAGTTAAAGTTCTTGTGAGACCAACTGATGGTGCTACTTTTGCCGTCAAAGAATTCAGACCAAGGAAACCGAATGAGAGTGTGAAAGAATATGCCAAGAAGTGCACCGCAGAATTTTGTATTGGTTCGACTTTACATCACCCAAATGTTATCGAAACTGTTGACGTTTTCTCTGATTCTAAACAAAATAAATACTATGAAGTCATGGAGTACTGTCCGATTGATTTTTTTGCTGTTGTTATGACAGGTAAGATGTCTCGTGGCGAGATCAACTGTTGCTTGAAACAATTGACTGAAGGTGTTAAATATTTACATTCTATGGGATTGGCACATAGAGATTTGAAATTGGATAATTGTGTCATGACTTCCCAGGGTATTTTGAAATTAATTGATTTTGGTAGTGCTGTTGTGTTCAGATATCCTTTTGAAGATGGCGTAACGATGGCTCATGGAATCGTGGGTAGTGACCCTTACTTAGCGCCGGAAGTGATTACCTCCACCAAATCTTATGATCCTCAGTGCGTCGATATATGGTCTATTGGGATCATATATTGTTGTATGATGCTTAAAAGGTTTCCATGGAAAGCCCCTAGAGATTCTGACGATAATTTTAGATTATATTGTATGCCGGATGATATAGAACACGACTATGTTGAATCTGCCAGGCATCACGAAGAGTTACTGAAGGAAAGAAAAGAAAAGCGTCAAAGGTTTTTAAATCACAGTGACTGTTCCGCCATCAATCAGCAACAACCAGCTCATGAATCAAACTTGAAAATAGTTCAAAATCAAGTTCCAAATACTCCAGCATCTATACAGGGTAAAAGCGATAACAAACCAGACATTGTGGAAGAAGAAACCGAAGAAAATAAAGAAGATGATAGCAATAATGATAAAGAAAGCACGCCAGATAATGACAAGGAAAGTACCATCGATATTAAAATAAGCAAAAATGAGAATAAAAGCACGGTAGTTTCAGCTAACCCAAAGAAAGTAGATGCCGATGCCGACGCTGATTGCGATGCTAATGGTGACTCTAACGGCAGAGTGGATTGCAAGGCTAACAGTGACTGCAATGACAAAACGGATTGTAATGCTAACAATGACTGCAGCAATGAATCGGATTGTAACGCTAAAGTTGATACTAACGTCAACACTGCTGCCAACGCTAACCCTGATATGGTTCCCCAAAACAATCCACAACAACAGCAACAACAACAACAACAACAACAACAACAACAACACCACCATCATCACCAGCATCAAAATCAAGACAAGGCCCATAGTATCGCTTCCGATAATAAATCGAGTCAACAGCACAGAGGACCTCACCATAAAAAAATTATTCATGGCCCATACCGTCTATTACGTCTACTACCACATGCTTCAAGACCTATCATGTCCCGTATACTGCAAGTAGATCCAAAGAAAAGAGCAACCTTAGATGATATTTTTAATGATGAATGGTTTGCCGCCATTGCTGCCTGTACCATGGATTCAAAAAATAAAGTTATTAGAGCGCCTGGCCATCACCATACATTGGTTAGGGAGGAAAATGCTCACTTAGAGACCTACAAGGTTTAATACGAACTACTCAATTATTTTCACTTCTTTTTTCGATTAATTTAATTGTATTTTCTATTTTTTCTTATTTTTTTCTTTCACTTTCCAATTGAAACGCTTGACGAAAATCTATATACTATATATACGGAAGAGTATCTATCATATTATACATACAATATAGAGTAACATTGCCCTTTGCTCCAAAAGCAAGAAACATCACTGAATTATTGTTTGAATTTGCAATTAGAAAAGTTTAAAAGAGGTTTTGTTTTAAACAATATGTACAGCATAGATAATGTCATGAATATTTACATCTATTGAATATCTTTCGTAGCTACCAATTCTGAATTATATTTTAACAATGATATATTGTTGACACCCCATTTCTCACTGAATGTATGCTTTCCGTTTAAGGATATAGTGTCATTATATCTTAATGTCCAATAAAGAAACAGTCTTTTCAGTAAGATTTCTTTCCCTAACGTGTCATTAACCATCTCATTCAAGTCATCGCCCATGTGATAAAGTTTTCTTTCAAGTATACAGTTAACCAATTCTCTATCACTTAGCGCGATTTTAGTTTTCTCAACATCAGTGTTGAGTATACTCTGCAACAGCAACCAGTCATCGATAAACAGATACTGGTAAATTTTTTCTATCTCATTGCAAAGTAGCTTCTGTAATTTTAACTTTTTATAAATATACAGTTTCCAGTTTGATATCATACTTTGAGGAAAGCTTGTCAGAAAATTATACAAATTCTCAATAGGAACTGCATATGGTGGCTCATACTTAATTGTACCTTGCTTAGTAAACTCTAAGGGACCCAGACCGTAGTTACCTTGTGTGCCTGTTGTTCCCTTGATATATGAGTTGGAAAGCTTCTTGTATCCACCAGGAGTTAAACAATTGTACGGACAGACACGTGGAAAAAAGGTAAAGATCAATGCACTTACCTCCTCAAATATGAATACTAAGGTGAAAAATACAGGTAATTTCCAGATTTGATCTCGTCTGATCAGTTCCACCAGTGTTTTCCTATTGATTGAAAGTGGCCTTAATGGGGCTTTTGCTGAAGAACTTGTAGGCAATGATGAAGACGATAGTCTTGTATTGATTTCATGCATTTCTATTTCCCGTACTAAGTTAGCCAATGCACCGTTTTTTATGCTGAATTTCTGCTCTTCGTTTCGAGTATCCCAGAATACTTTTAACGTGTTCTGAATTCCTGTTTTATAGCTTTTTAAAAGATACAATCCAATTCTAAACCAACCTGTCATGAATTTCCTCCATTTGCCAACCTTAGTATCCAATTTTACCTGTTCCAAGATCTCCTGCTTGGGGAACTTAGTCATTGGTAGGGATCGATTAGAGTTTAGAGTAGCGGCCAGAGGCTCTGGAGAATCGGATGGTGTTGTCTTCGCATTCCAATCGACATCCTGTACTATCTGTAGTGAACCTAATTTGTAACGGCTATTCAACGCTTTAAATAGTGGTGCCTTCACTAAACCGTGCAATTGAATAGAATCGCTTTTTATCACCGATGGTGCTATGTATTTTCGTACCAGTGCAACTCGAGAATCCATATCGATGGCATTAAAGGTGTTAACTCAATTAAATAGATTAATAAAGTTCTTTTTAAATATAGAGTAAAACGTTCTTATATCTCGTCACTGTATCAACAGCCGTCTTCCACTTTTCTACTTTTGCATATAATATTCCGTGCATTTTCTAGCGAGATTTATTATTCATCCCCAACAGGTTTGTACATAATAAAGTATAAAAACCTGCATCAAAATAAATGCGAAAAGGTAAGAAAAAGGTTATCTATAGATTATTTAGAATCGAGTAATTCCTGTGCAGACGTAATAGCGGATCTTGCATCACTGACATCTTCGGTACCCTGGTAAGTTTTTAGAAATTGTTCTAAATCCTCTTTAAATTCTCTAATCTTCTCATATAAAGTAGGTAATAATCTTTTTGTGTCATCAAGGACCTCCTCCTGTTTCTTCAAGTCATATGGGTCAACTGACTTGTCTTCTTTAAGTTTTGCCACATGTGCTTCCTGATCTTTCAGTTCTTGTTGGTAGTACCCTTCCTCCTTGGTCAGCCTCTTCAAGGCCTTGACTTTTATATCCAATTGTGTGGGTGCCATTGATAGTGAAATGTAGTTTTCTTGAGTTCAACCTGTTGTGCTTTATGCTCAAAAGTGCCCTTATAAGACGCACTGTATCTAACTGCTCTGTTTATATGTAGCCATAGTAGTTCTTCATTATGATCCTTTGCGGGTAATACTACAAAAGGTGCGACATAAGCGGCCATTTATCGTTGAAATTGTGACACTTTTCTATTGATGACCACCTCTGGTGCAAATACACAATGTGTCACCGCTCATGCCATTATTCTACTTATATACGTATGATTTTACTTGAAACCTAGAATAGATTTTTTTATTCGCTGTAAATGCTACTGCTGCAACTTGCTATTTCAATGCAGTCAATTTTTTTTTGAAGAATATTCAAAGCCCTATCCTCGTCATCGTTGTCATCTCCATCATCACTGTCATCGTCAAAAGTCATGACATGCATTATTTTAGGCGGATCGAGAATTACTTTTTTTAATTTTCTTATAGAGAGTTTATTCAAAAGCGTATTGCACGATGATGTTTGTGCAACTTTTGGAAGCTTGTTATGTATATCCAGATCTTCCACTGATACTGTTGAGGGCAAATTCTCCGCAGCAGTGCAATAGCCTTCCTCACTAGTGCTTTCAGACACAATGGATGATCTCATTGTCCTCTTATTCGTGTTCCATACTATACTTTCTACTTCGGACAATTCCTCATCTGAATTCGATTGGTCAGAGTATGTACTGCATCCAGACGTGGTGTATTCTGGGCTAGAAATGACATCGTTTAATGTGTTAGAATTGACAGGTTTCAACTTTGGTGTTGTTGACGAAAACAAAGTCTCTGTGTCGTCAGGGCAGACGACATATGGTACCTGAAATGCCTCATTTTTTTTAGCTATTTGTTTTGAAGCGCATATATCGATAATTCTGTCAATTTCTGAATTTAGGGCAGTAGAATTGCTTGTAGAAACGTTTTCATAGGCTGATAGAATTTCGTCAAACAATATTTCACTACCGCTTTTGCCATACTTATTTTTTCTACAGCAATCTTGTGTCTGTGTTTGCATTAGGGAGACCGGATTA
>OCVT010000579.1_pt1 | contig 14964 bp, 10 predicted proteins | sample 1539111 | NCBI WGS metagenome assembly OCVT01 (sample SAMEA3991482, study PRJEB22521) | metagenome | biome: anthropogenic terrestrial biome; feature: sewage plant; material: raw primary sludge | place: Sweden | collected 2012-09-26 | reverse complement strand
TGCGATCGCACAATCGTTGCACCCAAATGAACAACTGAAGTTTAATGTTGAGGGTGCCGATTGGTATGCTTATAGTGAAAACTACGGTACGAGTGAAGAGAAGCTATTCGTAAAATTCATTTCGACTCAAATTGATGCCCTTAAACGTCAATATAAAGATGCTGAAATTTACTTAATACGTAATGAGCTAGACTACTGGTTATTTAGTCCTGTTGATGGCCGTAGATTCAGTCCAGACTATATGTTGATCGTGAATGATACGGTGAACCAAGAGATGTACTATCAATGTTTGATTGAGCCTAAAGGCGGTCATTTGTTGGTGAATGACGAGTGGAAGGAAGAAGTACTGATCAGCTTGAGTGACGAGAGTTCTGTAATTTTTGATCCAGATGAAGAGGATGACGAAGGTTATAAGAGCTTCTTAAAAGAGGTGGAGAGTATGGGCTATAAAGAGATTAAGTGTTTAGGCTTCAAGTTCTTTAATAGCGATCCTCGTGGTGAAACTGATTTTGCACTGGATTTTAGGGCAACATTGCCACACTAATCTTGAAAACATTGACTCAAAAAGAAGCCCCGATATTCGGGGCTTTTTCATATCTGCTTTTACATATCGAACGACTGTCCACGTTCGTTAGTTTTGTTTAAATTCTGCGGTTCTATACCATACAGCTTTAGACCATCACCTAGAACGAGATCATCTACACGCTTTTCAAAACGAGTAAAGAAATCGTTCAGTCTTTGGAAGACTGGTGGTTCATCTAACAGTTTGGCCATGTTGTTTAATGTTTTACTTAGACTGTTCACAAGATTGAACTTTTGTTGACGGTCCAAAGACAAGCTGTTCGATGTATCTAAAAGGGTGGTGAGGCTTTCTTGAACCTTTAGATAGTTTTGATCATTGGTCACATTACTGACAATCAAATGCACTACTTTGTTTTTGATCTTCAATGTATCCAGATTCAATTGATCAAATGCAATGGTCCTATCAGTAAGATTTTCTCTAAATGTTTTGAGATTCTGCCACTCTGGATGTGCAGCCTCTAAATCAGATAAAACTTTCATGATTGACGCACGGTATTCGCTATCAGACGCACTAATCACAAAAAGTTCAGGATACGACCGCTTCTTAGAAACTTCTTCCTGAGCTTTATTGAGCTTATCTTCAGCGACAGCAATTGAACCCTCAACATCGGCATTACTAATACCAGCTTCATGAATTAACTTTCTAGCTTTATACATTTCTGCTGAATGAAGCCAAAAAGCGGTAAAGATAGCTGACTTAGCGTAGCTTTGATGATCGATACCTTGCTGAAGATTTTGTTCGGGAATGGTCGAACGATCCACACTCTGCAATTTAACTGTATCTTTGTTGATGTCCTTGGATACATCAATATGTACTTTGGTATTTTGCATGCTATCCATACTTGGGTTTGTGCTACTGGTTGGTTCTTTGGCACCCATTTTCTCGAATTCAATATCACCGGCTTTAATCTTTTGATGGCCATCTGCAGTAGCGACAACTTTCAAAACATCATTTTGAACTTTGGTGACATCAATTTCAGAAAGGATCTCCATATAAGACTTAATGCCCTCAAGAGTCATGACGGGCGTAGATACGGGTGCCGTAGCGGTTGGAGTTGGTTTATCATCAAATGCTTTATCAAATGACGGCGGTTGGTACTTTGGTTTTGCATAGGATTTCGTGCTACCTGTACCAGCTGGTCCATCATAGTTAGCTTTTGATAGATCTTGTTTACGCTTTTCAATATTTGCGTTGTAATTTTCAATATTTGCTTGGTTTTTAGCACGTATGTTCTGCAATTCCAGATATTTTTCATCTGATTGTGCAATCACAATGCCGTAATTCGGTTGGTATTCTTTATTAGGGAACTTGGTTGCATAAGCTTCGCGTTGACGGTTGTAGCGGTTAATTGCATACGCAACTTCAGGGATCTTGTTGTCTATACGTTTGACGGCGTTATTCAGTTCTTTTGCCAACTCTGCAGCTAAACGTTCAACACCTAAATATTGACGAGCATCATCCCAATCAGAAACAGATAATTTATTTTGGAAAACCGGGGGTAGGGTGATACGTGTATTTTCATGTTTGCTCACATCACCTAACACACCACTTAATGAAAAGTTGTGACAAGCTTCTTGTAAGCCAGGATTCAAACCAGACTCAAGCGTTTGGCCAGCATCGTTATCATAACCAACAAATATATTGGCTTCAGGATTGATACTGCGGATAAGCTCAGCAACACTTGAGATATTGGATTTACTGTATGACGCTAAAACTTGTGTGTTTTCTGCAGTAAAACCCTCACCCAATAAACCAAGCTCTAAACCAGCATCCAACGCCTTACGTGCGCTGATCGCTGTTGCCCAACCCTCCTTGATCAAATAGTTCTTTGCATTCGGGTTAAAGACTTCATAGCCAACATCAGGATTTTTGCTAACAGGCAAGAATGCATCTTTCGTTTTGGCTTTATCAAAAAAGTACTTACCCTTATGCAGTACTTCTTCAAGCTTGTTGGTTTCTTTGTTGCGCTTTTTTTGGCGATGGTGGGTGATACGCTGTAAATTGACGACTTTGTTATTGGTGTCAATTAACGGTGCAAGAATGACAGCTCTGCTTTTACGTAAATCAAAGCCTTTTTTCTTTTCGCCCTCAAGCTCAGGTTCAAAGTTGATGAAATGCTTTTGATACGCTAATACATTCTCTACTGTTTCAACGAGAAGCTGTTGATTGGTAGCTGATTCAGGAAGTTCACGCTTTACTGCTTCAATGGCTTCATCACGGGTAAAGTTATCTTTACGCATGATTTTAGCGCCGTATGGCTCTAGGTTCTTTTCAACCATATACGGCATTTGTCGAATGTCGCGTTTAAAGGTCTGAAGGCTTCCAGTTTTATTATTAAAAAATGAATCGTCAATAACTTTACCAGCACGTTGCCACTCAATACGGATAGCGATTTGTGCAGCTAAGAGCTCTTTTTCTTGTTGAAGTAGATGCTTCTTTTGAGCTTCTTCAAACTCACGTACACGGCGATCAACATCTTCTTTGCTTGGTGGTTTGTAGTTAGGGTTTGAATCTCGTTGAGGCTTGATTACGTTCTTATAGTGGTCAGCAAAAGCAATTGAGATTTCAATGTCAGTTACACCAAAGCGGTGTCCTTTGAGTACTGGCCAGTATTCACCAGTATCACGGTTCATGTTTGGATAGATCCAATACATCCCTCGTGGTTTGACATTGTTGCTACTTGATTTACTAGGGTTATCTGATTCGGTGAGGCAAGGCACTTTTTCATCAAATACGGTCACGAATTGATATTTACCAGATGACTTGAATACGAATCCGTAGTTTCGCTCCAGTTCTTCTTGGAAAAACTGAAACATCGTATTTAAATCACAATTATGTCGGGCGCTCGGTACTTTCTCAGCCATAACAATTCCAATTTCTAATATATATTTAGGTGCAATGTGCTACCCAGGTTGCATAGGACTATTAATCATATGCTTAAGAAAATTTATACTTTTAGTATATACCGATTCTAAAAACATTTCTGTTTAATCTTTAATATAAGCTATGTCTAATAAAGGTTTAAAGAAAAATTAAAAGCTTTAATTTATTATTTTAATAAAAAATGTTTAAGCCCTCAATGTTATAATTTACAGATATTAAATAGGTTATGAATGACCACTTATTTAGGGTTAAATTACTTTTAATAATTTGAGGCTTTATATGTCAAAACATATTTTTTCGGGTTCTGTTGTAATCAATGGCAACGGCAATGTATACAGTTCAGGTTCCAACTATCAAATCGTTGGAAGTGGCAAACCAGTGACTAAGCAAGTACCTGTAAACCCATTTAACGAAATCTGTATGAAAGGTCCAATGAGTCTGAAGTTTTTTGCTTCAAGTGTTTCTAAAATGGAAATTACTGCAGACGACAATATTGTAGATCTTATTAGTGCGACTTTTCAGGGTGGTGTATTGGTTTTAGCTATTCAGGACAATGTAAGTTTTAGTACTTGTTCACCGTTAGAAGTATCGATCAGTCACCCAAATTTAAAAGCTATTGATTTAAAAGGTTCAGGCAATATTCAGGTCTTAAATCTTAATGAAGATAAATTCACAGCAAGTATTAGTGGATCTGGAAATATGGATTTAGACGGTACCGTTGAACACTGTGTCTTATCTTTGAGAGGTTCAGGCAATTTTGATGCATTACCATTGAAAAGCAACAATTTAGAAGTGGCACTATCTGGTTCAGGCAATATCTTTTGTACAGCTATCAATTCTGCTCAAGTACAGCTTTCAGGCTCAGGCAACGTTAAAGTTTATGGCAAACCAATCCATAAGTCACAAAACCGAACTGGTTCAGGAAACATTAGTTTTAAATAGGTCGATAAACCTAGTTATAAGTCACAAAACCGAACTAGATCAGGAAACATTTGTCTTAAGTAGGTCGATAAACCTAGTGCAATGAAAGTTTAGAGAAAAACAAACCCCAAAAGTTTGCTACCTTTGGGGGTTTATGTTTGACATTCAAATTATCGAAATAAAAATATTATTAATGAAGTTTTCGGACCATTCAGGATCGTTCGATTTACTCACAATATCTTTGAGCCAAACCTTTAATGATTCAATTGGATAATCTGCATTTTTGTATAAATTAATCACGGCGATAATCTGTTGATTCAGTGCTGTTGTTGAATCATTACGTGCGATCATTTCTACAAGTTTTGTGTAGGCCTGAAGGAGTTCTGGTTCTTCAGCTCCAGTGACTTTACGGGGTTGTTTGCTGATCTGTCCAAGAATTTCAATAAATTGTTCTTTGACCAGCTCAATCGGGTGGATCTGACTAAATCCCTGTTGAGTCAGCAAAGCATATGCACGTAAAACCAAGCTAAACCAATTCTTTTTGGTCATGCTATCAGGATAGAGGCCTATATCATCCAACTGTTGTTTGATGCCAAAGAATAGGGCGCTGATAGAATAGTTCGGGTTAACCGTGCTTTGAACTGCAGTCGTCCACACGGCATTTTGCATTTTATGACGTATTACATCACGCGTGTATTCAACGCCGTACAAACACTTAAAATCGTTCCAGTCACTTAGATCTAACTGTTCATCAGTAAATTCAGGTCCAATCATGGCTGCGTTTACAGCTCGGCATGCTTCTGTTGCGTAATAGATACCGGGATTGCGCTTTATTTTGCTTTCTAATGCTGTTTTATGGTCATTATCATTGAAGATATAGAAGCGTGAAAACGGGAATTCGGCACGGAAATCACGTACTACATTCATGATGTTGCCAGCCACGTACACGACAATGACTGGAATAGAGTATTGAATTGATTCTGCAATTGCTTCACCAGTGGCGTAGCCCTCACAAAAGATTATCCGATCTTGGTTCCATGCATCCAATGGATCTTTAAATAAGATTTTGAAAGCGCCGTTTGCAAGTACACCACGTAATGTAAACTTATCTTCACCACGCTTGTTTTTATGTTCAGCGATGGTCTGAAGGAAAATGATTTGATTTTTGAGGTTTTGCCCCTCAACTAAAAGCTTGTTCTGACGTAGCGACTGTTGATCTAGATCTGGTTGCAGATCAATAATACGGTTCAGAATAATGGTGCTGTTCTTGTGTTGAGGGTAGTACTGGCTGACATAATCAATCAGCTCATTTTTAGTGAAGTTGCTTGGATTGTACAATCTAGCATGACTGAAGCTAATCTGCTTTTTCACATTGTAGTTGTGTGGACGGTTTGGCAAGGGTAGGCTTCTGGCCCATTCAAAACCCATATAGATTTGAGCCAATATCTCTTGGTCTTTTTTGTTCTTCTCAGCACTTTTGCATGAGCTTAAGAAGCGTTTAAGATCTTCTTCTTGCTGTTCCTTGGTATATACGGTATCACCAGGTTGCAGATCCATTTCTTGAATGTATTCATACAAGCTGTAAGTGAAGTTTGCACCGCCAGCATGAAACCAACCATAAGACATACGTGCGTTATCTAGATCTACAAGATACCAGGCCGTTTTTTTCTTATTTTTTGTGGCGTCATTGTGGTGATTGGTTCTGAGGTAAATACGTTTAGAGCTTCGTTCAAGCTGAAAGTCACTCTCACGATCAAATACAATGCCCTCATTTTCAAGATGCGATCTAAATATTTTAGATAGCGTACCAATATCGATACCATACTTGATCATGAGGGGGTTCATAAATAAAGAAACTCACTTATAAATATTTTATAACCAGCGGTTGAGCGACTACATATTTTGATGGGTTGTTAGTTTGCAACGTGATTTCATGAGCGTAATGCCATGCCTTAGTGATACGGTTTAGGATGACACTTTCAAGGTCGTCTTCTAAGAATTCGTAAAGATTAAATCGCACGTTGTTTAAGATCAGTTTTTTATAACCTTTCACAAGGGTATTTAAAAAATTCTGAGATTGGTCCATAAAGGCGTTAACGTCAGCATCATAACTTATTGTGTTATTCACGACTGCATTATAAAAGTACTGCTCAGAATCAATTTTAATAATATGCATCTGCTCTAAGAATGACTCTAAATAAGCTGGATGCATATTTTTACTTAAAAACTTACAGATCCGCTTATTCTTGTTGTCGTTAAAATAGATGTATTTAGAGGTTAGCTCAGTATTAATCACTGTGACATATTCGCCGTCCACACGAAACTTCACGGTATTATTGTTGGTGAACTGCAGCATTAATTCTGTGAAGATATAGCTATCTAACGTTTTTTCATGCTTAAACGTCTGCTTGTCCAAGAAATTACTGTTGTACTGAAGATCTGCAACATTGGCATAGCTTTGAACGAATTGAGCGATGTCATTGTGCATGTTTTGGGTGTCGAGATCCGATACTTCAGTTGAAACCGATTGAAAGGCACTATTTTTATAAAGATGCCCTAATAATTCTGTTTGATTGTGGTTTTTAGGTTTAACTTTCAATCCAACTGTAAAATCGTCTTGCTCATAATTCCCTTTAATTAGATTGCTTAAATAACTTTCAGCTTCTTGAAAAGATACGTTTCCAAGGTTGTCTAAAAATGATTTTAAGGAAGTGCCATCTAATCGTACTGCAACATGAGATATAAATGATGGATCGAACTCGAAACGCATAATACTTCATTGATTGAAATGGGTATTAAAAGTATATAACAGGTTTAAGGAAAAAAGAATGAAAACCTTTAAGTATTATTACCATAAAAGTAATTTTGAATTGATTTAATAAGTTTAGTTTCGGTTTCTTGAGTATATAAACTACCTGAAATTAGTTTTAAGCCAGTATCAGTTTTAAGCCAATGTAGTGTATTAAAATGGTCATTAGCGATATGGCTACTCTTGTGCATGCGCGACACAAAACCAGTGTTCAGACCAGTATCAAACAGGCGTGGACAGCTTGGTGCGTGGACATGATAGAGGACTTCACGGCGTTGATTGCTAGAGGGTGATTTACCTACGCCACGGCGTACTGGCATACCTTTGTGCTTTCTATAACTACTGAGAAATGAATCAATCGTATCGTTATACGTGGGTTGCATCAGGTAGCCACGGTGATTGTAGATGTCAGTTTTAGGATGAATAGAGAAATTAAATAAGCTAAGCATTTTACCAAGTAAGATTAATAGCTCAGGACTACCTTTAAGGTTGGTACCAATCAAACTATCTTTAATAGTTTTAATAGTATCCGTGCGATACTCTAAAACCACATAGTCACCCCAATTAGAGGTTAAGCTTAAAGCATCTTCATCAGATATGTTGGCTTCAGTATCTTCATAGCAAAACACAATGATCAATACTTTAACGTTGTTGCCGTTAAACAAAACTTCGTTTTGATGCGCGAAAAAACCATATAAAGGTTTGTCGTTGTGTCCTAGACCTGGTGTATGAATAAAGTTGGTCCACTGAAAGTAGTAATTCAGCAAATGACCATCGACATAGCGACCGTTTTCATCATTCAATAGGGTGCGATATACATCATTTTCAAGCTTTAGCACGGGTTGGCTGTACCGCCAAGCGCTCAACGCTGCAGTCGTAAATGCAAAGTCATAAAAGTTAAACTCAGGGTTCATATTTTTATAGAACAATGCATAAGGCTGTAACACACTTTCCCATACCTGTAATGGGATAAAGATGTTGGAACCCCACTTAGGAATCTCCGCAAAATAACCAGTGCCATAGGTATGATTTACGTTATCCCAAAACAGGCGTTCTAGCTGTTTATAGTCTGGAATGTCTTCGCTTTTAACCAATGATGCTGTACATAATGCTAACTTTTTCTCCAGTGCCAATAATTGACTGACAGGAGGGTATAAGCGACCAGCTTTTTGCGTAAAAACTTCCGCATTCAACTTTGATATAACATCAGCAAAGATTGAATCTTTCACTATACTGGTCATCCATAAAAGGTGTGTGAGGGTGGCTGATTTAGTATAAGGCATTCTAACAAGTTGTATGTATTCTATTAGGCGTAAAATTCTAAAAAGTTGATAATATATATCAGTTTTTAAAGCATTCACATTTCATACATAATTCTAACCTCGCTCAAATATAACATCTTATTGTTTGCAATTTCTAAACAGCAGTTTAACTAATCTGCAATATATCAGGGTAGAGTTGAGTATAGGGCTTAATCATTACTTTTGTTCAGCATGAGATAACAGTTTGTGGAATTTACGTGAATATAATTAAAAAAGCTTTAAAACTTATTAGAGATCGGTTATATTACGAATCAAGGGATATTACCCTATTTAATAAACTATTAGACTGAGATTGTTCTAATAGTTTTTTTTTGCCCTTTTTTTGACATTTCCTGTTTTTTCTTCTATAGCTTCTGCTATATTTCTCCATATTTTACTCTATTTTTCGTTATTTTGATTAATTTTTAATCAATGTTAAAAGCTTAAATAATCAGCAACTTAGCCATTTATACCCACTACTATCCACAAAAACCTGTGCATAAAAAAACCAAATATTAAATCCCAAAATGGAATTTCTTCAATTTTAAGCTATAATTATGCTCATAGTTTTAATCATTGTAGTGGACTTAGTTATGAGCCATGTAGACCAAATAGAAACGATTAAAATTACTAACCGCGAAATCGGAATATTGCCTAACAATGTGCCAGTAGTAGATCAGTTTTTGAATAACTACCGCACACATAAAGCATCAACGACTCATTCAGTGGCTAGTAATTCACCTTTAATGAACATTACCAATTCAATGCATGTGCATCGAGTAGAAGATTCCCCCTATACTCAACCTATTCGTAAACTTCATTAGAAATAAAAAAAGCAGCGATTTCGCTGCTTTTTTATTGCCTATTGCATTTCTTTAGTGCTGATCCATATAGCTTTGAGTGAGCTTCTTACGCTCGTAATTCTCTTTGAGCTGTATGCCAATACCAATAATTATTATAGGTAAAATGGCTAGGGCAAAAAGAATGCAGATCGAATCAAAAATTGGCCTGGGCATATGAGCGCATTATTGCGGATTCGCATTGGTTAATTCCTCCAGTGTTGGTGGTTTTGTGGCGACTGGTTCATTTGCTGGTGCTTCAGGTGACACTTCTGGTACTTCAGGTGATACTTCTGGTGTTGAATTTGGTTCTTGTTGTGGATCTAACTTGTCTTCATAAGACTCTTGTGGAAGGCTATTGCTTGCAACAAAGTTATCTAGAATATCCTGAGCCTTATATGCCTTATTGCATTCGTCATTTGAGGCGTACATTTCTTTTTGTACGCTATCGTCTAAATACTTTTCTCGGCCATCACTAACATCATCGCTGTAATAACCAGCTTTCTTAGCAGAATCTATATAAATGGAATAACAAATATTTAAAACATTACTACGCTCGTAATCATGTTTGTAATACCAGTCAATACTACGTTCCTTTGCATCGGTTTTCGTATCTTCAAGATATTGATCTAAGCGTTTTTCTTGTGGCGTAGACGAACACCCGATGATTAACAATGAGGTGCTTAAAACTATAAGTTTTTTAATCATGGTTTTAGCTTAAAACAAACGATACCTTTATAGTACAACATTAATTCGTTAAATAATATTTTTGGAATTTTAATTTGTGACGGTTAAACAGTGCATTTTCAAACAATTAAGCCATTTTTTCCCATAATTTTAGATAAATATTGTTGTCTTTTTTCGCGTAGATTATTGAAAACAGGAAGTAATTTAACCACTTGAAATGTTCATCCAACTAAAGATTAAGAAATAAGCCCTTAAAAGTGTTTGTTTATCAACCCTTAAACCTATTTAAACATTTTAAAATTGTATATACTTAAACCATTACTAGATTAACTTCAGTAATTATTACTAAAGAAAGTTAAAAATTGGATGAATTTTAATGAGTAGTTTGTTCATAGTAGAGTCACCCGGAAAGGTCGAAAAAATTCAACATATCTTGGATGACCTGTATCCGCACGAATTCGTTGTACGCGCTTCAGTTGGCCATGTATGTGATTTACCTAATCATGAGATCGGTTTTTCATATCCAGCCTTTGTTCCTAAATACGAAATATCTCAAAATAAAACACGCGTTGTTCAAGAATTAAGACAGGCTGCTAAAAATGCAGATACGGTTTTCCTCGCAACTGACTTGGACCGTGAAGGTGAAGCCATTGCATATCACTTAAAACGTATCCTGAACTTATCTGACGATCAGTATATTCGCGTCAAATATAACGCTATTGATAAAAGTACGATCGCTAATGCACTTCAAAATGGTGAAGAGCTGGATCAAGGTATGGTGGCATCTCAAGAAACACGCCGTTTCCTTGACCGTATGATCGGTTTTTACTTGTATGAGCCAATTTCAAATATTTTAAAAGGCAAATTTCCTGTTGGCCGTGTTCAATCTGCCGTACTCGTTGTGCTTGGTGATTTAGAAGATCTACTGAAAAACTTCAAATCACATGAACATTACAATCTTGAAGTAACTCTAAAACAAGGTTGGGCTGCGAAATGGGATTTTTCTAAGTGGCTTAATCCTGAAATGAAGGATGTGCACAATAACCAGTGGTTAGATAAAGCTTCAATTACCCGTCTACAAAACGTAATTGATAAAAAAGACTTAACCATTACCAGTGTTGAAACTAAGCCATCTTTCCGCAGTGCTCCAGCGCCGTTTATTACTGTTGATCTGCAAGCTGCAGCTGCAGCGCGTCTTGGTTTGGATCTAAAACAAACTATGGAAGCAGCGCAAAAGTTATATGAAGGTGGTTATATCACTTACCATCGTACTGATGCTGCTGTAATTTCGCCTGAGGGGATGCAAGCTCTAGAAGCTTTTGGTGAGAGAGAGGGCATTGCGATTATCGGCAATAAAACCAAATCTCGCGATGGTGCTCAAGAAGCACATGAATGTATTCGTCCTAGTGACTTCTTTACCTTTGAAGCTGGTAAGGACCAAGTTCAAAAGGATCTATACCGTCTAATCTGGTTGCGTACTGTTGCATCGCAAATGGCTCCAGCTGAATACGAAGTTAAATCCGTTATAGGTGTCTATAAAGATGTCACTCTCAATGTAGATGGTGAAAGCATTACTAAAGATGCTGAATTCAAAGCTTCTAGCCGTATCTTAAAGGAAGATGGTTGGTTGGGTTTATTAAAGACCTACAGTATTGATGAAAATGCACTTGAATACGTGGACGGTGAAGAAGATTCAGAAAAAGAACCTGAACATACGCTACCTATAGATATTGAAGTCGGTCAAAACCACAATGTTATTGCTGGTAAAGTTATCGCGACCAAAACCAAACCACGTTCACGCTACACCGTACCATCATTGGTCAAATTACTTGAGAAAAAAGGAATTGGTCGTCCTAGTACTTACCAATCAATCTTTGAACGGTTAATCAAGCACGGCTATATCAAGCTTGTTAAAAAGAAAATTGAAGTTACACCGCATGGATTGAAGTTGATTCAAAACATTAGAGGTAAGTTTAGTTTTGCAGATCCGCTTTACACCAAAGAAATTGAAGAAACACTGGATCTAATCGCTACTGGTGATGCCGATTACAAACAAGAACTCCAAAAGTTCCATTTAGGGATTGAAAGTGAATTAGGACAGTTCTCAAAACATTGGCTTGATTCATTCCCTGTCTACAAATGTAATAACTGTGATGACGGACGCATGTTGCCGAAAATCGGTACCAATCGCGACAAAACAACATCGGTCTACTGGTCATGTAATTCATGCAAAAGTTCAGCGCCAAACAGAAATGTTGATGGTAAAGATGAACCGGGTAAGCCAACTGTACGTGAGCCAACTGCTCATTTATGTTTATGTGGCAAATCACTGACTCAGGTTACAACTGATAAATCTGTATTTTTTGAGTGCTCTCAACGTGCGTTCGTAGATGGCACCTGTAAAGAAACATACCGTTCTACAAATGACGAAAGCGGTAACTTGGTTCCTGATTTTGACGAATATCGCCGTAACCATACATACAAATGTCAGCTTGAAGGGTGTGGCGGTTGGTTGCGTGAGTTAAAAGGTATTTCAACTTCTTCAGGTAAGCCGTATCACTTCTTTTCTTGTGAAAAATCCAATCCAAACCTGAAAGGCAAAAAATGTAAGTCGGGTCCATTAGAGGTGTTCCCTGATGGTAGTCCTAACTACGAGCCAAGATTCCAAGTGACCAAAACAGAGTATCCATGTATCTGTAAAAAGCCTCTTGTACATACCAAGTACCGCAAAGAACCTGGTGTTTACGAAGAGCGATACAGTTGTGAAGCTGCATCATGTAAACGTTATTTCGACATATTGCCAGATGGATCACCAGATACCCAACTTACAAAATCTCGCACTGGCAACGAAGCCAAGTGTTTTGAGTGTGGTCAGACCATGATTCAGTCTGCATTTAATTTACGTGGTGAACGTAAGTTTAAATGGGATTGCTTTAGCTGTGGTGCAAGTGGATACGACAACAACGGTGAGCCAGTTCAACGTGGCAAAAAGAAAGCCAAGTCTAAATCGACCTCTACAAAAGCTAAATCAAGTAAATAATTGAATAGGTGAATAAATGAGTAATCACGAACCAGATGATATGGACAACATCGGGAAGGAAGCTGAAGAAGCGATCAAAATCCAACCCGATGATGAACATGTAAGTGAGCCTGAACAGCCAGCCAAGACAGCAAAGAAGGGCAAAAAAGTAAACATTGATGAAAACTTTGTTGCTAATCATAAAAAGCTAATCTTGATTGGCGGTGGTGTTCTTTTCTTTTTGTTATTTGCTGTGGTTATTTTTGGCAATCAAAACATCGAAGTTGAACGTCCACAACAAAGCGATGTTGAACTTGAAGCTCGACTGCAGAGTGAAGTTGCAAGACGAGTAAAAGAAGAAAGTATGAAATTGGCTGCTCAGCGCAATGAAATTATCGACCGTATTAGTCGTAACTTTGACTGTAACGCACCACAAGTATTCTGTCATGCACAAGATACGTCAGAACCGTATTCAACTGTCGTTTCTAGTTTGCAGAACTTCCAATTTCAGCCAGATACGCCGTATGAAGTTTACATTGAAGTCTACCCCTTGAAAGTGGATGCCCAAAACCCACAATCAAGTCAGCGTAAAGGAAGTGTTTGTAGCCCGAACAACGTGCACCTTTTCTTATGCCAAAAAATCGTAATGAAAAATCCTGCGCTTATGGCCAATCAGATCCGCGAACTATATGCGCTACTAACGCCGTCTATGACTTATCGCTTGCAGATCAGCAGTCGTCCAATTACGCCAAGTGACATCGATCTGACATTGATTACTACCGAACTGGACAAAATGAATGCCGATTCTGCAACTGCTAGTGAACCTGAATTGGAGTGTGTACCGCCAGATCCTAAAAAAGATCCTGTTGCGTACAACTTATACGAAACAGGGGGCATGTCTTGTCAAGACATCATGAAGGACTTAGCTGCACGTAAGACAACTGCTCCAGCTGGTCAACCTGGTCAACCTGGTCAAGCTCAACAAAGTGGTGGTGAACAACCACAACATCCTGATGCATTTGGTACGCCAGTAGCAACACATTAAACATACTAATAAGAAACGGATTGATTTTGGTTAATCCGCTATTAATTGGCTTTTGGTTGAGAATACTAATTTAAGCATCTGTTTATCAAATAGATCTTAAAAAAATGAAACAATAAAATGCAGATTTATTCTGCATTTTTTAATTTTCACATTACAATAGTTTAAATTCGCAACTTTTAAGCAACCGGGTACGCTATGAACAACCCAATCAAAATTCAAGATCTGCAAGTGGCAGATTTGCCGTCCACGTTTAAGCTGAAGAAAAAACATAAAGAAGAAGTTTTTCTGAAGTACAAAGAGTTGAATGAGGCACTATTCAAAGTAGGGTACATTCCAGTGACGTTCTCAGACTTTGTGCATGCACTTATAGAAACTGGCGTAAAGGGATTTTCTGTCGAAGAATATGTCAACGCTCAATTAAACTCTTAATTTTAGAACTCTAATTATTTTTTTGATGTCAAAAAAAAATGGACCACATTCGTAATCCATTCCTTTATTTTCTTTAACGATTAACTTTCTATTTTGGTACCACACTGAGGGCAAAACAGCATATTGTCCTGAAGTGGTTCACCACATTTCACACAAAACATATTCTTTTTCGGTTTGATGATCACGGGTACTTGATCTGATAGATCCTGACTGTGTGTTTCAGGGTTATTCATCAATCCAAGATGTGTACCATGTGTTCTTGGTGAGCTTTTATTGATTGCGCTATTCATCTGGTTCATAGATGACATGCGGTTAATATCTACTTCAGACGTTGGGGCAACCACAATGCTTTGGCTTTTGGCAAAGTCGGCTAAATGCTCTTTCAGTACAACAGCATCATCAGTACAAGCAGTCATGCTCAAGATCGCACGGTTTTGATATTTACCGA
>OCVT010000575.1_pt1 | contig 15003 bp, 8 predicted proteins | sample 1539111 | NCBI WGS metagenome assembly OCVT01 (sample SAMEA3991482, study PRJEB22521) | metagenome | biome: anthropogenic terrestrial biome; feature: sewage plant; material: raw primary sludge | place: Sweden | collected 2012-09-26 | reverse complement strand
GGAAACATCGGACAGTTCACCATGGCTAACGAACCGTCTCTACACATTCCTTATCTGTACAATTATGCCGGTGCTCCCTGGAAGACACAGAAGCGTGTGCGCCAAGTGCTCAAGACCTGGTTCCGCAACGACCTCATGGGTGTTCCGGGCGATGAGGATGGCGGCGGCCTGACCTCGTTTGCCGTTTTCTCCAGCATCGGTTTCTATCCGGTCACACCGGGTTTCCCCGCTTATAACATCGGCTCGCCGCTCTTCAAGGACGTCAAGGTGACTCTGGGCAACGGCAAGACCTTTGAAATCATCGCCCAGAACTGTGACGACGAGAACAAATACATCCAGAGCGCAACGCTCAACGGCAAGACCTGGGACAAGCCTTGGTTCTCGCACGACGACATCAAGAATGGCGGCACCCTCGTGCTCGTCATGGGTAATCATCCCAACAAAGCCTGGGGTGCTGACAAGCAGGCTGCGCCGCCTTCGCTGGACATAGAGAAATAAGGTGCGATTTACCGGCTGCGACCGCACAGGTGGCTAGGTCCGGCAATAAAAAGGCTCCAACGACAGACGACCATTCCCGATCGTATCGTTGGAGCCTTTTTATTGCCGGACCTAGCCACGTATGCGTTCTTTGCAGACAGATTTTGAATATAAAACTTGCTAGAGTCAGCCAATCCTGCACGGAAGGCATACTTCACGGCCTCGTGAGCAGTGTTATCCTCCGAGCCTCAGATTTCCTTTTCCATGATATAATCGGTCATATAGAAGCCGCTGCCAATCGAAAAGTCGCCTTGACGCACCTTGCGCATGCCCATGTGCTCATAGAAGCCGATGGCCTTGTTGCCCCGGTTCACGTTGAGTTCCACGGTGCAGGGCGCGGGATGCACTTTTTTAATATATGCCTCGGCTGTCCGGAAGAGGAAGGCGCCGCAACCGGTACCCTGCTCGGAAGGCAGCACGTAGATTTTCTGCAGGTGGAAGAGGTCGTCGCCCTGTTGCTGAACCGACACGTAGCCTACCGGACGGGTGTCGTGATACGCCAGTTGGTAGACGTGTCCTTCGTCGGCCATCTGCTTCTTCAGATTCGGCAACGAGTACATCCACTCCATCATGAAGTCGTTCTGCTCGGGCGTAATCAGGTTCTTGTAGGTCTGTGGAAATGTCTTCCATGCCATATCATGAATGAGAGGGCAGTCGGCGAGGGTGGCTATTCTGATTGTATACATATTGCGGTTCATGTCTTTTTGTATTGCAAAAATACTGAAAGTAGGGGGAACGGCAAAACAATTGTCCGTGTTTTTCGTTATTATTTCAACCGATTTCATTATCTTTGTCGCCATCATGCGTACCATCATCATAGCCATCGACTCGCTGAAAGGCTGTCTCTCGTCTGCGGAAGCCGGCAGAGCGGCGGCCTGTGGAGCCGCCGACACGTTACCGGCGGCGACATCCCGTGTGATTCCCGTTTCCGACGGGGGCGAAGGCATGCTGGCGGCTTTCGGCCGGGTGATGCAGGCAACGCCTGTGGAGGTCGATGTCCACGACGCGCTCATGCGCCCCATCAGGGCTCGTTATGCACTCGCCGCCGATGGAACAGCCATCGTGGAGGTGGCCGAAGCCTGCGGGCTGGCTCTTATCGGTTCTGCCGAACGCGACATTATCCGATCTACGAGTTACGGCGTGGGCGAGCTCATTGCCGATGCCCTGCGCCGTGGATGCCGACAGATGATTATCGGACTTGGCGGGACAGCCACCAGTGACTCTGGTCGCGGCATGCTCGAAGCGTTGAATGGAATAGATTTGACCGGTTTGAACGTCACGCTGGCCAGCGACGTGCGCAACCTGCTCTACGGTGAGAACGGTGCCGCCGCCGTCTTTGCGCCGCAAAAGGGAGCCACGCCAGAACAGGTGGAAGAACTGGACAGACATGCCCGCGACTTCGCCCGACAGTCGGCTGTGGCCATGGGCTTTGACCGATCGCGGCAACCGGGAGCCGGTGCCGCGGGTGGACTGGGCTATGCTTTTCTGCAATACTTCGGCGCACGCATGCAGTCGGGAGCGGAACTGCTGCTCTCCCTGCTGCATCTCGACGAACTCTTGGATGGCGCTTGCTGCGTTATCACCGGCGAGGGCCGTGCCGACCGGCAGACGCTCATGGGCAAGTTGCCTTTCATCATTATGCAGCATGCCCGCGCCAAGCAGGTTCCCGTGCACCTCATTGCTGGTCAGATTGCCGATACCGACTCTCTGTTGACTGCCGGATTTACCTCTGTGCAGAGCATTAATCCGCAGGGACTGCCGCTCACGGAAGCGCTGAAGCCGGCCGTTGCCCGTGCCAACATCCGTAGGACGGTGGCACAGTTGCTTGTTCCCGATTAAGATTTTGCTTGCGCCCGTTCGACGGCCATGTGCATGGAACGGCCAGCAGTCGCTTTTTGCCGATTTCATCGCGTGTATATATAAAAGAAAACAGAAGACTGAGACCAGCCTTCTGTTTTCTTTTTTCTTTGTAGAGTAACTTGCGACCATGACGCCGGCAAGTTCTTTTCAGGTTTATAGCAACGACTTGATTTCGGCGTCGAGGTTCTTAATCTGTATGTCGCGTTTATAGACGGTGCCGTCTTTGTTGACCAGGAAGAAAGTCGGAATGTCATGTACGTTGTAGTTGGTGAGCACATTGCTGTCCTCATCGGCCCGAACGCATGTCCAAGGCAGGGTGGTCGTCTGAGTCTCCCAGAAGTGCTCGTCGGTATCTACAGACACCTGATAAATGTCGAAGCCGGCTGCATGGTATTTGTTCCATAGTTCACGCAGCATCATGATACGCTTCAGACTGCCGTCTCCGGCAAAGGCATGGAAGTCGAGCAGTACCACATGTCCTTTCAGGTCGGTGAGCTTGCGCGTTACACCCTTGTTGTCCTGAAGGACAATATCAAGCACTCCGCTGGTGTTTACCTTGCTGGCGTCGATGGATTGGTTCTGTTGGGTACGCAGAATGCGCACATTTTTCATGCCCTCAATGGCGATGTTGTGTAGGTTCTGCCCACGCAGAGCCTTGGGATAGAACGTATCCCAGCTGGTGGCCACGGCCGCAAAAACCTTCACATCGTCCTCGCTGAGGCGCGTATTAAAGATGTACATCTCCGTATTGCCGAGGGTAACGGTCTGGAAAAGGGCGAAGTAGGCGTATGCCTTCATGGGCTGCTTGTAGATATAGTTGCGCTTGATATTCTCCTTGTAAGCCAGGATGACCTTATTCACGCTGTCTTCTACGGCGGTCACGCCTAAGGCCGGACTCTTGGCAATAACATTAATCTGTTGCTGAAGACCCATCTGCAGCAGGGTGAGCTCTTTTATCTTGGCGCAGTTCTCCGATCCGGTGATTTCATATTGCGAAGCCATCGTGGGATAAGAAGCTTTCACGGTGATGGCCTCTGTGGAGTCCACCGATACGTTGATGAGTTGTCCGGCAATGCGCAGACGGTAAAATTCGGGCGCGCTGTTGGCTTTCTCGGTGAACGAGAAGGTGCCGTCTTCGCCCAGTTTGACAGAGTCTACCACCACGGGACCGTTGAGGCTGACATTCTCGAAGTAGAGAATGGAGTCTTTGGCGTCGGCAATATGGCCGTTGACATTAAACTTTTTGTTGTTGCAAGAAGTGATGGCTAGTGCTGCCGTGGCTACGATGGCCAGCGTGAAAAGCCGAACTATGGTCTTTTTCATTTGGTTATATTTTCATGTTCTGTCTGCAAAGATACAGTAAATCAGGGGGAGAACAAAATAAATTCTTTGTTTTTTCATCCTTTGTGGCTAATTCACGCCTTGAACAACCGCTGCGCAAACAGTGTGAGATAGATGCGCCAGTTGCGCCAGAGGTGGCCGCCGTCGTTCTCGTAGTAGCTGTATGTGTAGCCTTTCTCGTCGAAGAAGCGCCGCAGGTCGGCATTGGTGCGGTAGAGGAAGTCGTCTTTGCCGATGCCTATCCAGAAAAGGCGAGGCTTGGAGGCGAAGAGCGTAGCCAGTTGCTGCTGAACTTCTGCATTGCCTTTGATGACGTCGTAGAAGCCATTCGTGATGAACTGTGCGTTCACGATGGGCGCTGCCGAGAACAGTCCGTAGTAGTCGAACGCCGCGGGATATAGGCGGGCGATGGCAAAGGTATGTCCGCCGCCCATGGAAAGACCGCATACGGCACGTGCCTCACGCTTGCGGACGGTCTTGTAATGGTGGTCGATGAAGTTTACGATCTCCATGAAACTGTTCTCGAAAGCCTTACCCCCAGTGACGTGGATGTTCGACCCCGTGGGCATATACATGCCTTTCGACCACTCGCCGGGGGCGGCCTGACAGTCGAAGTTGCCGTTGGGCATCACTACTATCATAGGTTCGCATTTGCCTTCGGCAATGAGGTTGTCGAGAATCTGCGTGGCGCGTCCCAGTTCGCTCCATGCATTCTCGTCGCCGCCTGAGCCGTGGAGCAGGTAGAGCACGGGGTAGCACTTGCCCTGCTCGTAGCCGGCCGGTGTGTAGATAGTCATGCGGCGGTTCATGCCGAGTACCTCGCTGTGGTACCAGCGCCGGCTCACGTCGCCGTGCTTCACTTCGTTTACGCTGTAGAGGGAGCCTTTGTCGTCTTTCGCCTTGCTCACGATGAAGATGTTCGACCAGGTGGAAATGTCCCGGTTGAGGTAAGGATTCGATGGATCGGTGATGCGTACGCCGTCAGTCACGAAGCTGTAAGAGTAGAGCTCCGGTGCCAGCACGCCGGTGGTGGCGCTCCATACACCCTGCTCATCCTTTGTCATAGCGATGTCCTGAGGGTTGATCTCGTTGAAGTCGCCGTTTACTTTCACCTGTTTCGCGTCGGGGGCAAAGAAATTGAAGGTAACGGTTCCGTCGGCATTCTTCACAGGTGACTGCACGTTGGGCCGGTTCCAGAGTGCCTGCTGTGCCATGCTGCTCAGGGCAAAGATGAGCGTGGCAAGGGTCATAGTAATTTGTTTCATGGATATTCTAATTTTATAATTGTATTAAAACAAAGTGTCTTCAGGAGCGTCTATCTGTTCCCCCTCGTTTGTCATGACGGTGTCAAGGACGGCATCTGTCTCTGTCAACAGTTTTCGGCAATCCTCAAGGATGCTTGTCAACTCGTCGGCCTTAGTGGCACGGAGCATGGCGATGCGGGTCGGGCGGAAGTTGGGAATGCCTTTGAAGATGGGACTGGCGGCTAGATGACGACGGGTGTGGAGGATGCCTCTGTATTCGTCAATGCGCTCTACGTTGATACGCAGCTGCTCTTCAAGGATGTCTATCTTGTCGCTGATGCTCAGCGGGAGCATGGGCATCGCATGGAAAGAATCCGTGGATAACGTTTCGCGGATTTCCTGAAATATCCAAGGGCAGCCGAAGGTGGCGCGTCCTACCATGATGGCGTCGACGCCATACTTCTCGAAGGCCTCGCAGGCCCGCTCGGGACTTGTGATGTCGCCGTTGCCGATGATGGGAATGTGAATGCGGGGATTGTGTTTTACCTCGCCGATAAGTGTCCAGTCAGCGTCGCCGGTGTACATCTGCGAGCGCGTGCGACCGTGAATGGTGAGCGCCTGTATGCCGCAATCCTGCAGCTGCTCGGCCAAATCGGTGATGATAAGATCGGTCTTGTCCCATCCCAGACGCGTCTTCACGGTAACGGGTGTGTGAACTGCCTTCACCACGTTGCGCGTGATGTCGAGCATCAGGGGAATATTGCGTAGCATGCCGGCACCGGCACCCTTGCCAGCAACCTTCTTCACGGGACAGCCGAAGTTCAGATCGATGACGTCAGGGTGGGCTTCTTCAACTATTTTAGCGGCTTCTACCATCGACTCCACGTCGCGGCCGTAAATCTGAATGCCAACGGGACGCTCTTCGTCGCAGATGGTTAGCTTCGTGACGGTGGACTTGATGGAGCGCACCAAAGCCTCCGCCGACACAAATTCCGTGTAGACCATGGCAGCGCCAAACCGCTTGCAGAGCAACCGGAAGCCTATATCCGTGACGTCCTCCATAGGAGCCAGAAACACGGGGTGGGAACCCAGTTCTATGTTTCCAATCTTCATTGTGCTACAAAATTACGGTTTTTCCACCACAATGGCAAGCGTATGCGGTGTTTTTTTCGCGCTAGCAGGGGTGGGGGTACACTTATAGAAAAGGGAGACACAAACCTTGATGTCAAATCCGGCTTTCTCTATATGCCGTGGAGGTACACTTATAGAAAAAGGAGTTAAAGCTTATGAATAAACTCTAACTCCTTCTCTCTAAACTCTTTCGAGCAGCGCTTCAAGATGGGCTTGAACCAACGACCCCCTGATTAACAGTCAGGTGCTCTAACCAACTGAGCTATTGAAGCATGACATTGCACTCCATTGCTGAATTGCGGTTGCAAAAGTACATTGATTTTTTTAATCCACCAAACATTTTCTGCGTTTTTTTTATTTGTTGGCTAAAATACGATAAAAAATCAATTGTTTTGTGTGTTATGCCGCTTTAATATTGTACATTTGCAAGACAAATGCGTGCTTGGTCACCTTCCTGGCAGTTACGTGGGGCTGACGGTTTTAGTGGAGTGGCGGAGCCAGCGAAATAAAAAATAAGTAAAACTATAAATATAAAGCGCGTGAAGAAGCTGATAGTGTGGTTGCTGATAGTGGCTTGTGTGCCAGTGGCAGCCCAAGATAAGGATCATAATTTTGATGTGGCGAAGAACATGGACGTGTTCAATGCCATCTATAAGAATTTGGATTTAATGTATGTAGATACGCTCAATGCCAATCAGGTGATAGGCAACGGCATCAACGCCATGCTGAGGAGTTTGGATCCTTACTCCGTCTATTATCCTGAGGATCAGACCAAGGATCTGAAGGAAATGTTCACAGGAAAGTTTGCGGGTGTGGGTGCTCTCATCCGTTACAACCAGAAAATCAAGTATACCGTTGTGGAGGAGCCTTACAAAGGTATGCCCGCTACGGAGGCAGGGCTGAAGAAAGGCGACATTATCCTGAGCGTCGATGATGAGTCGATGGCCGGAAAAGACACAAAATACGTGAGTGACCACCTGCGTGGTGATGCTGGCACAAGTTTTATCCTGAAATATAAGCGCCCCTCTACCGGTAAGACGACAAAGGTAAAGATTACCCGACAGGTGATTCAGGAACCGGCCATTCCTTACTATGGGATGTGGAAGGACGACATCGGCTACCTGAACCTGCATCAGTTTACCGAAGGTTGTGCCAAGGAGATGCGCCTTGCGCTCATCGATATGAAGAACAAGGGCATGAAGAAACTTGTCTTTGATTTACGCAACAACACGGGAGGCTCAGAGGATGAGGCTGTCAATGTGGTGAACTTACTAGTGTCCAAAGGCATTACAGTGGTTTCCAACCGTGGAAAGCTGAAACGTGTGAACCATGATTTCAAGACAACCGTGGAGCCGGTGGATTCCATGATGCCCGTGGTTGTGTTGGTGAACGACATGACGGCCAGCTCGAGCGAGATTACCAGTGGTGCCCTGCAAGACCTTGACCGTGCCGTCATTCTGGGCTCGCGCACTTACGGAAAAGGACTTGTACAGTCGACCGTGGACCTGCCTTACAACGGAAGTCTGAAGTTCACTACGCACAAATATTATATTCCCAGTGGCCGTTGCATTCAGGCCGTGAACTACAATCATGCCAAAGGCGGCTACGTAGAGCATGTGCCCGATTCACTTACGAAGGTCTTCTATACCCTTCACGGGCGTGAGGTACGTGATGGCGGTGGCATCAAGCCCGATGTGGAACTGGCACCCGACACGATGTCGAATCTGGCCGCATACCTGAACGTGCGCGACAGCACAGAGTCTATGCTCGACTATGAGGTAGACTATATCGCTGCTCATCCTGCCATTGCCGACCCCATGCACTTTGAACTTACCGACCCGGAGTTTGCCGATTTCAAACAGCGGGTCATCAAGAACGGTTTTACCTACGACCAGGAGAGCGAGAAATATCTGAACGATTTGGAGAAACTGGTTCGCTTCGAAGGTTACTATGAAGGTGCGAAAAACGAGTTCGAGAACCTGCGTAAGAAGCTCAAGCACAATTTGTCCAAGGATCTCGACTTTAATAAAGAAGAACTGAAGCGCTCATTGGCTTCGGATATTATCACGGCTTATTACTATCAGGCCGGTTCCGTGCAGTACAATCTGCGCTACGACAAGCAGATGACGGAGGCCGTCCGCTTGCTCAATGAGCCGAATGAATATAATAAGATACTAAGGTCGGCCGCTCGTAACAAGAAAAACTGAAAAAGAAAGAGGAGTGGTCGCCATTCGTACAGCCAGCGCACTTGATTGCTGGCAATTTAACGAATGGCGACCGCTCCTCTTTCTTTTAGTCTTTCCTGAGCGGCGCGTACGCTCTGAGGTGACCTTCCTCTCTGCTTGTTTTGCTGAATCTGATAGAGAACTCCTTGATTTTCTCGGCAGCATAGCGTCCCATTTCCTTGTAACCGGAGGGATTGGGATGTAGCCAGTCCGACTGCCATTCTTTCTTCATGGCTTCTTTTTCTTCGGGGTTACGCATGAGCTCGTCGAAGTCGATGACGCCGTCGAACTCCTTGCTGGTACGTATCCATTCGTTCACCATCTGTCGGCCGGCCTCGTGATTGGCCGTGTAGTAACCGCACCCTTTCATGGGGGTGATGGTTGCGCCATAGATGTGCAGGTGATGCGCGTGCGCCTTGCCGATCATGATGCGGTATTGCTCGATGAGCTGGCGGGCTGTCGTCAGAGCGTCGCGGCTCGTTCCGATGTCGTTGATGCCCTCGAAGACGATGATGTCCCTCACGCCGCGCTGTTCCAGTATGTCCCTGTTGAAACGATCCTTGCCGGGCGAGCCGAATCCGACGGTGAGCACGCGGTTGTTGCCTATGCCCAGGTTCAGTACACCGGTCTGTGTGCTCACCGCTGTCAGTTTGCTGATGGGCGACGGTCCGTTGAGATAATCGCTCATGATGTCGGGCCAGCGATTCTGGAGGTTATCCGTAGACCCCTTGCCGTCGGTGATGGAATTGCCGAGGATGGCTAGGCTGTGAGCACCCGCGTCGAACACGTCGAGTGCCGAGATATTAAACCAGTGCTCTTCGCGGAAAGCCCGTTTAAAACTCGTCGATGGTTGGCTGGCGCCTTCTAATATATAAGAGGTAGTACGTGAGCCCATGTGTACGGTCGGCTCCTTGGGCGCTTCCACGTAGTTGATGGTGATGGCGAGGCGTTGCAGCGCTTCCAGCGGAAAACGCCCGGCATCGGAGAATACAGTCTTGCCGGCCGGAATGATGACGGCGCGACGACCGGAGAAGCTCAGGTAGCGGCTGGTCTCGGAAATGATGTCCGACGAGTCGCGCGCCGTAGCGATGTAGACCGATTTGATGACCACCGGTTCCGAACTGTATTCATTGGAGAGTTGCAGTCTGATGATGTCGCCTCCGATAGACACCTTGACGACCTGCCGCACGGAGCGATGGGTCATACAGTTGTTGAAAGGCATGTAGGCATGCACCGGAACCTGCGGAGCCGTCGCCCAGGTGCCTACCCATGCGGAGTGAGGGGTGCCGATAGTAGAGAGACGGATGTGCTTCTGTGCACTCACGGTGAGTGTGCCAAACAGCAGTAAGAATAGAAATAAACGTCGCATAATCATTTGTTTACCTTAAAAACAGTGCAAAGGTACGAATTTAATTTGTAACTTTGCAGCGGTAAGCAAACTGCTGACGCCGGAAATACGAAAGAAGGTTAAATGTGCATTCCCCTGCTTGCTGTCCGTGTTAGAAATACGAATGCTTACCGTACCAAGAATGAATGAAGCATAAAAACGAATGAAAAAGCTACTTTTTGTTGTCCTGCTGGTGCTCTCGTTGCCAGCTTCGGCGCAGTCCGGTCCGCTCTGGATGCGCTTCAGTGCCATCTCTCCTGATGGCCAAACCATTGCGTTCTCTTATAAAGGAGACCTCTTTACCGTAGCTGCCAAGGGAGGCAACGCCCGCCAGTTGACGTCGAATGCGGCCTATGATGCCAATCCCGTGTGGAGTCCCGACGGCACCCGACTGGCTTTCGCCTCCAGTCGTGAGGGCAGTCTGGACATCTATGTGATGAACAGTCAGGGTGGGGCGCCGAAGCGACTCACCACCGATAGCGGCAATGAGCTGCCGCTTGCCTGGAAGGATGCCGACCACGTACTTTTCGAGGCCTATCAGATGCCCACGGCGCAGTCGTCGATATTCGCTAGTGGACAGTTCTCGCAGATTTACGAGGTGAGCGTTTCGGGTGGTCGCGCGCGACTCTTCTCGCCCATCACCATGGAGGCGCTGAACATCAACAGCCACGGCGACATCCTCTACCACGACAAGAAAGGCTACGAGGACGAGTTCCGTAAGCACCACACGTCGCCCATCACGCGCGACATCTGGCTGCTCCACGATGGCAAGTACAGTAAGCTCACCACCTTCGCCGGCGAAGACCGCAACCCCGTGTGGGCCAAGGATGGCCAGTCGTTCTACTATCTGAGCGAGGAGGACGGCACGTCGAATGTGTACCGGCGCAACCTCGATGGCTCAGCCAAGACGCAGCTCACCCATTTCAAAGGCAACCCTGTGCGCTATCTTTCGGCATCGGCCGACGGCCTGCTCTGCTTTGGCTACGATGGAGAAATCTACACCCTGACGCCTGGAGGCGAGCCGCAGAAGGTGAACATCAGCGTGACGGCCGACCGTAACGACGAGGACCTGATACGGCAGACGCTCACCTCAGGCGCCACGGAGATGAAGGTATCGCCGAGCGGCAAGGAGGTGGCCTTCGTGCAGCACGGCGATGTCTACGTTACCTCGGTGGATTACAAAACTACCAAGCAGATTACCGATACGCCAGAGCAGGAGCGCAGCATCGACTTCTCACCCGATGGCCGCAGCATCGTCTATGCCTCTGAGCGTGGCGGACTGTGGCAGATCTACCGCACGACGATGAAGAACGCCGCCGACAAGCAGTTCGCTTATGCCGGCGACCTGCAGGAAGAACAGCTGGTGAAGTCGGATAAGACCTCCTTCCAGCCCGTCTATAGTCCCGATGGCAAGAGCATCGCCTTCCTTGAAGACCGCGGAACCATCCGCGTGCTCGACGTGAAGAGCCGCCAGGTGCGCACGGCCTTGGATGGCAAGTACAACTTCTCCTATAGCGACGGCGACGTATGGTTTGCATGGAGCCCCGACAGCCGGTGGCTGCTCTCCAGCTATATCGGCAACGGAGGCTGGAACACGCAGGACGTGGCTCTTGTGAGTGCTTCCGGCAATGGTGACATCCACGATCTTACACAGAGTGGTTACAACGACGCAAACGCCAAGTGGGCGCTCGGCGGCAAGGCGATGATATTCGAGAGCGACCGTGCCGGCTACCGCAGCCATGGCAGTTGGGGAGCCGAGTCGGACATGTACATCATGTTCTTCGACCTCGATGCCTACGAGCACTTCCGCATGAGCAAGGAAGAAAAGGAGCGTTATGACGAGCTGGAGAAAGAGAAGAAGCCCGACACTGACAAGGTCGGGAAAGATAAAGCCTCCTCCGGCCATCAGAAGTCGGCCAAGGCCGGGAAGAAAGGAAAGACGTCGAAAGCCGACGCCGTAGAGGCATCGGCTGTTCCTGCGCTGACCTTCGACCTCGACAACTGCCGCGACCGCATTGTCAGGCTCACCGTCAACTCCTCGAATCTGGGCGACGCCGTGCTCAGTCCCGCCGGCGACACGCTTTACTATCAGGCAGCCTTCGAGGGCGGCTACGACCTGTGGAAGCACGACCTGAAGGAGAACAAAACCGAAATTGTGCTGAAAGATGTCGGCAGCGGCACTATGCAGGCCGACAAAGCCTTCAAGAATCTCTTCCTCTGTACGGGCGGCAATATCAAAAAAATAGACATCGGCAACGGCTCGGTGAAGAATGTGGACTACGAGGCACGGTTCAACTACTGCCCTTACCAGGAGCGCCGCTACATGTTCAACCACGTCTGGCAGCAGGTGAAAGACAAATTCTACGACCCGCAACTGCAAAGTGTCGACTGGGAAGGCTACCGCAAGACTTATGAGAAGTTTCTGCCTTACATTAATAATAACTACGACTTCCGCGACATGCTCAGTGAGATGCTGGGCGAACTGAATGCCTCGCATACCGGAGCACGCTATTATCCTGACGGCGCCGACCTGCAGACGGCCTGTCTGGGCGTGTTCCTTGACAATAACTACGATGGCGACGGCCTACGCATAAAGGAAATCATCAAGCGCGGCCCCTTTGCCGTCAAGAACACCGGCGTCACCGCGGGCTGCATCATCGAGAAGATAGACGGACAGGCCATCGCCCGTGACTCCGACTATAATTACATGCTCGATGGCAAGGCAGGCAAGGCCGTGCGCTTGTCGGTACTGAATCCGAAGACAAAGAAGTGCTTCGACGTTACCGTGAAAGCCATCAGCCGTCACGATCAGAATGAGTTGCTCTACCGACGCTGGGTGGATCGCAACCGTCAGCTCGTGGACAGCCTGTCGGGTGGCAAGCTGGCTTATGTGCACGTGAAGGCCATGGACAGCAAGAGCTTCCGCACCGTCTACAGCGAGCTGCTGAACGATGAGAACCGTGGCAAGCAGGCCGTCATCGTCGACGAACGTCACAATGGAGGCGGCTGGTTGCACGACGACCTCTGCACGCTGCTCAACGGTCGTGAGTATATGCAGTTCCTGCCTCATGGCAAGTATGTGGGCTCCGACCCGTACAATAAATGGACAAAGCCCTCTTGTGTGTTGATTTGCGAAGACGACTACAGCAATGGCGAGGGCTTCCCTTGGGTGTATAAGAAACTGGGCATCGGCAAACTGATAGGCACGCCGGTAGCCGGAACGATGACTGCCGTATGGTGGGAGACGATGATAGACCCCGGCATGATATTCGGTATTCCGCAGATGGGCTGCAAGGGCATGGACGGCCGCTTCTGTGAGAACCAGCAGCTGAATCCGGATATAGAGGTTTACAATTCGCCCGAAGATGAGCTTGCCGGCCGCGACCGCCAGCTTGAAGCAGCCGTGAAGGCCATGATGAAATAGAGAACAAACCCTACAGACAAGCCCCCGGAGCATGCAAAAGGCACGCTCCGGGGGCTTCTTGTTTTCCTTCCCTTTATGGAATGTTCTGCGGAATCCGCCGCAATGAATGTTGTTTGGCCCTGCCTTTTAGGAAGCAAACCTCACGGTCTTGTCTTTCAGATTGAATCGTTTTATCTTTCAAACCTCACCGTCTTCTCCCGTATTTTTTTACATTCTATCCTGTAAACCTTACATCCGGAGGGTTCCGAATAGGTCTGTTTTTATGACTAAATCTTTACATTTGAAAATCGCAATCTAGAGAAGAATTAAGGAGAGAAAAGAGATGAAATCGTCGTTTTTCACCTCCGATTTTGCAAAAGCATACCTTTGGGAAGGTCAAAGGAGGCCTTTGAGCATGCAAAAGGCCACCTCTTAGAAGGTAAGAGCTTACCTTTTACAGTCAAAAACGGGGTGATTTAGAACAATAATAGGAAAATTTAGAACAATAAAAAGGCATCCAGAAATTTGCAGACAGCGCTTTTCTCTGATTATCAATGACTTGTAAATGGCCCGAATTTTGGCCGTATTTCGAACTGATGGAAAAGTTTTTTGAAAAGCGGGCCTTCTCGCGAGGAGTAACCGGGCATTTTTCTGACCCAGAGAACCTGCTCCTGCGCTTTTTTGCCAGCGTCTTTCTTTTGGCTTATTCCTCAGAAGTCAGAAGCCTTGGTAGGGTACATGAGATGACGAAAATAAGGGCTGAATATTGATGCGGATACCCTTATTTGCGCAAAATATGAGTTTTTTATTCAATTGTTAATATTCTGGAACGGTAGTAAATGACTGAAAAACAAATTGTTAAATGGGCTGCCATTACCACGATAATGGTATTTTTCAGTTAAAATATGTTTATTTATAGGCCGTTTTAATAATTTTGTTTGTATAGAAACCAAATTTATACTACTTTTGCAAAGTGTTGCCTAAAGGTAAAAAAAGGTTCCACCTCTTCGCGATATAGAACCCTTATTTTACAAAAAGAAAGCAATTGGAAAGATTTGAGTTAATGTGAAGGTATTTGTGAGAGGATAAAAAGATAATATTTATTATACATTTTTTTAATTAAGAGAGAGATATTATGGAAAAAAAACTAACAATGGTTCTTGCCTGCTTGTTCCTGAGTATAGGAATGGCATTGGCACAGACAAAGGTTTCAGGTGTGGTCACATCCAGCGAGGATGGCGGGCCTATCATTGGAGCCTCTGTAAAAGTAGTTGGCTTTAGTACAATGGGTACGATGACCAACTCTGACGGTCAGTTTTCGCTGACGATACCAAGTGGAAGTACTCATCTTGAGATTTCCTATATAGGAATGGTATCAAAGACGGTGAAAGCTTCTGCCAACATGAAGATTATACTTGACCCCGATAATAAGCAGTTGGACGAAGTGGTCGTGCAGGCTTTCGGTACAGCCAAGAAGTCGGCCTTCACCGGTTCGGCAACTGTCATCGACAGCAAAGAACTGGCCAAGGCACAGGTAACCAGCGTGACCAATGCGCTGGCAGGTACGGTGCCCGGTGTGCAGCTTACTTCTTCGAATGGCGCTCCTAACGCTACGTCTACCATTCGTATTCGCGGTTTCAGTTCTCTGAATGCCGGCAACGACCCGTTGATTATCGTCGATGGCGCTCCTTACAGTGGCGACCTAGGCAACTTGAACCCGAACGACGTGGAGTCGATGACCGTGTTGAAGGATGCCGCTTCCAATGCCCTTTACGGTGCTCGTGGTGCCAATGGTGTCATCATGATTACCACGAAGACCGCTAAGCGCAATGGCGATGCCAAGATTACGTTTGATGCCAAGTACGGCTGGAACAC